>Ga0307373_10008558_pt1 | contig 15533 bp, 17 predicted proteins | sample OX2MG_FD_202534 | JGI IMG/M metagenome (GOLD analysis project Ga0307373, IMG submission 202534) | Soil microbial communities from Risofladan, Vaasa, Finland - OX-2 | ecosystem: Environmental > Terrestrial > Soil > Coastal area > Acid sulfate soil | place: Finland: Risofladan, Vaasa | collected... | reverse complement strand
GGTCGTGGTCACCGAGGATGGACTCGGTCGACGCCGTTCCGATCAGGCCTGGCGACACCCAGCTGGACCGCAAGGCCGTATTCGAGGCGGCGGGCGGGATGACCGGCATCAGACCAGATCCTCGACCGGAGCGAAGTGGCCGACGACCGGAGGGAGCTCGAAGAAGGGGCCGATCAGGGCCCGCCATTCGGTGAAGGCCGCCGACGCCCGGAAGCCGACCAGGTGGTCGTCGAGGCTCTCCCACTCGACCAAGAGGAGGTACTGGTCCGGCTGCTCGATCCCGTGGTGCAGCTCCAACGAGATGAAGCCGTGCGAGGCGGCGATGATGGGACGGGCCCTCGCCAACGCGTCCTCGAAGTCATCGGCGGTCCCGGGGCGGATGGTGATCAGGGCGTGCTCGAGGATCATGCCGACTGACGCTACCGGCCAGAGCGATCGGAATACCAGGAGGGCCGGGGCAGTTGACTACTGCTGAAGAGAGGGGCGCTGGTGCGGCTGGAGAGAGCAGCGTTTGGCATGCACAGGGAAGCGGAGAGTGCGCGGTGAAGGTGGAGGTCTGGTCGGATGTGGTCTGCCCGTGGTGCTACATCGGAAAGCGACATTTGGAGGAGGCGCTCACACGGTTCTCCCACGCCGACCGGGTCACCGTCGAGTGGAGGAGCTTCGAGTTGGATCCGCGCTCCCCGGGACGGGTGGGACTGACCATGAGCCAGATCCTCCGGCGAAAGTACGGGATGACCGAGGACCAGGCCGAGGCGGCGAACGACAGGATGACCGCTCTGGCTGCCGGGGTCGGCCTCGAGTACCACCTCGACCGGGTCCAGGCCGGCAACACCTTCGACGCCCATCGACTTATCCATCTGGCCGCCACCCGCGACCGGGCGGACGCCATGAAGGAGCGGCTTTTCGCCGCCTACTTCACCGAGGGCCAGTCGATCGGGGACCCGGCCGTGTTGACCAGATTGGCCACCGAGGTGGGACTCGACCCGTCGGAGGCCGAATCGACACTGCACGGCGATGCCTTCGCCTCCGACGTCCGACGCGACGAGTCGCGGGCGACCTCGCTCGGTGTACGCGGGGTGCCCTTCTTCGTCATCGACGAGTCGGTCGGCGTGTCGGGAGCGCAGCCGGCCGATGTGCTGCTGGGAGCGTTGGAGCGGGCCTGGTCAGACTCCCATCCGATGACCCTGGCCGACCATACGGGCGTCGACGAGGCGTGTGCTGGAGGTGTGTGTTCCCCCTGACGCGCGTCCGGCGCTCAGTCTCCGAGCATGCCGTAGGCATAGGTGGCGGAAAGCGTCGCCACCACCCGTCCCTCCGACACCATCCCGTGGCGGAATTCGTCCCAGTCGGGGTGCTCCCCCCGGGCCAGACGGTACATGTCGATCAACTCCTCCACCACTGGGTCGCCGATTGACCGAACCGTGGGCGATAGCGCAACCTCGCCGTCGAGAACCACGTAGGCGAAGAAGTCGGGCCGGGTCACATGCAACGCGGCGCGGGGGTCCCGGCGGAGGTTTTTGGTCTTCGCCCTCCCTTCGGTGACCGATATCCTGACCGAGTAGTCCGATCCCGGGGTGTACATGATGTTGGAGAGCTGAGGCCGCCCATCCCGGCGCGTGGTGACCAGCACCCCCTTGTTGTGTCGCCGCACGAAGGTGAGGGCGTCGTTCAGTGGCAGTCCCATGGCCCAACCGTACCGGGCCCGGCCCGGGAACGAACCTGCTCCTCGACCCGATCGGTCAGCCCACCTCGAACCGGCCGCCACCCACTCGGACACCTGCCCCGATGAGCTCACGGGCCACGGCGTGGGCCGCCAGTCCCGTGTCGTCGCTCACCGCCAGGCAGCGCCGGCCGTCGGCGGTGTCGCACAGTGCCAGCGTGCGGACCGGGTCGAGGCCGTCGAAGGTGACGGTGTAGGTGGCCACGACCGCGTCGCCCTCATAGCCGTCCAGGGCCTCGACCACGTCGAGGACACCGGTGAGCGACGCGGCGTCGCCGGCCAGGTCGGCTACCAGGGGCGGCCGGCCATCGGGTCGCGCCGACCACACCCCGAGGCCGGGTTTGGTCAGGAGTCCGCTTACGGTGGTGACCACCCCCAGCGCCCCGGGCTCCGAGCGCAGCGCACCGAGGACCTCGACCGTGGCCTGGAGGACGAAATTGTTGAAGGGACCGCCGGCGAACGCCATGCCGCCGGTGATCGTCGGCGTGCCGCCCGGGTCCAGGCCCAGAGATCGCTGCTGCACCCGCACCGCCGCCGGGAAGCAGCTGTAGGCCTCGAAGATCTCGGCCTCGGCGACAGGCCTCCCGATCCGGGCTGCCGCGGCCCGGCCGAGCACCTCCATGGCCGGCCAGGCATGGGGCAGTCGGCGGCGCAGCAGCGAGACGGCGTGACTCGACTCGAGCCCGACCAGGGGGAAGACCCACCGGTCACTCGGCACGCCCAGCCGGTCTGCGCTCTCGACCGAGCAGAGCAGGAGGGCGGCCGCCTGGTTGACCGTCCACTGGGTGGAGTGCCATTTGTTGTAAGGGAAGGCCAGCGGCCGATTCGACGCCGATGGGGTATCGATCTGTTCGGCTCCCATCGGCTCGGGGAAGGCGGCGGCGGGATTGGTTCCGGCAACCCGGTTGAAGCGCGCCCACAGGCGGGCGATCTCGGCCCGGTGCTCGGCGGGCGTGAGGCGCTCGACGGCCCGCAGGGCGTTTTCGATCATGGCGTACTGTTGGACCGGGTCCCACAATCGGTGAACCACCTCGACCTGCTCGAGCAGCGGCCCTGATCGACGGTGGGTGACATCGGGCTGTCGGTGGGCCTGATGGGTCTCCACCGGCTCTCCCCCGGACCGGGCCACATCCCTGGCCCACCGCTTGGCTTCGCCCCCGACGACGACCGCCACCTCGGAGGCACCCGAGCTGATCGCCGAAAGTGCGTCGTTGATCAGGCTCTGCTGTGGGACGCCCAGCTCGGCCAGATGGGTACGCGCCCCCGACGCCCCGACCATCGCGGCCACCAGGTGGCCCGGATCCGGATAGGCCCAGCTCCCCTGGGGCACGGCGATGCGGTCGACGCGCTCAAGGACCTGCGGAGAGCCGGCGTCCGAACCGGCCGCCGTCAGCGCCCGGGCCATCAGTTCGACCGCCTCGGCGTTCCCGGAGGCCGCTCCCACCCCGACCACCACCGGGGACCGCGGGCCAAGTGAGGCCGGTTCGTCGCGGGGAGTGTCCACCGGATTCGGGTCAACCCTCTTGTCGGGGGGATGGAGCCGTCGCCGGAGCGGATCGGCCGAATCGGCGCTCCCGCATCATCCGGCCGACCTGGCGCCAGGTCACCGGGACGGCCCCCAGGTCGATCGCATCCTGGCGGGCCCGATCGGGCACGTCGTAGTGGGCCTGGTGCGGACGACCGGCTTTGTGCTGGAACCACTCCCGCCTCATGCCCAGGCGAACGGCGAAGGCATGGAGCTCCTCGTCGGTGTCTGCCACCAGGTGCGACCAATGGTCGTCGACTTGGCCCAGCCGTGCCGGCTGCCGCCAGTCATCGAGGTAGACGGTCACGGCCGTGGGTCCACCGGCGGATTCAGATGATCCTGCCCGGATCGGCGCCGCTGTTCACCACGGGCAGGCCGGCCAGCTCCCAGGCCAGCATTCCTCCGTCGAGGTTGCGGACGTCGTATCCGGCCGCGGCCAGGTCGTTCGCCACCGCCATGGACCGGCCCCCCACCCGGCAGACGCAGACGACGGTCCGTTCCGTGGGGACCTCATCGATCCGCCCGGCGAGCTGGCCCATCGGCAGATGGACCGCTCCGGGGGCGTGGCCTTCTGCCCACTCGTCGTCCTCGCGGACATCGAGGAGGAGCGCACCTCGGTCAACGGCCCTTCGGGCGCCTTCGGGATCGAGGCCAATTACGGCGTCCGGTCGGGTGGTCACGGCTTCACCGTACCGGAGGATGCCCCGGCCGGTCCGCCCGGCCGCCTCAACCGGGAAGGTCCATCAGTTCGATCCTCACACCATCGGGGTCGGTGCAGTACAGGAAGTCCAACCGGGTGCCATCGGCGCCGAAGGTGGTCCGGCTTTCGCGCACGACCGCACCGCCGAGGTCTTCGATGGTCGAAGCCATCGCCTCGAGGTCGTCAACCAGCAAAGAGAGGTGGGTCAGGCCAAGTTGGTTCATCGGGCGACGCTGTCCATCGCCCGTGTGACCCGGCGATCCGAAACCGAGGAGCTCGAGGGTCACCCCGTCACGGGAGAGCATCCTCGACTCGAGGCGCACACCGTCGATCTCCATCAGGGCACCGAACTCCTCCCCGACCCGGTGACTTGCCACAAGTTCGAATCCGAGGCCGTCGCGATAGAACCGGATGGATCGCTCGAGATCGGACACACAGATGCCGAAATGGGAGAACGAGAGCATCAGATATTCTCCTCCTGTATGGGAAGTCGTAGGCGGCCTGACCTCTCACCGTGGCCGCCGGCACCGGACCTGCCGGCCGCCGACATCGTGACATGACCACGGTCGCGCTCGCACACCGGTCGGTGATCAGACGCTCGAAGTCGGCCCGCAGGGGATCCGCTCCCGACGGCACCGATGCCACCGGGCCGCAGACCGCCCTGGCAGAAGTCTTGGCAATTGCCACCTCCTTGGGCGAGCTCCCTTTTCCCGAGATGCTCACGGAGGCATAGGAATTCCGCCACTGAGGCCCGTGTCCCATGCCACCGCACCGGTGGGATATCTGTAACAGCAGTTAGTGTGAGTGTCGATGGCATCAGTCACGTCGGCGACGTTCCGACAACTTCGATGGCGAGGGTTCGGAGACAAAGCGCGGTGACCACATTGCAGCCGAGGCGCAGTCGTGAGGAGCTGCGCATGAAGCTCATCGAAGAGGGACGCGAGATCCTGTTTGCGGAAGGACTTGAGGCTGGTTCGAGCAATCTCACCTTCAAGAGAGTCTTCGCCCGGGTGGAAGCGAAGACGGGCGTGCGGATCACCAACGCATCGGTGATCAAGCGCATCTGGGAGAACCAGGCGGACTTCCAGGCCGAAGTGCTGATCACCATCGCACGGGACGAGGCACGTCGAGCCCAGGGCAGTGGGCGGCGAGTCATAGCCATGTTGGGTGCTCTCGATTTGACAACTCCAGAATCCCGCACTCGGGCTCTCCGGGAGGTGTGCCGGGTTGAAGGCAACGCAAGCAGCGCCGCCATCGACCAATCGAACAACTGGCCGCTGTGGATCAGTGTTGTTGCCATGGCGACTACCGCGGCGAAGCCGGACATACGGGCGCGGATCAAAGTCGCCTTGGCGGACGGGTACATGTCGGTGACCCGATTCTGGAGTCAGAACTTCATCGCCCTCATCGACGTGCTCGGACTTCGGGTCCGCCATCCCATGACGATGGACCAGTTCAGCACGGCGGCGATCGCCTACGCCGAGGGATGCGCACTGCGTCAGTTGGCGAGTGGCCACACCGGGATGATGATCCGTCCAACCGGTCCCGATGGGGAAGACCAGGAATGGTCTCCCTTCGCTGTCGGGCTCGAGGCTCTCGCCTACCAGTTCCTCGAGCCTGATCCGGAGTCATGCCGCCGTCGTAGGCATCGTTTGGACGGGTGAACGCGTCCCTCCGGCGTCGTCGGATCGGGCCAGAGGCGACCAACTCTGAGCAGCCAGGGCATACACGTGTCCTGCCCGGATCCTGCCCGTCGTGGCTCGTCACACCTGCGGGCAACTGGCCTGGATCCGGCTCGGAGAATCTCCTCGATGCTCCTCCAGCTTTGCCGAGGCGGCCGCACCGACCTCGTGGCGACCTCCCTGCTGGGCACCCACGACCGGCGGCAATAGTGATTGCTGCGGCAACCGGATCCCGCCAAATCCGGTCACCGCGGCATCGAGGGCTCCGCCGCCCGGACCGACCCTACAGAATGCAATTCGGAGTTGCAAGAGTCCATTGCCTCTGACAGGAGCCGGGGCGGCACCTAGAGCCCTGATATTGCCTGGCCAATCAGTACAACTCCGAACACCACGAACAGCACCGACATGACACTGGCGTTGTTCTGCCTGAGCCAGACGTTCCACCCATCGAGGACTTCCGGAGCTCCGTCTCCGAGGAAGACCATCACCAGGATCGGTGTGGCGACGCCGAGCACGGCGACGAAGATGTAGATGGCGCTTACGGCAAACTGTTGCCGAACAGACAGCCCGCCCGCGGAAATGGCGGCAGCAGTCGCCAAGCCCACGACCAGGTTCTTGGGGTTCAATGCGCCGAGGACAGCACCTGCACCCAGCGCTCTGCCCGGAGTGTATCCGGCGATACCACTCATCCATTTGGGCATCGACCCCACTTCCCCGGCCCTTGGCCGACCACGAAACTTTCGGACGGCTGCCACCACGAGGTAGATCCCAAGGACCAGCTTCAATCCCCCGGTCCACCCTGAATGGCCCGAATCCGCAGACAGGTTGACCGCCCCTGTGATGGAGACGAACAGGCCGAGGACGACGGCGACGCCCACAATGAACCCACCGAGGAAGCACAAGGCATTCGCCAGGGGCCTCGAAGTGAACAACAGGAGAATCGCGGGAATGATATTGAGTGGCGAGATCGTCACTACCAAGGCAAGAGGAAGTGTTTCTCCGACGACGATCCTCACCGAGCGATCCCTCCCACGCTGTGGAATGGGAAGCTCGTCGCTGGGAGATCCGATGGACGACCGACCATCCGGATGTCCCCGATCGTGTCACGGGGATCGTTCACCGTGTCATTCCATGAACAGCGCATTGCGGTCATCGCCAATCCGCGCGCAGACCACGTCGGCCGTCCCGGGAGGTTCGAACATCGAACTGTCGAAGACGCAGCGTTCGTAGTCACCGAGGTGGGCGAACTCGTTCCACATGTGACGGATTGGTCCCTCGTCAGTCAGGGCATCACGGTGCTCCGACCCATCAGCGACCCGTCCGGTGGCCCTCGCAAGACAGGCATCCAGGTGGGGCCGGAGGACGACGTAGCTCACGCCCACCGAAGACATGGCCATTTCGTCCCGCACGAGATCGAAGTGCCAAGGCCCGATGATGCCTTCCAGTACGGTCGAATAGCCGCCGTCCGCCATCCGCGCTGCGGTAGCCACCGCCGATCGGATCATCACTTGGTTCTGTCCGTCGGCTCCCGCCTCCCACGGAGGGACGTGGCCGTTGACGATGGTCGTCCAGAACCAGTCCGACTGAATGCATGCTGAACGGGAACACTTCGAAGCGATGAGCCGCCCTACAGTCGTCTTCCCCGCCCCTGGCGGGCCCGACAGGAGCAAAAGGAACGGTCCATTCATCTCGGTAGACCCTATCGATCCATGACCACATGTGCCGGGGGAGTCGCCACCGGTATCACCAAACGCCCGATGGGCCTGGCAGGAGTCAGTGGTCCTTCGGACGCGAGCTTCTCATCGCAGGAACAATCCAGAATCCAGCGACTACACCCAACATGATGAGCATCGGGAGCCCACTTGCCCCATAGATCTCCGAGAACACGATCCGTCTCGATTCTCATCGGTGTCGGTTGCCGGGCAGCCTAGGCGTGACCCCATCCCGCCGAGGGGCGAAGGGCGAAGGGCGAAGGGCGAAGGGCGAAGGGCGAAGGGCGAAGGGCGACAACAGGGCTACCATTCCGCTGGAGATCGAGATCAGCTCAGCTCAGGATAGGGCGTTCAGGCCAAACGAGACCCGGTGATCCGGTGCGAATGGCCTCGATCAGAACCTCATTCGTGTCCCTGGAAGCAGGCTAAGTCTGGCGTCTTGATTGACGACAACGCAGACCTTCGCCGCGAACAGCCCCTTGATGCGCGGGGCAGGTCCCGTGCTGATCGTCACTGCCCCTCAACGACGCCTCGAGCGAATTTCCCGGACAAGTCGATTTCGTGGGGAACCCGAGGGCGAAGGTCACTGTGGTGGTGCCGCCGTCCGCCCAGGTGACGGTGCCCGGGCCAACGAGGGGACCAGGGATTGACCCCCGAGCCTGCGATCGGTGTCGAGTTCGACCACCCCGACTACGGCGTACAGCTCGAGAGGCGGCTGCCGGCTGAACAACTCATCGGAGTGGCCTGCCAGTGGCCAGGGGCCCCAAGTCGTGGGTGTCCCGATACTACGATGCGGCGGTGGCGTACGACGAGGAGTTGGCTGCGCGCTTGGGCGATTTGCTCGACGGTGAACCGCGCCTTGAAGTGAAGAGGATGTTCGGCGGGCTGGCCTTCCTGATCGGTGGGAACATGGCGATCGCTGCGAGTGGCCAGGGGGGGATACTGGTACGCGTCGATCCAACCCGATCGGACAAGCTCTTCGACACATCGAATGCTGAGTTGGCAGTGATGCGGGGGCGCCCGATGGAGGGATGGCTACGGGTAGCTCCTGAACATCTACGAACGAGACCACAGCTCGCCAAGTGGGTGAAGCTAGGCGCCGCCTATGCGCGTTCGCTTCCGGCCAAGCGGTAGTACCCCATGGGACCGAGGCCAACTGGACAGGAATGCCGTGGCCCGATGGTCATCCGGTTCCTGGGACGAGAGCCATGACACGCGACACGGGACAGAACAACCAGAACAACCAGAACAACCAGAACAACCAGGGTGATCCGGACGACCCCGGGGATCCGGGCGACCCCGGGGATCCGGACGACCGCGATCCCATCCCAGTCCTCCCGGTCGTCACCCGGAGTGCCTGGCTGCTCAGCGCCGCTGCCGGTGGCCTCGGTCAGAGCCCGGTGGTCAAGGAGCCGGACGGTTCGACCCCACTCGGCGTGGACGAACCCGAACAGGTGGTTCCGACGAGTCCGTTGTGGGCGATGAAATACCTGAGGCACGGCCGGGGCGGGCCATCATCCGATGACCCGGCATCCGGTCGGATCCGTTGGGCATCCGACGGCGTGGAGGCCGACGCGGCCGCGGCCGTCTATGTCATCGACGACGGCTATGACCACTGCATGGTGGCCCGGACGGTTGGCGCCTCACCCGACGGGTGCACCTACTGTCTGGTGGCCCGGATCAAGTTGCTGGATTTCGACGACGTCCGGGCCGGGTGGGCCGAGCCGGCTGGGTTGTTCTCAATGGGTAGGGAATTCACCCTGTGCTCCGTCGTGGAGGGACCGGTGTCCAATGTGGTTCGCATCGCGCGCTACCGCCGGCTCAAGGACGTGCCGACTGACTACCTTCCTCCGTCCCCGTACATCGACTTCGACGAGAAGATCTGAGCTCAGCCGGGACCCGCTCGGCTGCCGGCGACCGGTGAGCCGACTAACCCGTTCGGGTCGGCGCGGGATTCGCCGTCGTCTGCATCGGGCAGGTGAAGGTCGACGAACGCCGCCACGGACCTGAACGCCTGACGGCTGGCGTCGGCCCACGGCATCAGGATAGGGAACACATGGAACATTCCCGGCCCTTCGAGCGAGGACGTTTCCACTCCGGATCGCACCAGTCGGTCGACGAAGCGCCGGATCGAATCCCGGAACATCTCGTCCCGCCCGAAGCAGACGAAGGTCGGTGGCCACCCGGAGAGATCCTGGTCGAGGGCATCCACCGGCGCTGACCCCGGGCTGCGCCCGTGCAGATAGGCGGATGTGGGAATGTTCCAGGGCAGGATGTCCAGGGCGGCGTTGTCGGTCATGGATGGCTCGTCGAGGAGCAGGTCCAGTTCGGGTGAGAACAAGACGACCCCGGCGACGGGCTGATGGTGGGTTCGGGCCATCGAGTACATGAGCGATGCCGCCAGTCCCCCACCGCTCGAATCACCGGCCACGAAGAGCCTCGATGGGTGGACACCGGCGACGAGGAGCGCCTCCAGCACCACCACGGCATCCTCCAGACCGGCCGGGAACGGGTACTCGGGGGCGAGGCGCAGATCGGCGACGAAGATCTCGAGTCGGGTCTGGCGGCACAGCCAGGAGACGAAGAGCCCGTACATCCGCGGCGAGGTGCCAACGTAGCCACCGCCGTGCAGATAGAGGACGGTTCCCCGCACCGAGCCGTCCTCGGGGCGGTACCAGATCCCGGGGACGCCGGCCACCGAGGCCTCCTGCTGTGTCACCCCGAGGCCCCGCGTCAACGGCGGCAGCACGACCCCGCAGAGGTCGTCGAGCACCATCTCGACCGAGCGGAACTCGTCGATCGGCAGGGAGGAGGAGTACCCCATGAACGATCGGATGGTCTCGCGGGTCACCGCCACGGCCAGGTTGTGGGGCAGGTTCCCGTCGCCCGACCACGGCCGGCGGAACGGAACCCGGGCCATGGCGGCGGCCAGCTGCCCGGCCAATCCGGCCAGGTCGGTGGCGGCGATCGGCCACGACGACCGCGGCACCCCGGGGCGCCGGCCCATCACCATGACGGCAGCCCACACACCCACTGTGACGGCAGTTCCGGCACCGTCGATGTCATCGTTCCCATCCTGGCACGGGCATCGGCGACTTGCGCCCGGACAACTCCCCGGTGGCCGCCGGTGCTCAGACCGGCTCGGCGGCGAGGATGCCGCCCAGTCGGAGCAGCTGGTCGGTCGCTCCACCCAGGGTCAGCTCGAAGTGCTTGGTCATCAAGAAGTAGCGATGCAGCGGATAGGCGCGGTCGACACCCACCCCCCCGTGGAGATGGACGGCGGCGTGGACCACCCGCTGCCCGCCGTCGGCGGCCCAGAACTTGGCCACCGCCACCTCCTTGTCACAGGACAGGCCCTCGGACAGCCGCCACGCCGCCTGCCAGGCGGTCAGCCTGATCGCCTCGGTGTCGACATAGGCGTCCGCGGCTCGCTGGCCCACCGCCTGGAAGGTGGCGATCGGCTTGCCGAACTGCTCCCTCGTCTTCGTGTACTCGGCCACCAGGCCCAGGGCGGCGGCGGCCGCACCGGCCTGGGCCAGAGCCACCGCGGTGGTGGTCCGCTGCACCAGCCAGTCGATGACGGCGGGCCCGTCCTCGACCGATCCCAACAGGGCCTCGGGGCCGACCGCGGTGCCGGCCAGGGTGACGACCGCCTCAGCCTGACCGGTGTTGACCGGCTGGCGCGACCGGGCCACTCCTGCCGCCGAGGCCTCCACGATGAAGACGGCCACCGAGCCGGGCTCGACCCGGGCCGGCACCAGCACCGCATCGGCGAACATCCCCGATGGGACACACGACTTGGTCCCCGAGAGCATCCAGCCGTCCCCCCTCGGCTCGGCCACCACCGAGGGCATGCCCGGAGACCCACCCAGCTCGACCAGGGCGGTGGTGATCACGGTGTCGCCGGCCACCACCCCGGGGAGCCAGCGCCGGCGCTGGGCCTCGGTCCCGAACCGGGCGATGGCCGGTGCGGCGGCGGCCAGCGTCTCGACGGCGGGCACGTAGGCGGCGCTCTTCCCCGCCGCCTCGACGATCAGCCCGGTCTCGACGAATCCCAGGCCCGCGCCCCCCACCTCCTCGGGGAGGGACATCCCGAGCAGGCCGGCGGCGGCGAGCTCGCCCCAGATCTTCCGGTCGAACCGCTCCCCGTCCGGGTCGGATTCGAGGTCGCGCAGCCGGTCATGGGTGGAGAGGTCCGTGAAGATCCGAATGGCCAGATCCCGAACGGCCTCCTGCTCTTCGCTGAAGGAGAAGTCCATGGTTGCTTTCCTCTTCGTGTCGTTCTATCGCAGTGACCGGGGCAGGCCGAGCCCGAAGATGGCGATCAGGTCCCGTTGGATCTCATTGGTGCCGCCGCCGAAGGTCAGGATGACGAGGCCTCGGGCGTAGGACTCGAGGCGGCCGGCCAGCACCGCCTCGGGGCTTCCCCGGGTGAGATAGCCGGCCTGGCCCACCACCTCCATCAACAGCTTGAACGCCTCCATGTAGAACTCGGTACCGAACACTTTGGTGGTGGAGGCGTCGGCCACGTCGAGACGGCCCTGGGTCGCCGTCCAGGCAACCTTCCAGTTGATCAGCTTGAGGAACTCGAGCCGGGCGTAGACCCGGGCCAGGTGGATCTGGACCCACTCCTGGTCGATGACCCGCCGGCCGTCGGCCAGCTTGGTCTCCTGGGCCCAGGCCCTGGTGTCGTCGAGGGCCCGCTCGATGATGCCCGACGAGCACAGGGTGACCCGTTCGTGGTTGAGCTGGTTGGTGATCAGGGACCAACCGTTGTTCTCGCCGCCCACCAGGTTGGCGGCAGGGACTCTCACGTCCTCGTAGAAGGTGTAGTTGATGTTGTGGTCGCCGAGCAGGTGCATGGGCACGACCTTGATGCCTGGAGTGTCCATGGGCACGATGAACATGGAGATGCCCTTGTGCTTGGCCACCTCAGGGTTGGTTCGGGTGGCCAGCCAGATGTAGTCGGCTCCCCCGGCCAGCGAGGTGTAGATCTTCTGCCCGTTGATCACGTACTCGTCACCGTCGCGGACGGCCCGGGTCTGGAGCGAGGCCAGGTCGGTGCCCGACTCGGGTTCCGTGTAGCCGATGCAGAAGTGGATGTCGCCGGCGAGGATCTTCGGGAGGAAGAACTTCTTCTGCTCCGGCGTGCCGAACTGCATGATCGTCGGTCCGACCGTGTTGATGGTCAGCATGGGGACGGGGGCGCCGGCCCGCATCGATTCGTCGAAGAATATGTACTGCTCGATGGCCGAGCGTCCTTGGCCACCGTATTCAGTGGGCCACCCGATACCCAGCCATCCGTCCTGGGCCATCTGCTTCACCACCCGCCGCATGTCCGGCCCGATCCCGTGGCTGGTCGCCAGCTGGGCCTCCACCTCCGGGGTGAGGAGATCGTTGTAGTAGTCGCGCAAGCGGGTGCGGAGGGCCTCTTGCTCCTCCGTGTAGCCGATCTCCATCTGCGTCCCTCTCGATTGTGACTGTGCGACTGGGGGCCCGCAGGCCTTCCGGTCGAGCCGGTCGGACCGCGGACCGACGGTGCTTCCGACTTGCCCCCGTCGACCCGGGCCGATGGACCGTGGCCGTCCCACCGGGCAGGGCCGGTTTCCGACGACTAGAACAAGTTACATTCCGGCGACCTCGGCCGCCACCGGAGGGGGAATGGCCGGCGGGGGTCGCGTGCCCGCAGGACGGTCGTCGTGGCCATCGAGCGGCACCGCCAGGGTTACCATGCGGTAAGTTATCCGCTACCGCCGAGTCCCGAGGAGCAACAACAATGCCCGAAGCTGTGATCGTCGCCACCGGCCGGACCCCCATCGGCCGGGCCAACAAGGGCTCGCTGGTGGACTGCCGTCCCGACGACCTCGCGGCCCTGGTCATCCGTGAGGTGCTGGCCAAGGTTCCCGAGGTCGATCCCCAGTCGGTCGAAGACGTCCTCATGGGATCCGGTCAGCCCGGAGGCGAGGCCGGATACAACGTGGCCCGGGTGGCCGCGTTGTTGGCCGGCCTGCCGGACGTACCCGGTGTCACCGTCAACCGGTACTGCTCCTCGTCCCTCCAGACCATCCGCATGGCGGCCCACGCCATCCGGGCGGGCGAGGGAGACGTGTTCGTGGCGGCCGGGGTCGAGACGGTCAGCCGCTACCGCAACGGGGCAGCCGACACCGGTCCGCACAATCCGCAGTTCGCCGATGCCGAGACCCGGACGGTCGAGCGCACGCCGGTGACCGGTGATCCGTGGTCCCCCCTGGCCGGCCTTCCTGACGTGTACATCGCCATGGGACAGACCGCGGAGAACGTGGCCGAGCTCAAGAAGGTCGGCCGCGATGAGCAGGACGAGTTCGCCCTCCAGTCTCAGACCCGTGCCGTGGCGGCCCAGGAGTCCGGATTCTTCGAACGAGAGATCATCCCGGTCACCACACCCAACGGTGGCCTGGTGACCAAGGACGACGGACCGCGGCCCGGGACCACCCTCGAGGCACTGGCCGGGCTGAAGCCGGTCTTCCGCGAGGGCGGTACGGTGACGGCCGGCAATGCCTGCCCGCTCAACGACGGCGCCGCCGCCGTGGTGGTCATGAGTGACACCAGGGCCCGCGAGCTGGGCGTAACCCCGCTGGCCCGGATCGTCGCCAGCGGGGTGTCCGGCCTCAATCCGGAGATCATGGGACTCGGGCCGGTCGATGCCATTCGCCAGACCCTGAAGCGCGCGGAGATGAGCATCGCCGACATCGACCTGGTCGAGATCAACGAGGCCTTCGCCGCCCAGGTGGTGCCTTCGGCCCGGGAGCTGGGTATCGGCTACGACAAGCTGAACGTCCGCGGGGGAGCCATTGCCCTCGGCCATCCGTTCGGCCAGACCGGCGCCCGGATCATGACCACCCTCCTCAACGCGCTCGAGGACACCGGGAAGACGTTCGGCCTCGAGTCGATGTGCGTAGGCGGCGGCCAGGGGATGGCCATGATCGTCGAACGCCTGTCGTAGGGCGGAAGCGTCCCGTCGATCAGCGGTCGAGCAGCGGGTCGAGCGGGTGGCGCACCGGCCGGCCCTCAGTGAGGGCACGGCGCCAGGCAATGCCCGACATCGCCTCGAGGGCGATTCGATTGGCGAGGTAGGCGGTGACTTCGGCATGGTCGAACGGCGGTGACAGCTCGACGATGTCCATCCCGGCCACGGGCAGCTCCATGCCGATGCGGCGGACGGAGTCGAGGAGCTCCCGGGGGCTGAGGCCCCCCGGCTCCGGTGTGCCGGTGGCGGGAGCCGAGCCGGGGTCGACCACGTCGACGTCGACGGACAGGAAGACGGCGTCACAGTCGTCGGTGGCGATGGCGAACGCCTCGGTCAGGCAGGTGTCGAGGCCCCGGGCCACCAACTCGCTCATCTCGTAGCTGCGCATCCCCTGTCCGGCCATCCAGTCGAGGGTCTCCGGGTCGGGCCAGTACCCGCGCAGGCCGATCTGCAGGAAACGGTCGCCGCGTACGGCGCCGGACTCGATGAGGCGCCGCATGGGGGTCCCGTGCCCGATGAGGGACCCGAACTGGAGGTTGGCAGTATCGGCGTGGGCATCGAAGTGGACGACCGAGACCCTTCCCCAGCCGACCCGACGGGCCACCCCGGTGACATCGGGCAGGGCGATGGTGTGGTCGCCGCCGAGGACGACGGGCACCGCCCCGGAGGTGGCGATCCGGGCGACCGCGTCTTCGAGGCGCCGAAGCGACAACTCGGTGTCCCCCGACGGCATTTCGACGTCTCCGACGTCGACCACCCGGAGATCGACCAGTGGGTCCAGTCCGAGGGCCAGGCTGGGCCGTTTCCCGTCCTGGGGGAGGTAGTCGGTGGTGCGTATGGCCGAGGGCCCGAAGCGGCACCCGGGGCGATGGCTGGTGCCGCCGTCGAAGGGGGCGCCCACCACGACGGCCAGGGCGTCGGCATAGCTCGCCGGATCACCCAGGTCGGCTGCAGGAACGCCGGCAAAGGTGGCGTCTGGTCCGTACATGGTGCCCAAACGCATCGTGCCTCCTCCCGAATCGACCCGGATCCGAGGGCACCGTCGCATCGATGCCCCGGCCCATCATTCCCCGTCCCGGTGGCCGGGTCAGTCGGCAGTCTCCTCGATGGCGTACTCGGGGCAGTTGGCGATGGCCAACCGGGCCTTGTCCTCCAGGTCGGCCGGGACGGTACCGTCACCCACCA
>Ga0307373_10008557_pt1 | contig 15535 bp, 15 predicted proteins | sample OX2MG_FD_202534 | JGI IMG/M metagenome (GOLD analysis project Ga0307373, IMG submission 202534) | Soil microbial communities from Risofladan, Vaasa, Finland - OX-2 | ecosystem: Environmental > Terrestrial > Soil > Coastal area > Acid sulfate soil | place: Finland: Risofladan, Vaasa | collected... | reverse complement strand
CCTCCCTCAGCACCACCCCCGCCGCTCCTGGCGACGCGAATAATCCCATGCGAATCTGGCCCCGGCGCCGAATGCACGCCACCACAACCACTTTTCAGCACTTCCCTTAATGGATGCGGAATCGCTGAAAACTGGGCTGGAGCATTGCATGAAGGGGCGGTCGGACGTATATTACCGGTCGGCAGGGAAACGCAAGCAGATATTCCAGATAAGGACTTTCATGCCACGACTCACGGAACAGGAACAGCAAGAGATCGTCCGCTATATCGAAGCCGATAAGCCCCTGCCGGACAAGTTTCGCTTTCTGCTGTTCGAGGACAAGCGCGAGGTCGAGCTGGTCTGGAACGGCAAGACCAGTGAGGTCTCGAACATCGTGCTGCCGTTTCAGGTGATTGAGCAGGTGGACGAGCCGCGCGCCGAAAAGCCGGAAGACACGGCGTTGCAAGCAGGGCTTTTTGACGCCCGCGGTCGCCAGCTTAAGGGCTGGACCAACAAACTCATCTGGGGCGACAACAAGCTGATCCTCTCATCGCTGAAGAACGGCCAGCTGCGCGAGGAGATCGAAAAGCAGGGCGGCCTCAAGCTGATCTACATTGACCCGCCTTTTGATGTGGGGGCAGATTTCAGCATGGACATTGAGATCGGCCCTTCGACAGGCTCAGGGCAAGCTAACACCTTCACCAAGAAGCCCAACATCCTCGAAGAGATTGCCTACCGCGACACCTGGGGCAACGGTGGGGTCCGGTGTCTGCGGAGTGAGGGGTAGGCGCTTGGTGGGCGCCCACCAAGCCGACTCACGTCACCCACGCTGAAAATGTGCAAAATGCCAGTTAGCAAGACACAAATCGACCGGCTCGGAGACCGACTAAGGGAGGTAAGGGAAGATCCCCACACCGAGAGCGATCTTCGATTGCTCGACGATTACCGACGGTCGTTTGGCGAGGCATACGAGGCTGTGGTCCGAACGATCCGTCAGCGCGGTGAGTTCCCGACGGGAAGGCTGGCCAAGTCCACGGTCTCGATAGTAGAGAAACTCCGTCGCGAGAGCATCCGACTGAGCCAAATGCAGGATATCGCGGGGTGCAGGGTAGTCGTAGTGAATGTTGTGCGACAAGAGCAATTCGTTGCGTCTCTAAAAACCGACTTCCCTGGAGCGTCCTTAATAGACCGCCGCGACAATCCCAGCTACGGTTACCGAGCGGTCCACATCATCGCCATGATCTCCGGGATGCCGGTCGAGATCCAGGTTCGGACTTCGTTGCAACACCTGTGGGCTGAGCTTTCGGAAAAATCCTCCGACGTCCTCGATCCGACGATTAAGTACGGCGGCGGCCCCGCCGAGTGGCGAAGCTATCTCACAAGCAGTTCCAAATCGGTCGCGGCTTACGAGGACCTCGAGAAAAAAAGTTCCATAGCGGTGGCGGCTTACGAAGTGATGGTGGCGGTTCACGAGGACATCAAGAAAGCCACCGCGGAACTGCTTGAGCACCAACTACCCGACCACGAGGTACAAGAAATACGAGGAAAGCTGGAAGACTCGACACGCAAGATGGAACGCGCCGAACTGGAGGTTCAAGATATGCAAGATGAGATGGTACGCCTGTGGAATGTGAACGCCGACCGTTTGAAAGAGACGATCTCTTGGCTAGATAAACTAAAGGGGCAGAAGCAATGATTTTCCTCATCGAGTACAACCGGAGTGAAGGCAGTATCGTCACCTTTCGATATTTCGACGACTCGGAACGGCGGAAGGCCGAGGACTCGCGGCTCGAGATCGAGTTGGATGTCAACCGCAAAGGGGTAGACCACGAAGTGGTCCTGCTGGAAGCGGCGAGCGAAGATGCGTTACGGCGGACGCACCGGCGCTACTTCGAAGACCTTCGCCAGATTCTGAAATCCCGGTAGCGGTCAAGGTGAATAGGCGCCTCGTGGCGGTGGGGCCGGTGAACCTGCCGGTGACGCGCCTGTTTGTGGAAGAGGTCATCCTGGAATGCCGCCAGAAGCACATCAATCGCGTGGACATTCTGGGCTTTGAGTTTGAGATGGGGCTGTTTCCCAACGTCCTGGACGAAGCCCGCGCCAAGGGCATTGACATCGCGCCCAAGTACATCTCCGCCGAAGTGTTTGACAAGCGAGCAGTGGAAAAGAACCAGGTGGTCTTTCACGACGTGGCGGCCATCGAGGTGAAGCCGCACGTCAAGGTAGGGGCAGGTCACGACCTGCCCAAAGTGGCAGTTGAGCTGACCGACTTTTCCGTGTTCTATTCGCAGGACTCCATCGCCGCCGCCGAGGCCACGCTCAAGGACAAGTCCAGCAAGATCGTGGTGGAGCGTGGGCAAATCGTGAAGGTGAGCAAAGACGCAAAAGGGATTGTAAAGCGGGAGGTGCTGACCAAGAACTGGACAGACTGGATTGATTACTGGGCGGTGGACTTCAACTTTGAGAGCAAGCGCGAAATTGTCCGCGTAAAGCGCGACACGGCGAAACAGGTTGCCATGCCCGGTTTGGAGAAGCCCGAACAGATGGACCTGCCGGAATACGAGGAAGTCTGGACGGGAGATTACATTTTTGAAAACGAGTGGCAATCCTTCCGTACCAAGAAAGACCGTTCGCTGGAACTTACCAGCGTCTTTCACGAATGCCCACCCGGGCGTCGTAAACTGGCCGTGAAGGTGGTGGACATCTTCGGCAACGACACCATGACCATTGTGGAGGTGACGATATGAGTGAAACGAATGAGTCAATGGAAGAAGTGCTCGCCTTGCTCAAGGCCTTCATGGAAAGCCAAAAGTCTGAATATGGCCTTCTTTCACTCGGCGTATTCGGCTCCTTGGCGCGGGGCGAGGCGCGAAGCGACAGCGACGTGGACATTGTGTTCGAAACGAACCAGCCGAACCTGTTTCGGACCGCGAGGATGAGGGCGGAGCTGGAGCGTCTGCTGGCGAGGCCCGTCGACGTGGTGCGGCTACGGGAGCGGATGAACCCGCGCTTGAGACAGCGCATTCTGCGGGAGGCGCACTATGTCTGATACCGATCCCCTGCTCGAACGCTTGGAGGACGTGCTAACCGCCTTGGAGCGTATTCCCCGGCGCTTCACCGGCATAGATTCCGCCGCGGCTTTCGAGCAAAGCGAGGAGGGCCGGGACCGCCTGGATTCGATCTGCATGATCCTGGTCGCCGTCGGCGAAGCACCGAGGCAAGTCGATAAGAAAACGGAAGGCCGCTTGCTCGCGCGCTACCCGCAGGTGGAGTGGCAGGGTGTAATTGGGGTGCGAAACGTCATTGCGCACGGTTACTTCGATATCGATGTTGAACAGGTCTTCGATATTTGTCAGAGAGATATACCCGTTTTGATTGAGACCTTGCGGAAAATGATCAAGGAATTGCGCTAATGGCGCTACATCCCAACTTCCCCGAATCGCCCTATGCCATCCTCGACCCGGCCGTCCGCTGGTTTCCGGCGGATGAATCCCTGCGGGAAACCACCATGGACAAGCTGATGCCGCCCCTGGTGCCGGAATTGCGCCGCAAGGTGAAAGAGTGGCGAGAAAGCGGCTACGCCGGGGCGACCGCCACCAGCAAGAGCCTGCTCAACTGGTGGTTCAACACGCCACACCTGCTCCCCCAAGCCGACGGCACCATGGCCGAGTTCCAGTATTACTTTGCCCAACGCGAGGCGCTGGAAACCATCATCTATCTGTACGACGTGGTGGGCGTCGAGGACAAGTTTGACCTGATGCGCTTTGACGGTTCCGGCCTCGTTTCCGCCGGAATGTTTGACGAAACCTGGCGGCGTTTTGTGGTGAAGATGGCGACCGGCACGGGCAAGACCAAGGTGCTGAGCCTGGTGCTGGTCTGGAGCTTTTACCATAAGCTGTATGAGCCGGAGTCGGGGCTGGCGCGCAACTTCCTGGTGATCGCCCCCAATATCATCGTGCTGGACCGCATCTACAAGGATTTTAACGGCCTGCGCATCTTTTTGAAAGACGACCCCGTCTTGCCCGACGACGGGGTCGACGGGCATAACTGGCGCGACGATTTTCAACTCACCTTGCACCGGCAGGACGAAGTGCGCGTCACCCGCCCCACCGGCAACATCTTCCTCACCAACATCCACCGCGTTTATGCGGGCGATGACGTTCCGCCCTCGCCCGACGATGAGGACACGATGGATTATTTCCTGGGCAAGCGGCCCAGCGGCGCGACCACTGACTCCAAATGGATTATTTCCTGGGCAAGCGGCCCAGCGGCGCGACCACTGACTCCAAAGTGGACTTGGGCATGATCGTGCGCGACGTGGATGAGCTGGTGGTGTTGAACGATGAGGCGCACCATATTCACGACCCGCGCATGGCCTGGTTCAAATCCATCGAAGATATTCACCACCGCCTGAAGCAAAAAGGCGCTGCGCTTTCCCTGCAAGTGGACGTGACCGCCACGCCCAGAGGCAACAGCGGCGCCATCTTCGTACAGACCGTCGCCGATTACCCGCTGGTGGAAGCAATCTCGCAAAACGTGGTGAAGCACCCGGTGCTGCCCGACGCCCCCAGCCGCGCCAAACTGGAGGAGCGCCAGAGCGCCAAATACACTGAAAAATACGAAGACTATATTCGCCTGGGCGTGATCGAGTGGCGCAAGGATTACGCCGAACATGAGAAAATGGGCAAGAAGGTCATCCTGTTCGTGATGACCGATGACACCCGCAATTGCGACGACGTGGCCGAATACCTGCGAGCCACCTATCAGGAATTTGCTGAAAAAGACGCGGTGCTGGTGATTCACACCAAGAACAACGGCGAGATTTCCGAATCAACGTCAGGTAAGGCCGAAGAAGAATTGCGTGAGCTGCGCAGACAGGCCAACGCGATTGACGAGCTGGACAGCCCGGCGAAAGCCATCATCTCCGTAATGGTGCTCAAAGAGGGTTGGGACGTGCGCAACGTTACTACCATTGTGGGCCTGCGCGCCTACTCCGCCCAGAGTAATATCCTGCCCGAACAGACCCTAGGTCGGGGGTTGCGCCGGATGTACCCCAGCGAAGACGTTCCTGAATACGTCAGCGTGGTCGGCACGAAAGCCTTTATGGAATTCGTGGAATCCATTCAGGCGGAAGGCGTGGAGCTGGAGCGTAAGCCCATGGGCGAAGGCACGGCTCCCAAGACTCCGCTGGTGGTTGAAGTTGACAAGGAGAATCCGAAGAAGGACATCGACGCGCTGGACATTGAAATTCCGGTGCTCACGCCCCGCCTCTACCGGGAATATAAAAACCTGAGTGATCTGGACGTGGGCGCGCAGGGGCATCAGCGTGTGTTGTACTTGCAGTTCAGCGAGGAAGAGCAGCGGGAGATCGTCTTTAAGAACATCACCACCGGCGAGGTGACGCATACCACCCTACTCGACACGGCGGGGGTTGCCGATTACCGCAGCGTGATCGGTTACTTCGCGCAGACGATTATGAAAGACCTGCGCTTGGATTACCGTCAGGGATCTACCCCTCGTGGCTACGACGTGCTGTATGGCAAAGTGAAAGCCTTTGTGCAAAACGATTTGTTATGACCGTCCGGTGGAACTGGAGAGCCCCAACACCCTGCGCAACCTGTCCGAGCTGGCGGCCACCAAAACCCTGATCGAGACTTTCAAAAAGGCGATCAACGCCTTGACGGTGCGGGACAAAGGCGACGCCCAGATTCGGGATACCATTAAGCTGCGGCAGACACGCCCTTCTGTGGTAAAGGACCAAGGCTATCTCATCCCAAGAAAGAGCGTCTTTAATCGCATCATCGGCGACAGCACCTTTGAACTTGTTTTCGCCCGCTTTCTGGACGATTGCGACGATGTGGTATCCTACGCCAAGAATCATGATGCGGTGCCTTTCAAGCTGGACTACGTGAAAGCGGACAGCGAACTTTCCACCTACCGCCCGGATTTCCTGGTCAAGCTTTCCGACAAGCGGACTTTCATCGTCGAAACCAAAGGGCGGGAAGACCTGGACCTGCCGCTCAAGATGCAACGGCTGCGGCAATGGTGCGAAGACATCAATCGAGTTCAGGCAGACGTGGAATACGACTTCGTTTACGTGGGCCAGGAAGGCTTTGAGAAATATAAGCCGGATTCATTTCGGCAATTGATTGATGGGTTCAATGAATACAAAGAGAAAATATAACGTGGCAGTAATTCGGTAGTGACGCAGTTTGAAGTTTTGTGACATGGTTCGCCACCGTCATCCCCGCGAAGGCGGGGATCCATGGTCCGGACAACCCCTTTATCGGCACGAGTTCGGAATGCCACTGCGATATTCGGAGTGGCATTCCCGCTTTCGCGGGAATGACGATGAAGGAACAAATTGAGTCACTACCAGTGATTCCGGATTATTGACAGGTTTCACCCGAAGCAGTCAGCCCAGGGTTCATGCTTTTCAAACTCTAAGGCTCTTGGCCTTGGCATCTGCGAAGCGTCGCTCTTTGCGACGCATTGCCTCTTTGCGTGAAAGGCCAGATTGGGCGAATTTGTGAGACAGGACCCTGGCAGGCTCCAATTTGAACCTGCTTCCCATACATATTGTGTACAAAGCTCTTTTCCAACGGTCTCACCCTAATCCCTTGCTAAAATATCCTGGTTCTGTGGTGTTCGGTGTGGCTCGTGCAGCCGGGCGCTGAAAAAGTTACGGACTTGCGATGCAAGGGCGAAGGTTTCAGCCCCGCCGTGAGCGCGGCCCCTTACCCGTCCTTCGGACACCCGATCCCCTTGCGGGGGCAGATGGCTGGGGTGAGGGGAACGCCAAGGCCGTGTCATAAACATCATGAGGTTGACCCTGACTGAACAGGATTGCGGCTAAAGGCCGCCGCAACGAGCAGGGTTTTTGGCAATCGCGTAAATCCTCACCCATTGTCCCCGCCTCTGAAGCTGGCGAATCAGCTTCAGATGAAACCGCGAGATCAGCCCGGCATCACTTGCCTGCGGCGTGTAATCATAAAACCGGCCAAGGAAATGGCGCCAGCGGGCGGAGCGCAAAATCAAGTTGTCCGGGGGCTCCCATTTGCGGGAGTAAAGGAAAAGCAAATCAAAGGCAGGAGGGTCCGCAAAATCTTTTGGCGCAAACCCGTGGATCGCTTTGACGTTGAGCGTTTTCGCGACATACCCCAACCACGGTTGTTGAAGCTCATTGGTGGCAGGCCAGGCCGTTAGAATTCTTGGCTCATGGGGTTGAGCTTCCAGGAAATGCGCCGCTTGCTGGTGAAGATGGATAAAATCGGCGTAGGCAAGGTTGTCCTCAAACGGAAAGGGGTAAGGGGGATTCCAAAACCAACAAGTGACGAATGCTATCGCCGCAGCCGCTAGAATAGATCGCCCGAACCGTTTCGGCAACTTCAGGATGGTTGCAACTGCGACTAGAAAAAGACCAGGAAACGCCGGCAGCATGTAACGCGGCAGGATCGCTCCGCCCACCAAACTGAGCAAGATAATATAGACCACGGCAAGTCCGGCCGCCAGGAACATAAGGTCCACAGTTTTCCTGTTAAAAAGCCCGGCTGGATCTGGCAGCGGATATTTCCCGTCAGGAGCGGCCGCAACGGTTCCAGCGGTTCCTGATCTCAGTGGCTGCTTCCCACGGCGCAACCAGAAGAGAGTTGCGGCAGCGGCGAGCGTCAACAGTCCGTTAAATCCTCCCACGAAGAGTTCCTCGCATCGCGCCAGGAAACTCCGGCAGACCCGCAGGGGCGTGAGCGTGGCATAGAGATTATACTCAAGGTACTGGGCGTTGCCCGTCCAGAACCCGGTCTTTGCATGGTAATAGAGCGCCCAAAGACCCAACGGAATCAAGGGTACCCCGAGAGCAACCCAGACCCTCGGCTTCCGCTCGAGGCGGCGCCGCCAAGCAAAGGTCCACGCCACAGGCAACATGATTATGGCGGTTTCCTTGCTCATCTCAGCAAGCGACGCGGCAACTGCAAACGTCAGCCACTCGCCTTCCAGAAGCGCCAGCACGGCCCAATTGGTAAAAAGCGCCACAAGCAAATCGAGAAACGCGAGCGAGCTTTGAGCAAAGAAAAGTGGAGAAACTGCCAGCAACAAGCCGCTCCAGATCCCCACTTCGGTTCCAGCAATGCGCCTGCCAATTTCGTAAACAAGCCCCACGGTGAGGGCCGCAACCAGTACCATCGCGGCGCGAGTGACGGCGGTCGAAAAGCCTAGAATATGCCACGCAGTTCCGAGATAGATCGATAGCAGCGGCGTGTGGCCAATAGCCTCAGTGCTGGTGGGAACGAGCAGGAAATGATGGTAGAAGTCGAAAGCTGCGGGGATATAATAACCTGCCTCATCCCAATAATAAGGAAGGTGAAGCAGCGGCCCGTGTAATGCGAGGATGCACACAAAGGCGACGCCCATCGCCGCTAAAGTTTTTAGTTTCCGGGGTGGCATTCGAAAGCTAACTTATCAGATTTGGCCCGGTGGTTTCCACGCTTCCGAGATGGCGTATCGTCTATTATAATAATAAGGCAGCGCGAAAGTGGCGGAATTGGCAGACGCGCCAGACTTAGGATCTGGTCCCGCAAGGGGTGGGGGTTCGAGTCCCCCCTTTCGCACCACAAGATTGTTAGCACCGGCCCCGCCTTGCATAGAGGACGAAGCGGCTAATTTTATTCCCCCCCTTTTACCGGGACTTCGTCGGGCAGGACTGCGAGATTTTTACCAAGAGAGAAGGCTAGCTACTTGGAGAGATAATCGGCGTTCGCTAACGTCGATTAAACAGAAAAAGCCCTGCCCATTATTGAGCAAGGCTTTTTCAACGTCCTTGAAATTAATAACCTAGTTAAGCCCCGATGGGTTGGGCGAGCACGTAAACCCGGCCGGAGGAACATAGGGGCTCGGCACGTTGATATTGGCGCCTGAGGCGGGGGGGATCATGTCCGCTCCAAGGTTATTAATAGCGCAACCCGCCAAGTTGGCAGTTGACTGTGCCGCAAGAGCATCAGAGGCCGCAGCGTTCGCTGCCGAAGTGGCGGCGTTGGCATCCGTCACTGCCTGCCCTGCAGTCGCATTGGCTTGCTGAGCAGAGGTGTTGGCATCGCCAGCACGTTTCATGCCAATTCCAGCAAGAACTGCTGCTGCACCAGCGGCACCGAGCGCACCGGCCTCAAGGGCGGTGTTTCCGCCGGCAAGCTTCTGAGATGCTCCGGTTTGGGGAGCACTCGCCGTCTTCGGAGCGATGGTCAACGTCTTGCCTTCCGCCAACTTCACGGTTTTTCCAGCCTGGTTGACGTTTAATGACCCTTGCTTGGAGGTAATGACGATCAGCCCATTCATCATGGCTACCTGGCCCAGAGACTTGTAGCCACTTACCGGGCTCACAACAACCTTTCCGACCATCACCCGAACCGCATTTCCCGCCGCTGGATGATAAATCGAAACGTTACCGGACTCCAGAATGACGCCTACTCCGTTGGCGTCCCGGACAAAGCCGGCCTGAGTGTCTTGTCCGAAGGCCATGCGGCTGCCGTGATCCAGGGCCACCACCGCGGCTCCGTCCTTCACCTGCAGACGGTCGCCACTAAAGATCACACCATTGGGCAATAGCGCCTGTCCGCCAACGCTCGCATTCAGGCTGCCAGCCACCGAACCCACAACCGCTGAGCCGGCCCAAACCGGTACTGAGCCGACAAGGCCAAAAAGGAGCACAACCAGCATAACCCGCAGTTTCATCGACATTTTAGCGACTCCTTAATTTTTAGGTCAGAACTGAATCTAATCCTGACCCGGTTTTATGCCAATAACTATCTTCGGCAAACAGTTAGTAATATAGAGAGGTTGTTTACCCTTTGTCAACAACTTTTTGAAAATAATTGTGGTTCAGAGGGTGTGGCTGCCTCGCCTTTCAGTTCCGGTGTGGACTTTGGCTGGTTGAATTCGAGGGGAGGGTTTGCTAAATTATGCATTGCTAGTTTGAGGAGGACCTCCATTATGCCCATCAGCAAAGAGTTACTGGAAATACTTGTTTGCCCTATGTGTAAAGCCCCTTTACAGCCGACTTCAGACGGCCAGGGCTTGAAATGCGCACAATGCCGTCGGGTTTATCCCATCAAAGACGATATCCCAATTATGTTGGTTGACGAAGCTCGAATCGATCCTGAGTAACGATTTAGATAAATGAATATCGCTTAATATCCAAGTCGGTGACTCTAATCTTGTCAATGCACTCCGGCGGGACAATGAGGCCGATTCGCCCGGGTGCTCCGTTTGAAACCTCGCGGGTCCCCAAGCTCGGTCACTGGGCCTCCCCGATGGCCGCCGCCGGTGAATTCACAGCCGGCGCCGGACTCAGAGTTTGGATTTAACAGGTGCGGCCGTTCTTGCGCCGTACCTTCAGAGGAGTTGCTTCTTGAATAAGGTGGAAAAACGAAGCATGGCGCGAATCGTCCGCCGGTTTCAGGGTCGCCGCATCGCGGTGCTAGGCGACTTTATGCTTGATGAGTTTCTTCGCGGTGAAGCGACTCGCATTTCGCCCGAGGCGCCAGTCCCGGTGGTGCTCATCCGTGACGGGTCCAGCACCGGGGGCTATCCCGGCGGGGCGGGAAACGTGGCCGCGAACCTGGCGGCACTGGGCGCCTTGCCCTTGCCGCTCGGGGTCATCGGAAAGGATGAAAGCGGAAGACGTCTGATCCGCCTGCTTCGCGACCGGAGTATCAATACTGCAACTCTGATCTGCGAGCCGGGCCGTGTGACGCCCCGAAAAGTACGGGTGGTGGCCCAACAGCACCAATTACTTCGCCTTGACTTTGAGAGTAATTCGGAGCTTTCTGCCTCCTCCGCCAGTCAATTGATTCAGATTCTAAGGCGCCGCCTGCGGCACTTGGATGCGCTGGTGATATCGGACTACTCGAAAGGCTCCGTGACGCCGGATTTGTGCCGGGAGATGATTGCCCTCGCTCGGAGCCGAAATCTTCCAGTTTTTGTGGATCCCAAGCCTGATCATGCGGCCATCTGCCAACAAGCCACGGTGGTGACCCCTAACCTTCAGGAAGCTGAAAAAATGGCGGGGATGGCGATGCGAAGCTCAGAGGAAATTGAAACGGGTGGCCGCCGCCTGCTCGACAAATTTGGCTGTGATTACCTGCTGGTAACGCGGGGAGCCCACGGCATGACCGTTCTGTCGAAGCAAGGGCGGACGCATGAAATCCATAGCATTCCCAGGCCGGTTTATGACGTCACGGGAGCTGGAGATACGGTCCTGGCTGTGGTTGCGCTCGCCTATTGCTCCGGTGCTTCCATTCGCGATACTGCGGTGCTTGCTAACCTGGCCGGCGGCCGCGTTGTGCTGCAATTTGGCACTTCAGGAATTACCCTTAAAGAGCTGCTTTCTGCCATCCAAGAAGCCTGAAGCCGGGCCCTTGGGCCCGTGAGCAGTTTCGCAAGGATCAGCCGTGGAGAGGTGGATTTCCAGCACCTTTCATGGCTGCTTGCGAGCAACTGCCAACAAATAAAGGCTCAGGCCAAGCAATTCAGATTCTGACTCCGCGCACCATAACCAGTGTCCAGAATCGGCCAGCCGAACCCTCAGAGAGTTTCCACGTCTCACGTCGAGCGGCAGAACCTCACCATGCGGATGCAGATCAGAAGGCTCACTCGGCTGACGAATGCTTTCTCAAAAGAAATGGGAGAACCTCAACGCAGCCTTGGCCCTGTATTTAGCGTGGTGCAATTTCTGCCGGGTTCACCAGACGCTCCGGGTCACCCTCGCAATGGAGCATGGGTTAACAGACCACATATGAGGAATATTGGAACTCATTGGGGCAGCAACACACTCTTAGGTCGTGGTTCAGTTTGCGGTAGCGGCGGTCTGCGACCGCCGGCCTTGAATTCCCAGCGATTTTCGGCGCTCATAGAGCGCCGCTACAGCAGCGAAAATGTACCACTACCCACTTTTACCGAGCGTTGAACCAACAGGGATCGGGTGATATAGTATTAGGACTCAATCGCTTCCTTGCGTAGTATCCCAACATCGAGAGGGAATATGCTAGGTACGCAGTCCCCGCCCATGAATGTCCCTAATCCTGAGTTGCCTCGGGAGGCGCGTCGCGTCCAGTCGGGTGGTCGCGTGAAGGTGCTGCTCACTAGCGTTTGCCGGCCGATAGGCCCCGCCCAGGGTGATGCGCCGAGTGTGGGTTATGAGGTGCTGCACGGGCAGATCACACGGGCGCAGGGCATCTTCAGTCCACGCTCCACCAACTTTACTTTCGCTCTCGATTACGTCGCCGCGAACCTGGACGCACCCACCGTGGTCCTGCACTATCCCTCACGCCGGGAGCTGATCCGCGAACTCCAGAAGGGACCTGCGTTCGTCGGCATTTCGTTCCTGTTGGCGCTCTTTCACCGGATGAAGGAAGTGGTGGCGCTGGTCCGGAAGTACGCCCCTGCGGCCCAGATAGTCCTTGGCGGCTACGGCACCGTCCTGGATGACCGGACCCTCTTGCCTTACGCGGATTTCATCTGCCGGGAAGAGGGAGTGGGCTTTTTCCGGGCGCTCCTTGGCGAGCCAGCACGGCCGATGCCCTACGATCATCCTCTCGTAATGACCACGCTGCGGGTTTTCTCGATTCCGGTGGACCGCACCGGGATGATCTTCGCGGGCCTGGGCTGTCCTCACGGATGCGATTTCTGCTGCACCTCGCACTTTTTCAAGCGGCGTCACATCAGGCTCCTCCCGACCGGCGATGACTTGTTTCGAGTGATCGAGCGATACCTGGAGATCAATCCGAAGATGAAACTTGCGATTCTGGACGAGGATTTCCTGATTGCAAGGGATCGAGCCACCCGCCTGCGTGAACTCGTTCAGGCGCGAGGGACGCCACTCTCCATTTTTGCGTTCGCAACCGTGAAGGCGCTAAGCCGAATCACGCCACGGGAACTACTGGAGACTGGCATCGATGGCGTCTGGGTTGGTTATGAGGGTCAACGCTCGGGTTTTGCCAAGCAGCAGGGCCGGCCCGTGGAGGAGTTGATCCCTGACTTGGAGTCCCACGGCATCACCGTTCTCGCTTCCATGATCCTGGGTTTCGACTATCAGACGCCGGATATCATCCGCGCCGAGTTGGCAAATTTGCTGGCGTTGAAACCGACGCTCGCACAGTTCCTCATTTACGGCCCGACGCCCGGGACACCCTTCTTCGAGCGCGTCATGAAGGAGGGACGCCTCCACCGCGAGCTGGTGGAGAATCCGGAGCGGTACTACCGGGCTTGCGACGGATTCACGGCTATGGTTCGCCATCCGACCCTGCAACCGGACGAAATCGAAGCGCTGCAGCGAGAATGCTTCGAAACGGACTTCCGTATTCTGGGGCCGTCTGTACTGAGATCGGTCGAGGTCTGGTTGCAAGGATGGAAGCGATACCACGATTCGGAGTCTCCCTACCTCCGCGCCAAGGCGGCACGATGGGCTGAGGAGATCGGGAAGGCGTACCCTCTTTTCCGCGTGGCGAAGCAACAGGGCCCTACTCCCGAAGCTGCGGCTCGCCTGCAGGCTGAAATCGCACAGTTACTGGGTCCACCGGATTTGCGCCAGCGGTGCCTTTCAGCGCTTGCGCCAGTTGCCGCTGCCTGGACGCGCTTCACACTGCGATTTGATTGCTTCCAGCATCCGCGACTCCATCGCCGCGAGTATCACTGTTCATCGTGATCGCTTCGTTCGGGTGCGACGGGAAGACGCCGCCGGATGATTTCCTCCGTTCGCTCCATCACAAGCTGGCCAGTTCCCATCAAGAGACGGTCGGCCTCGTTCGTTGATTCGTAATGGTGAAGGATGTCCGAGTCCATGCCGGTTCTCCCGCCCACCCGTGCCTGCCTTGCGGCGTTCGCTCAGAACGCGCCTCCATTCCTGGGAGGCCAGCCTCGCCGATGCCGGAAGAACACAAAGTTCTCCGTGCTCCTCCGCCAGGCACTCCGGTGGACAACGCTTGTGATGATATGCATCCGGGGGTGCTTCTGTATACGCCTTGGGATCGTCACCACGATAGCTCGTTGGGCAGAGGGTTCACCGCAAGAGCAAGAAGGCCGCATAGCCCAGCGATGCGCCCAGCCCGCAACCCACCACCACGTCACTCAAATAGTGAAGTCCCAGCATCACCCGCGATAGAGCCACACTCGTGGCCAGGAAAATGAGTCCAGCCAGCAGGCCCGGATAGAAGCTGCTTAGACTCATGGCAACTGCAAAGGCTGTGATGGAGTGGCCCGATGGGAAGGAAAACTTGTCGGGCGGGAGGAGCGTGGCCCAGCAGTGGGAAAATGAAGTGCAGGGCCGGTCACGGTGGGCAAGCCTCTTCAAGACACGAAAAAGGGCGATTCCAGTCAGAACCGCAATCCCCGTTGCCATGACGGCCCGGAAACGCTGCGGTCCACCCCACACCAAGACCGCAATGGCCATGGCGTACCACAACCCGCCGTCGCCGCCGCGCGTGGCAAGGATCATCCAGATGCGGACCCAGCGCGGCGGCCGCCAGCGGTTGACGCGGCGCATCAAGCGCTGGTCACCGTTTGAAATCAGGCTCAACATGGACTGAGGATGGATCACGCCGCCAAGCTCCTTGGCTTCTTGAAGGCTCGACCAGCGGGCGGAAGCGTGCCATCTTCCAGCAGTGCCGTCCAGCGCTCCGCCCAGTGGCGGGCGAAGTTGGCTTCCAGGACGCAGTTTGCGAACGTCACCAGCGGAACTGCCACGGCGAGCGGCGCCAGAAAGCCCGCCCACGGATTTTCCCGCATCATGTTGGCGGCGATGATCCACACGTCGCGCGTCAACTTCCAGGTGCTTCCAGAGTCTCCACCAACTCGTCCCTGTGCGCAGCGCAGCCCTCGCAGATATTCCTGCTTGGGGCGTGCACCGGCCACCTCGGTAAATGCGGTTCCGGCTGAGAGGATGGTGTGAGCGTCGCTTCCTCCCAATCCCATCTTGTTGAAGGTCGCAGCCAAGGCCCTCGCGCGGCGATTCGAAGCCGCCGGCATGTGTCCGTTAAGAACTTCGAAGGCGGGGAATTCTCTTTCGAACCATTCGAAGTCCTCCGCCTTCCGCTGGCCCGTGAGCCGCGAGAGAGGATGATTGACGCTGAAGAAAAGAACTTGCTCACGAAGGTAGGAAAGAAACCTGGGCAGGTCGTCCCGGCGCCGCTGCAACTCAACATGGTGCCGCTCGCCGAGATCATAAACGCCCACGTGGAGGCGCGTTCCGCCCGGCATGACGCAACTCACTTCCTCGCTCAGGAAGAAATCGGGCTTGCCGCGCAGGGCTTCGGCGGCGTCAATCGAGTCATGATCCGTCACGGTCACCAGGTCCATACCGAGTCTCTTCAGGTGGCCGTAAAGGGCGAGTGGATCGTTATAACTCTCCCGGCAAAAGCCGCCCAGACCTGGAACATCGCACATTCCCGACGGATCTTCCCCGCTGGGGAGGGGAGGGATTGGGTGGTAAGTATTTCTCGGTGAAGCAGTTGGCAAGTTATTGGGGGACGCGAGTGTCTGGCTACATTTGCATGTTGGGGAGATGGACTCC
>Ga0307373_10008555_pt1 | contig 15537 bp, 20 predicted proteins | sample OX2MG_FD_202534 | JGI IMG/M metagenome (GOLD analysis project Ga0307373, IMG submission 202534) | Soil microbial communities from Risofladan, Vaasa, Finland - OX-2 | ecosystem: Environmental > Terrestrial > Soil > Coastal area > Acid sulfate soil | place: Finland: Risofladan, Vaasa | collected... | reverse complement strand
CTGGCGCCCGGGCGAAGCGCCATCATCGCCGCGGATCGCCGATCGGCCCGGCCGATCGCTAAGCGCGAGCTAGCGGGGGTCGCGGCGGGTGCATGCTGTCGGCGCCGGAACGTCGCGCGCAGGGCGCGGCGGACGGCGAAGGGACAGCTTTTCATGCAGCATCGTCATCGGGCCGGCGCGTTCGAGCGGCTCTCCGGCCAGGTGGCCTCCAGCCTCCTGGGGCATTTCCTCGCCAACCAGGAGGAGATGCTGGAGAAGCTCGAGCGCTTCTTCTTCCCCGAATACATCCGGCTGATCGCCCGCCTGCTGCCGGAGGCGCCGGCCGACGACGGGGCGCTGGACGATGACGGCCAGGACGACGACGGCTGGGACGCCGTCCCGGCGTTCGCGCCCAGCGACGAGGCGAGCGGCTGCGGCGAGCCCGGCGAGGCGGCGGCCACCGTAGTCAACGGCGAATCTACGGCGCCGGACGCGCCAACCGCCCCGCGCGGCCCGGCGAAGTCGGGCGGCGCGCCGTGGCCGAACGGGCCGCCCGCGACCGTTGACAACGGTGAAACTACGGCGGGCGCGGACTGGAGCGACCCCTTCGCGCCCCTTTCACCCTCGCCTGGCGGCGCGGCGCGCGGGCGAATCCCGCCGGCGGATTGACTTCGGCGCGGATTCCTCGTGGAAGCTCCGCCTCATCGTCTCGCCCGCCGAGGATTAGTCCCGATGACCCGAACCGGCCTCTATCCGGGCGCCTTCGATCCGATCCACAACGGCCATCTCGACATCATCGGCCGGGCAGTGAAGCTGGTCGACAAGCTGGTGATCGGGGTCGCCGTCGACACCGGCAAGTCGGCGCTGTTCAGCCTGGAGGAGCGCCTCGACATCCTGCGCGAGGAGACCGCGCACCTGACCGGCCAGGCGCAGATCGTCGTGCACGGCTACCAGGGCCTCACCATCAATGTGGCGCGTTCGCTGGGGGCGCAGGTGCTGGTGCGCGGCCTGCGGGCCTTCTCCGACTTCGAACACGAATTCCAGCTCACCTCGATGAACCAGCAGCTCGACCGCGAGATCGAGACCGTGTTCCTGATGGCCGATCCGCACCACCAGGCCATCGCCTCGCGTCTGGTCAAGGAAATCGTCGCCATGGGCGGCGACATCACCCCGTTCGTGACGCCGGCCGTGAAGCGTCGCCTGATGGAAAAGGCCGGTCGGAGCTGACCGGTGCGCCCCCGGGCGCTGCGCTCGCGCGCCGCCTTTTCCTCGCCGCATGGCCGGGCTAGGCGGGCGTCATGAAAAGCGCTGCCTTGATGCTGCTCTGCGCCGTCCTCGCCCCGGGCCTGGCCGCGACGGCGCCCAGGCGGGGCGCCTCCAGCATCCCGCCTGCGCCGAGCGAGGCGGACTGGCGCACGCCCGACCCCCGCAACGTCTTGGTGATCGACACCGACAAGGGCCGGATCATCGTCGAACTCAGCGCGCTCGCAGCGCCGAACACGGTGGCGCGGGTTCGCCAGCTCGCCCGCGCCGGCGTCTACGACGGGCGCAGCTTTTTTCGCGTCATCGACAACTTCATGGACCAGACCGGCGATCCGCTCGACAGCGGCGTCGGCGGCTCGTCTCTGCCCAACCTGAAGCCCGAGTTCACCTTCCGGCGCAGCGCCCAGACGCCGTTTGCCCAGGTGGCCAGCGAGGGCGCGCTGCGTCAGGGCCTGGTCGGCAGTCTGCCGGTGACCAGCCAGCCGATGCAGCTCGGCGTCTTCACCGTGGATCACGCGGTGGACGCCTGGGGCGTCTTCTGTCCCGGTGTCCTCGGCATGGCCCGCGGCGAGGATCCCGACAGCGCCAACAGCCAGTTCTTCTTCACCCGCGACAATGCCGATTCCACCGACGGGGGCGTGCATGCGCTCGACAAGAAATACACCGCCTTCGGTCGCGCCATCGTCGGCCAGCAGGTCATCGATCGGATCAAGACCGGCGAACCGGTCGCCGCGCCGCAGGACAGGATGCTCAGCGTCAAGGTTCTGGCCGACATGCCGCCGGCCAGCCGTCCGAACATCCGCATCATCGACACGGCCAGTCCCTGGTTCAAGGCCGAGGTCGAACGCGAGCGGGCCAAGGCGGGACCGGGCTTCAGCGTCTGCCAGGTCCGCCTGCCGGTCGAGGTGAGATAGGCGACACACAAAGAGAGGGCCCCGCGCCATCGCGCGGGGCCCTCGGACTCAACAGGTCGATTGTAGGACTACAGAGCTCTTCGACCGACGACGGCGTGGTAGATCCAGAGGACAACCACCGCGCCGATGATTGCGACGATGAACGAATAGACGTTGAAGCCGGTCACCCCGCTCGCGCCGAAGATGCTGAAGATGAAGCCGCCCACGAGGGCGCCCACGATCCCGAGCACGATGTCCATGATCACGCCCGATCCGGTGTGGTTGACGATTTTGCTGGCGATGAACCCGGCGATCAGGCCCAAGACCAGCCATACGATGATACCCATTCCTGCGAAACTCCTGGTTTCTCCGAAAGCCTCAGCCGTGGCTCGGCTCCGGCAGAAAACGCGCGAGAGGACGCCGGGGGTGCAACGGCGAAGCTTTGCGCAGGGCGCGGCGGGTCACGCAGCCTCCAGTTTGAAGGTCTGGTCGGCTTCGTCGTAGCTGAAGAGTTCGGCAAAGCGGCACCATCCGACCACGGCCTTGAGAGTCTCCTCGGCGTAGTCCTCCGACATGAAGTCCTCGAGCTCCTCGGAGAAGCGCGTGGCGCGGGCGCGGTGGCCCGGCCGCTCGTCGAGGACGCGCTTGATCAGGGCGGCGAGCGGCACATAGGCGACCAGATGCTCGGCGAAGAGCTGCTTGCGCTCCTCGAGGCCGGCCTCGGCGAAGCGCCGCCCCGCCGGCGTCAGCTGGATGTCGCCTTGTGCGACTTCGGCGAAGCGCAGCAGCTGCAGCGTCTCGGCGATGGGAAAGAGGTCGTCGACCTCGAAGTTCAGCTCCTCGGCGAGCGCCGGCAGGTCGGCGCGGCCGTCGGCGGAGGCCGAGAGCGTCTCCATCAGGCCGGCCAGTTCGTTGGTGGAGACCTGCGGCAGGGCCATGCCGACGCCCACGCCAGGAAAGCCCAGGCCGCCGCGGCCGTCGCCCTTGTCCGAAGGGCCGCGCGCGGTCATTCGGCCATAGATGTCGTCCACCTGCTGGCGAAAGCGCGGATCGTCGCGGTTGCGCGGATGGGGCAGGGCGATCTTCAGCTCGGCGATGATCCGCCCTGGGTTGGACGACAGGATCAGGATGCGGTCGCTCATCAGCACCGCCTCCTCGATGTTGTGGGTGACCATCAGCATCGAGCGGATCGGCAGCCGGCCCTCGATCCACAGGTCGATGAGGTCGGTGCGCATGGTTTCGGCGGTGAGCACGTCCAGGGCCGAGAACGGCTCGTCCATCAAGAGCAGCTCCGGGTGCACGACGAGGGCGCGGGCGAAGCCGACGCGCTGGCGCATGCCGCCGGAAAGCTCCTTGGGGAAGGCGCTCTCGTAGCCGCCCAGGCCAATGAGATCGATCGCCTCGGCCGCGCGCCTGTCGCGTTCGGGGCGCGGGACCCGATGGGCCTCGAGGCCAAGCTCCACGTTCTCGTCGACCGTGAGCCAGGGAAACAGGGCGAAGCTCTGGAAGACCATGGCGACGCCCGGGTTGGGGCCATCGACGGCGCGTCCCCGCCACAGGGCGCGACCGCTCGTCGGCTTCAGCAGCCCGGCGATGATGCGCAGCAGCGAGGACTTGCCGCAGCCTGAGCGGCCGAGCAGGGCGACGATCTCGCCCTCGTCGATGCCGAGGTCGACGCCCTCCAGCACCAGCGGACCCTTGTTCTCGGCGCCATAGACCATGCGCACGTCCTCGACCTCGAGCAGGCGGCGCGCGTCGGGAGCTTTGGGCATGGGCGAGCCTCCTTCAATCGAACCGGTACCTGCGCTCGGCCAGGCGATAGAGCGGTCGCCAGACCGAACGGTTGAGGGCGACGACGAACACCGACATCACCGCCACGCCCAGGACGATGCGCGGATAATCTCCCTGGGCCGTGGCGTCGGCGATATAGGCGCCCAGCCCGGCCGCGCGCAGGTGATCGTGGCCCCAGGAGGCGACCTCGGCGACGATGGCGGCGTTCCAGGCGCCGCCGCTGGCGGTGAGCGCGCCGGTGACGAAATAGGGCAGGATGCCCGGCGCCATGACGCGGCGCCACCACAGCCAGCCCGAGACGCCGAAGGTCTGCGCCGCCTGCTTCAGGTCGGTCGGGTAGGCCGCCGCACCGGCGACGACGTTGAAGAGGATGTACCATTGGGTCCCCAGCACCATCAGCGGCGAGAGGAAGATGTTGGGATCGAGATGGCCGGCGACGATGGCCGACACCACCACGCCATAGAGCAGGTTGACGGGGAAGGACGCGAAGAACTGGGCGATCGGCTGGACGCGCTCGGCCACCTTGTGGCGCAGGCCGATCCAGACGCCGATGGGGGTCCAGACGGCGGCAGCCAGGGCGATCAGCACGACGACGCGCGCCAGGGTGATGAACCCGAGTTCGAGCGCGTGCGCCACCTCGCCCAGCGAAAGCTTGCGCAGCACGAAGCGAAACACCTCGCCGCCGGCCAGCAGCGCCAGCGCCAGCACCACCGCAATCCAGACGACATCGAAGGCGCGCCCGGCCGGCGCGGCGAGCCGCGGCGTGCGCGGCGGCCGGAAGGGAAGCCGGAAGCTCGCGGCGCGGCGCATCGCCTCGCCGAGCGGGCGGCCGACTCGGGCCATCAGCCGGGTGCGGCGCATCACGTCGAGAAGCCAGGATCGCGGCGGTTCGGCCGAGGCGGTCTGCTCGAAATGGAACTTCTCGGCCCAGGCGACCAGCGGGCGGAACACCAGCTGATCGAACAGAAGTATCGTGGCCGCCATGGTCAGGATGGCCCAGCCGACGGCGCCGAAGTCGCGCTTCTGGTTGGCTTCGGCGATGAAGGCGCCCATGCCCGGCAGGGTGACCGTGGTGCGCCCGACGGTCAGGGCCTCGGCGGCGGTGACGAAGAACCAGCCGCCGGCCATGGACATCATCATGTTCCAGATCAGCGCCGGCGCGGCGTAGGGCGCTTCCAGGCGCCAGAACTTCTGCCAGGGCGTCAGGCCAAAGGCGAGGGCGGCCTCGTCGAGATCGGCCGGAATGGTCTTCAAGGACTGGTAGAAGCTGAAGGCCATGTTCCAGGCCTGGGCGGTGAACACCGCGAAGATCGAGGCGAACTCGACGCCGAGCACGTTGCCGGGCGCAAGCGCCATGAAGCCGGTGACCGTGAACGAAAGGAAGCCCAGCACCGGCACCGACTGAAGGATGTCCAGGAGCGGGATCAGCACCATCTCCGCGTGCCGATTCTTGGCGGCGGCCGTGGCGTAGGTGAAGGTGAAGACGAGCGAGGCGACCATCGCCGCGATCATCCGCAGGCTGGTGCGGACGGCGTATTCGGGCAGGCGCCAGGGATCGAGGCTGATGGGCGCCTGGGCGATCGAGCGCAGGGGCGCAAGCGTTTCGCGCGCACCGTGCGAGAGGGCGACGAACACGCCCAGGATCAGCGCCAGGGCCACGACATCCCAGACGTTGAACGGGGCGCGCAGGGCGGTGTGGGCGCGGCGAAGCACCGGCTCTGACATGCGCGCCCCCTGATCCCGGTCCGGACCCGCCTCCTATCAAGCCGCCGCCGCACGCGCACGCGCCAATCTGCGCCCTTGGCGCTGCGGCCCCGCTCGCGCGCCGCGTTCCCGCGCCCTATAGATCCCGCCAAGCGGAGAGCCTCGGATGGCGCATGCCGATCACGACGAACTGGTGGCTGAACTCAACGCCCTGCTCGAGGCCGAGCGCGCCGGAGCGCGGGTTGGGGCGAGCCTGGCGGCGCAGGCCAGGGGCGGCGCCTTCGAGACGCTCGCCAGGCTCGTCCAGGCCGACGAGGTGAAGTGGGCGCGGGCGCTGCACGAAGCGATCGTCGCCCTCGACGCTGCGCCCTCGCAGGCCGTGGGCGACTTCTACGGCAAGGCCATGGCGATCGCCGGTCTCGAAGCACGCCTCGCCTTCGTCAATCGCGGCCAGGGTTGGGTGGTGCGCAAGCTGCGCGACCTCATCCCGCGCGTGGAGGCTGAGCCTCTGCGGAGCGTGCTGCAGGCGATGCTGGACGCCCACGTGGCCAACATCGAGGCCGCCAACGCCGCGCTGGCCGCGGCGGGCCCGAACCCGGGGCCGGGGGCGCCGTGACGCAAGCCCCGCCGATCCCGGACGCGGCCGATGCGCATGGCGAGCGGTTGACCCAGCCGGCGCTCGCCGAACTGGTGCGGCGCTTCTATGCCGCGGCGCGGCTCGATCCCGTGCTCGGGCCGGTGTTCGAGAGCGCTGTCGGCGATTGGGAGAGCCATCTGGCGCGGGTGACGGCGTTCTGGACCTCGGTGCTGCTGGGCGTACGCGCCTATCGCGGCGATCCTCTGGGCGCACATCGCCGGCGCCCGCTGACGCCGGAGATGTTCGAACGCTGGCTCGCCATCTGGGGAAACGCCGCCGGCGAGATGTTCGAGCCCGAGACCGCCCGCCTGCTCGGCGCCCGCGCCGCCATGATCGCCGAGAGCCTGCAGCTGGGGCTGTTCGGCATGGGCGGCCCGGCGCCCGGCGCGACTCGAGCAGGTGAACGTTAGATGGCGCCGCCGGACAGGATCGAACTGTCGACCTCAGCCTTACCAAGGATGCGCTCTACCACTGAGCTACGGCGGCGTGCCCGAGTCGCGAGGGCGGGTTGTTAGCGGACGGGTCATGCGGTGTGAAGCGCAAAACGGCTCGACGGTGGAGTCGAAGCGGCGGGGCGGTTGCTGATGTGCGCGTCCAAAGCGCCTGACGCGCGGGGCGCCGACGAGCCGCCCGCTCGGCCGGCGGACGCTGCGCGCGAGGCGAAGCTGGCCGCGGCGCTGCGCGCCAATCTGGCGCGGCGCAAGACCGCGGCGCGGCGGCGCGAGTGAGGCCGCCCCGGGGCGCGCCCCCTTACCGGCTGGCCTCGGCCCGGCTATGAGAGTCCTTGCAGAGCGCCTGGACGCGAATGGCTACTCACGATCCCCTGAAGCTGCTGGCCGAGGACGCCGACGATCTGGCGGTGATCTCCGCCGCGGTGCAGGACGCCGTGGCTCACGTCGGCGACATCGCCTGGGATGCGCACGCCCGCCGGGTCACCATTGCGCTGAACCGGTTTCGCTGGGAAGCGCCCGGCGCGTTCATGAGCGAACGGGTGCGCGCGGGGTTGCAGTTCGGGTCGGTGCTGGCGGTGAGGGCGCGGCGCTTGCGCCGCGAGCCCAGGGATGCGGTGGTGGAGCTGCTTGCGGTCAGTTTCGAGCCGGTCGATCCGCCGGGAGGCGTCGTGCGCCTGGCGTTCGCCGGCGGCGGCGACCTTCTGCTGGAAGTCGAGTGCGTCGATGCGGCCCTCGCCGACATCTCCGCGCCCTGGCCGACGCCGCGCACCCCGACGCACCGCGGCTGAGCTCGCCCCCAACTTCTCCTTGAGTTTGCGCGCCGAGCGCCCAAGAAGCGCGCCATGCGACGGTTCGACTTCAGCGATCCTGGCTTCGATGCTGCCTTCGACGCCTTCGTGGCCGAGCGCCGCGGATCGTCGGCGGACGTGGACGAAGCCGTCGCCGGGGTGATCGAGGCGGTGCGCGCCGAGGGGTTGGCCGCGGTGCTGCGCTACGGCGAGCGGTTCGATCGGGTGCGCCTCGACGAGACCTCGATCCGCGTGAGTCCGCGCGAAATCCAGGCGGGCGTCGACGCCTGTCCGGCCCCCTTGCAGGGCGCCATCGCCTTCGCGGCGGCCCGCATTCGCGCCTACCATGACCGGCAGCGCCCCGCCGATGGCCGGTTCGTCGACGAGGCCGGCGTCGAACTGGGCTGGCGCTGGACGCCGCTCGAGGCCGTAGGCGTCTACGTGCCCGGCGGCCGGGCGGCCTATCCCTCGACGGTGCTGATGAACGTCATTCCGGCACGGGCCGCCGGCGTCGAACGCATCGCCATGGTGACGCCGCCGGGCGGGCTCGCGCCGGCGGTGCTGGCCGCGGCGCGCGAGGCGGGCGTCACCGAAATCTGGCGCGTCGGCGGCGCCCAGGCCTGCGCGGCGCTCGCCTTCGGCGCCGGACCGATCCGTCCGGTGGACAAGATCGTCGGCCCTGGCAACGCCTATGTGACCGCGGCCAAGCGCCGCCTCTTCGGCGTGGTCGGCATCGACGCCATGGCCGGCCCGTCGGAGATCGTGGTGGTGGCCGACGCCGCCAACGATCCGGCCTGGATCGCCGCCGACCTGCTCTCCCAGGCCGAGCACGATCCCGCCGCCCAGTCGATCCTGATCACCGACGATGCACAGTTCGCCGCGGCGGTGCTCGGCGCCCTGGACGCCCAGCTCGGCGTCCTCGCCACCGCCGACGCCGCCGGCGCCGCCTGGGCCGACCACGGCGCAGTGGTGATCGCTCCGCTCGAGCGAGCGCCCGGTCTCGTCGATCGCATCGCCCCCGAGCACGTGGAGTTGGCCGTGGCCGATCCGGCGGCCCTCGCCGCGCGCATACGCCACGCCGGGGCGATCTTCCTCGGCCGCTATGCGCCCGAAGCCATCGGCGACTACGTGGCCGGCTGCAATCACGTCCTGCCCACCAGCGGGGCGGCGCGGTTCTCCTCGGGACTCTCGGTCCAGGACTTCTTGAAACGCACCTCGATCATCGCCTGCGGCTCGACCGCCTTCGCCGCCCTCGCAGGCGCCGCGCAGATCCTCGCCGAGGCCGAGGGCCTGCCGGCGCACGCCCGCAGCCTCTCGATCCGCCGCAACTTCGCGGCCGGGCCGGAGCGGCCCTGATGGCGGGCAACGAGCGGCTCGCCTCGGTGACGCTCGACGAGGATTCGCTCAGCGCCGCTTCGCGCGACCAGGAGCAGGAGCGCCAGATCGCCATCTTCGATCTTCTGGAGGACAATCATTTCGCCCCCGAGGGCGCCGCTGGCGGCCCTTACGACCTCAGCATCTCGCTCATCGACAGCCGCTTGGCCCTCGACATCGCCGGCCCCGGCTACCAGCGCCGCCACCTCCTGTCGCTGACGCCCTTGCGCGGCGTGGTGCGCGACTACGCCATGATCTGCGAGAGCTATTACGAGGCGATCCGCAACGCCACGCCGCAGCGGATCGAGACGCTCGACGCCGGCCGGCGCGGCTTGCACAACGAAGGCTCAGCTCTGCTGCAGGCGCGACTGAAGGGCAAGGTCGAGACCGATCTCGACACCGCCCGGCGCCTGTTCACCCTGATCTGCGCCCTGCACTGGCGGGGCTGAGGCGCCCCGTGGAGCTTCCCGGCGCGGTGCTCTTCGCCTGCAATCTGAATCGGGTGCGCTCGGCCATGGCCGAGGGCCTGATGAAGCTGATGTACGGCGACCGCGTCTTCGTCGACAGCTGCGGCCTCAGAACCGACGCGGACGAGGCGCCCGACCCCTTCATGGTGGCGGTGATGGACGAACTGGGCGCCGACCTCGCCCGACACCGGCCGAAGTGCTTCGACGATCTCGAGGACGAGGCCTTCGACGTCGTGGTTTCGCTGACGCCCGAGGCCCAGCACCGGGCGGTGGAGCTGGGGCGTCACCGGGCCGTCGAGTTCGAATACTGGCCGACGCTGGACCCCACTCTGGCCATGGGCGCCCGCGAGGTGGTGCTCGACGCCTACCGGGAAGCGCGCGACGGCCTCGCCGCCAGAATCGGCGAGCGTTTCGGCCGTCCGGCGACGTTCGGGGGATGAAGAGCCCGCCCCGATGGCCTATGGAGGCGCGTCGGCCGGCCCTTGGGAACTCGAATGGCGAAGGAAGAACAGCAGGAGCTTCCGGGCACGGTCAGCGAAGTGCTGGGCGACTCGAGCTTCCGCGTCAAACTGGACGACGATCATGAGATCATCGCCACGATTGCCGACAAGGCGCGCGGCGCCCGCATTCGGGTGCGGGCCGGCGACAAGGTGCTGGTGGAAGTGACGCCCTATGACCTCGGCAAGGGACGCATCACCCATCGCTTCAAATAGCCCCTCGGCCGCGTGGCCGCGATGACCCGGAGCGCCACAGCGCCGCTGGTGCTGGCGAGCGCCAGCCCCCGGCGCCTCGACCTCCTGCGCCAGCTCGGCCTCGAACCGGGCGCCGTCGATCCGGCGCAGATCGACGAGACGCCGCTCGAAGGCGAGAGCGCGCGGCGGCTCGCGCTGCGGCTCGCCGAAGCCAAGGCGAGGGCGGTCGGCGCGCGCCATCCGCGGGTGTTCGTGCTCGCGGCCGACACCGTGGTGGCCGCCGGCCGCCGCCTCATGGGCAAGCCGCAGCACGACGAGGAGGCGCGCCGCATGCTGGGGCTGCTCTCCGGCCGCGCCCACCGGGTGCTGACTGCGGTCGCCGTGGCGGCGCCGTCCGGCGCCCTGTCGCGCCGCCTCAGCGAGACCCGCGTGCGCTTCAAGCGCCTGACCGATGTCGAAATCGGCGCCTATCTCGACGGCGGCGAGTGGCGGGGCAAGGCCGGCGGCTATGCGATCCAGGGACGGGCGGGGGCGTTCGTCCTGGCGCTGTCGGGCTCCTACACCGGCGTGGTCGGATTGCCGCTCTACGAGACCCGGGCGTTGCTGACCGGCGCTGGCTTCTGCGTCCCGTGACGCGGCGCCGGATCCTTCTCGACGAGGGCGTCGGCGAGACCCGGGGCGTGGTCGTCCTCGACGGCCGCCCCGAGCGGCTCTTGATCGCGCGCGAGACGGACGTGGCCGTGCAGGCTCTGGGCGCGCAGGTCGTGGCGCGCCTGCGCAGCTTCGACCGGGCGCTGGGCCTCGTCTTCCTGGATCTGGGCGAGGGCGCGGATGCGGTGCTGACCTTGCGGCCCGATATGAGCCGCCTTTCCCAGGGGCGAGCCGTCGCCGTGGAAATCCGCGCCGAGGCGCGCGGCGGCAAGGGCGCGTCGGCGCGTCTGCTGGACGAGGCCGTCGAGGGACCGCCGCGGCTGCTGCGGCCCGGCCCGAGCCTGGTCGAGGAACTCGAGCGCTTCGCGCCGGGCGAGCGCCTCGTCGCCGGCGCGGCCGCCCGCGCCGCCGCCGACGAGGCCGAGAGCGAGGCGCTGGAGACGGTCTACGCCCTGGCCGGCGGCGGCTCGCTCGCCATCGAGCGGACGCGGGCGCTCGTCGCCGTCGACGTCGACGTGGGCGAGCGGGCCGGGGGCGAGGCCAAGCGCGCGGCGCGCGCCGCCAATCTGGCTGCGATGGCCGTGGCCGCGCGGGCGCTGCGCCTGAAGGGCGAGGGGGGCCTGGTGATGGTCGACCTCGCCGGCCGGGGCCACGACGGTCCGGCGCTGCTCGCCGCCGCCCGCGCCGCCTTTGCCGCCGACGGGCCGGGCGTCGCCTTCGGGCCGGTCAGCCGCTTCGGGACCCTGGAGTTCACCATACCTCGCCGCCGCCGCTCGATCGCCGACCGGTTGCTGGGCGCCGATGGCCAGCCGACGGCGCAGACGCTCGGGCTGCGGTTGCTGCGGGCGATGCAGCAGGCCGCCGAGGCGGACCCCGGCGGCCGGATCACCGCACGCGCCGCCCCCGATGCGGTCGCCGCCGCGGCTCCCTATCTGAAGCGCCTGCACGATCGGTTCGGCGCCCGCCTCGCGCTGGCGCCGGATCCGGCCTGCGCGCCCGAACGCTTCGAGATCGCCTGCCAATGAACGCCCGTCGCTGCCCCACCTGCGGCAAGCCGGCGAACGCCGAGTTCCGCCCCTTCTGCTCGCGCCGCTGCGCCGACGTCGATCTGCAGCGCTGGCTGCGCGGCGCCTATGCGGCGCCGACGGCGGACGATGACGGCGAGGACGTGTGCGTGAGAGGCGAGGGCGGGGACGACGACTAGACCGGCCGCTTCTGGACATCGCCCCCCGGCCTCTCCTATAGACGGCCCTCCCCGCGGCAGGGCGCCTGGCCTGGGTAGCTCAGTTGGTAGAGCAGCGGACTGAAAATCCGCGTGTCGGTGGTTCGATTCCGCCCCCAGGCACCAGCCCCGCTTCCGAGAGGCGCGAGACGCGGACGGCGCAGTCGGCGGTGGCGGTCTCGGGATCGGGGCCAGACGTCAGGATCAGTCGACCGCCTCCGCATCCAGCGCGTCGGCGGCGGCGTCGAAACGGGCTTCGAGCCAGGGGTTCGCGCCTCGGCAGCCGGCCACCACGCGCCGCGCCCAGGCGACGTACTCCGCTTTGCGCTCGGCCGGCCAGTCGGCGGGCGGGCTCGAGAGCAGCGCGCGCAGGTTCGAGGTCTTGTCGGCGAGCTTGACGATCTGGGCGCCAGGCGTGGCGTGCGTTGCGTGCTCGATCTGGAGGCGCTTGCGCTCGGCCTTCGGCAGCGACTTGTCGTCGGTCACCTCCGCGACCAGCGCCGCGACGCGGTCGCCGAAGCAGCGCTCCAGCTCGGCCAGGCTGGTTTCGGTGTCCTCCACCGTATCGTGCAGCACCGCCGCGAGGACCAGGTCCACGTCCGCCCCCGCGGTAGCCTCGGCGACCAGATCGGCGACCTCGGTCAGGTGGTTCACGTAGGGCTCGGCCGCGGCGCCCTTGCGCCGCTGCGCTACGTGCTTCGCCGCGGCGAAATGGTAAGCCTTCGCCAGCCGAGCGATCCCGTTCATTGCGTCTTCCTGACTCGCGCAGCCGCATCTTGCGGTCAAGCCGGGCCCCGGCCCTCGCGGCTACACCGAACCGCGGCGCGGGCGCCAGTCTAAATCGCGCCGCCGCTGAACAATTGAATATTGAGGGCGAGGGCGGCGCCGATCGCGTCGGGCCACGCGATCGGCCTAATCCCGGCCGACGGCCCTGGCGGGTGCGCTCTCTTGACTAGCTCGTCCAGTTTTCCTCCGCGCCGCCGAGCGATGTTCTTGCAGCCGCGGCGCATAAATTCGGCGAAGCAATGTTTCGCCAACCATGTTGCGGCGCGAGAGAACGCGCGATCTTGGGTCCAAAAACCCTATCTGGGCTTGACGAGTAGCCTATGCTGCATCGCAAGACGGGCGACCAAGCGCGGGGGTGGGCGCCAAACATCGTTCGGATCGAGCCCCTTGACGGCTCTTTTGGGGGTTGCCAAAGGGACCCGAGCCGCAAGTCTAACAACGCGGTAAGGTCTTGCCGCGGATCTATCGGCCTGCGGCGGGCCGCAGACTAAGCGCCTTCAATACGAGCTTCTCGAGATCGGCGAATGAGATTGGATGGAAGCGGCGTGGCGGGTCGGGCGCGGCGATCTGGGCTTGGAGACGGCGCCGCCGAAGACGGGTCCGCGCCAGGCCTTCACCAGCTCGGGCGAATAGGCGCCCGCGCGTTCGATCCCTTCGGGTCCTAGGCGATCACCAAGCAGGAACTGGCGACACGATGCTTCACACCAAGAGAACCACTCCCATCGTGGCCGCACTCGGCGCCCTGGCGCTGATGATGGCCGCTCCCGCCTTCGCCCAGCCCGCGCCGGCTCCGGCCGCGGCCTCTGCGGGGCCTAACGCGGCGCCGGCCGCGGCGCCCGCGACCACCACCCCAGCGGCCAGCAGCCAGGATCAGGGACCGACGCGCGTCGGCGGCAAGAACGCCGGCCACCTCAATCCCTGGGAAATGTTCACCAGCGCGCGTCTCGTCGTCCAGATCGTCATGGTCGGGCTGGCGATCTGTTCGCTGTTCTCCTGGACCATCCTCATCCTGAAGCTCTTCGAGTTCGCCTCGATGAACCGGATCACCAACCGGTTCCTGGAGAACTTCCGCGGCGCCAGGTCGATCGCCGACATGGGCAAGATCGCTGAGTCCGACGAGTTCGCCGGCAATCCGCTGGCCGACATGGCCGCCGCGGCCGCCGCCGAGGTGGAGCTCTCGCGCCAGGCCGGCCTCAAGGTCGATGGCGAACACCGCGACACCACCATCATGCGCGCCCAGAGCGCCGTGGGCGCGGTGCAGGCCTCGCTGGCCCGGCGTCTTTCCAGCGGCATGCAGTTCCTGGCCACGGTGGGATCGACCGGCCCGTTCATCGGTCTGTTCGGCACCGTCTACGGGATCATGGATTCGTTCATCGGCATCGCCAACACCAACACCACCAACCTCGCGGTGGTGGCGCCCGGCATCGCCGAGGCGCTGCTCGCCACCGGCCTCGGCCTCTTCGCCGCGATCCCGTCGGTGGTGTTCTACAACTACTTCCAGACCCAGATCACCGCCTATGGCTCGCGCACCGAAGGCTTCGTCGCCGAGCTGATGAACGCGATTTCGCGCCAGCTCGATAAGGGGGCGTAAGGCTCCATGGCCGCCAAACTCGCAGGTCCCGGCGGCGGCAAGTACGACGTCGAGATGAACCACACCATCAACGTCACGCCCTTCGTGGACGTGATGCTGGTGCTCCTGATCATCTTCATGGTGGCGGCGCCTCTGGCGTCGGTGTCCATCAAGGTCGCCCTGCCGCCCGCCAATGCCCGACCGCAGGTCAAACCGCCGCATCTCGTCTACATCTCGATCAAGCCGAACGGCGATCTCTACGTGGGCGACTTCCCCACCGACATCAGCGAGTTGCCCGACGCGCTGAAGCAGGCTGTGGGCGACAACCCGATCAGCACCGTGCGGGTGTTCATCCGTGGCGACCAGAACGTCGAATACGGGCACTTCCTCGACGTGATGAACACCTTGCAGGACAACGGCTACTACAGCGTCGCTCTCGTGGGAGAGGATCGATCGGGAGTTCGCAAGTGAGCCAAGTCGATATTGCCCACCCGGCTCACAACCCGTTCGATATTCCGCGCCAGAACAAGAAGACCGTACCGATCTTCGTGGCGTCGTTCATCGGCGCGGCGCTGCTGAACGGGCTGATCTTCTACTATGCCGGTACGGCGCGGTTCAAACAGAACTACAAGACCTATACGGAGCAGAAGGAGACGGTGTCGCTGATTCACCCTCCGCCGCCGCCGCCGCCGCCGCCGCCTCCACCGCCGCCGCCGAAGGTGGTCAAGCCGCCGCCGATCCAGCCGCGCCCGCCGGTCGTGGTGCCCAACGTGGCGGCCCCGCCACCGCTCTACATCCCGCCGGTGGCGCACCCGCTGCCGCCGCCGCCGAAGATCGAAGCGGTCGCCCCGCCGGCGCCGCCGCCCAAGGCGACGATCATCAGCAATCCGACCTGGATCAGGCAGCCCAATGGCGACGACTTCGCCAGGTACTACCCAGAGCGGGCGCAGCGGCTTGGCGTCGGAGGCAGGGTGCTGCTGCACTGCGTCGTCAGCTCGGCCGGAACGCTGAGCTGCTCGGTGACATCCGAGACGCCATCCGACCAGGAGTTCGGCTCCGCCGCCTTGAAGATCTCCAAGCTCTTCAAGATGCGCCCTGAGACCAAGGACGGCGTGCCGGTGGCGGGCGGCCAGATCAACATCCCGATCCGGTTCCAGCCGCCTCCGCCGGATTGATCATCGGCGAGAGTTCGGTCACCCCAGGCCCTGGAGGCGCAGCCCTTCGGGGCCTTTTGCCTTGCTCCGGGCCACCCTTGACCCGTGCCGGGC
>Ga0307373_10008552_pt1 | contig 15539 bp, 15 predicted proteins | sample OX2MG_FD_202534 | JGI IMG/M metagenome (GOLD analysis project Ga0307373, IMG submission 202534) | Soil microbial communities from Risofladan, Vaasa, Finland - OX-2 | ecosystem: Environmental > Terrestrial > Soil > Coastal area > Acid sulfate soil | place: Finland: Risofladan, Vaasa | collected... | reverse complement strand
TATCCCCCCGGCCCCCGATAACGGGGGAGCATCTTATCCCCCCGGCCCCCGATAACGGGGGAGCTATTGATACGCTCGGAGACAGGACCGACGGGCTTAGGCGATACGAGTGGTTTGGATGCGCCGGCTACCAGCGGGCGGCGACGGTGGCTCCCTCGGAGGCAGACCCGACCGCGGCCGCGTATTTGCCCATTGCGCCGGTTCGATAGCGCGGCTCGGGCTCTTCCCATTGCGCCAGGCGCTCTTGAACAACTTCGGGGGTGACTTCCATTTCCAGCTTGCGCTGATCAATGTCGATGACGATGATATCGCCTTCCTGAATGGCGGCGATGGGCCCGCCGCGCGACGCCTCCGGCGCCACGTGCCCGATCATGAGCCCGCGGGTGCCGCCACTAAATCGGCCATCGGTGAGCAGTGCCACCGTCTCACCCAATCCTTCGCCGACAATCGCCGCCGTAATCCCCAGCATCTCTCGCATTCCAGGACCACCTCGCGGCCCCTCATAGCGCACCACCACCACGTCGTTCGGTTTGATCCGCCCGGCTAAGATCGCGCTCATGGCGTCTTCTTCCCGGTTAAATACGCGCGCCGGGCCGCGGTGATAGAGCCGCTCGTACCCGAAGAGTTTGCATACAGCGCCTTCGGGCGCCGCATTTCCCTTCAGGATCACCAGGCCGCCTGTCGCTTTGATCGGCTGGTCAAGGGGCCGAACCACGTCCTGTCCGGGAGTCTCCCGCGCTGATTCGCATTCCTGCGCAATCGTGCGACCCGAAGGGGTCAACTGGTCGCCATCGACAAAGCGCCCTTCCAGCAGCCGCTTCAATACCAGCGCGGCGCCGCCCGCCCGGTAGAGATCGGCCGCGACGTAGCGCCCGCCGGGCCGCAGATCAGCCAGGAGAGGTGTGCGGCGGCTGATATCATCAAAATCCTGGATGTTAAGAGGGATCTCCGCCTCTCGCGCCAGCGCAAGCAGGTGCAGCACGGCATTCGTGGACCCGCCGGATGCCGCTACACCGGCAATGGAGTTCTCGAACGATAGCCGGGTTAAGATACGGCTCGGGCGCAAGTCCTGGCGCAGCGTCTCCATGACCATCTTGCCGCACTGGTAGGCCACCTCGTCCTTAAACGGGTCGGTGGCGGGAACACTGGCGCTTCCCACGATAGCCATTCCTAAAAACTCCATTGCGAGGGCCATTGTGTTCGCGGTGAACTGACCGCCACAGGCTCCCGCGCCGGGGCATGCCACATCTTCCAATTCCTTCAGGTCTGCCTCGCTCATCTTTCCCGCCGCTGCGGCGCCAATCCCTTCGTAAACGGTCACCAGGTCGACGTCGCGACCTCGAAACCGGCCGGGATTGATTGTGCCGCCATATAATAGGAATCCGGGCACGTCCAGACGGATGTGGGCCATCGCCGCGCCGGGCGCCGTTTTATCGCAGCCGACGAGGGAAACGATGGCGTCGAACATGTGACCCCGACCGAGCAGCTCGATTGAATCGGCGATGATCTCGCGACTGATGAGGGACGTCTTCATCCCCTCGGTGCCCATGGTGACCCCGTCGCTGATAGCGATGGTGTTGAACTCCATGGGAGTTCCGCCGGCCTCTCGCACCCCGCGCTTAACGTGTTCGGCCAGCCGACGCAGATTCAGATTGCATGGCATCGTCTCAATCCAGGTGTTGGCGACGCCAATAATTGGCTTGCGAAGATCCTCGTCGCTATAGCCGGCGCCTTTCAGCATGGCGCGCGCCCCGGCGCGGTCCAAACCATCAGTGATGACCCGGCTTCGGTGTTTCATGTCAAATGTCATGGATTTTGGCTCCGCAAATCTGTTGGGACGCCAGGACGTCACTTTACCGGCGGCCCACACCCTCTAAAATGGGGGAGAGTAGTAGCCCCGGCAAGCCCCCCGGCCCCCGATAACGGGGGAGCATCTTGCCCCCCGGCCCCCGATAACGGGGGAGCGGCGGCGGAATCCTTTGGCGCCGGAGGTGTCTCTTGCGGCGCTTCCAGCAGCACGTCAGTGACACCGGCCGCGGAGAGCGAATCGAGCTGCGCTGAATTCTGACCGGCCGCGTTCTCGCCAACGGTATCACTCGCTGTTTTAAGATGATCGCCATTGGTCTTATCGGTCAGTCCGGAAAGAGACGCCGGCGTGTAAACCATCCCCGCGGGAATCCAGGGAGCGTCTTCCCAGATCAACGCGTGCGCCGGGCTGATTGACCACGGATGCCGACCTCCTCCCGAATCCACGAACACTCCGGAGATGGGCAGCGGCGCGGGGGCCGCCGCCGGCTGGTTCAGCGTGTCCATCAGATCCAATCCCGTGGGATCCGCGGCGCGGGCGAGAGCAGGGATGAGGATGAGAAGGATGGAGGCTATAAAACGGAGGACGGGCGTAAAGGATGAAGGATGAAGGATGAAGGATGAATCAAAAAGCGTAAAGTTATAGGCGCTTCTCCCCGCATCGGGGGATAGGTCCGGGGCGCGAGGCGCGGGGCGCGGGGCTACAACAAAGGAGAGCGTCGGCATCGGTTTCGTAGACATGCTATAGGGGCCTGTGTTATACTAACATTTCGGACGCCCGGCGGGCGTCAGGGTTCCCGGTTCTTCGGCCTCTGGGCCAGGGCAGGGTCGTCCAACCAGGAGAACATTGTATCATGTCCAGAGTTTGTGAGTACTGCGGCAAAGGTTCGCAATTCGGCAACAACATCCGGCACGTTCACTCGGGCCAGTGGGCTCTGCGCGCTCCCAAGACCAAAAAGGCCTGGCGTCCTAACATCCAGACCGCGCGGGTTCTCAAGAATGGGATCACCACCCGGGTCCGCGTCTGTACGAGATGTATGAAGGCCGGTAAGGTTGTTCGCGCGGCAGCCCCCCAGCCCCAATAATGCGGAGAAAGCTTGCCCCCGGGGACCCTCCAAAATGGTGGGGGCTCATCCGGTACTCCGCCCCACGCCCCGCGCCCCGCGCCCCGGGCCCGGTTCTCCGACCTTCCGGAGCGCTCGCGCCTCATTCTCCGTGAGCCGCCGCCATTCTCCCGGGCGCAGTGATCCCAGGTCCAGCGGACCATAGCGAACTCTCTCCAACCGGAGGACAGCATGCCCAACCGCCTCCAACATCCGGCGCGCCTGGCGCTTGCGTCCTTCATGTAAAGTGAGTTCCACAATCCCAACGCCGCCGCGGCCGGCCTCCGTTCGAACCCGGGCCGGCGCCGTCATCCCATCCTCTAAGAGCACGCCGTTCCGAAGTTTCTCCACACTTTTTGGATCCAGTTGTCCCTTCACCTCGGCCCGGTAGACCTTCTCAACCCCAAACCGCGGGTGGCTCAACCGGTAGGCGAGATCTCCGTCGTTGGTGAGCAGAAGCAGGCCGGTGGTATTGCGATCCAGCCGTCCCACCGGATAGACGCGCTCGCGGCAGCCGCGCAGCAGGTCCATCACCGTCTGTTCGGCGTGTGGATCAGACAGGGTGGTTACATAGCCCACCGGTTTATTCAGCATCAGATATATGTGGCGCGGCGGCGCTGTGACGGGCTTACCGTCTACCTGAATGAGATCGCGCGCCGGATCAGCGGAATCACCGATTTTTGCCGTTTGGCCGTTTAGGGAGACTCGGCCCTGTCGAATCCATTCCTCGGCCGTTCGCCGAGAGCAGAGCCCGGCGGCGGCGATAAGCTTTTGCAAACGCTCCATAACTTGTGCCTAACAGGAGGACCGAAAGGATGCCCAGAGAAAAGCGGAGAGCCTGGATTCGTCTCCACACAGCGGGCGGAGGAACGGCCCGGTCCAGCAGCAGCGGGATCCGGTTCCATTTCCCGCCATCCACACGCGCCTCCATGTAACCCACCCGCTCTCCCGCCCGCGCCGGCTCTACGGCCCTCGCCGCCAGGCGCATTTCCACACGATGCGGCTGGTCAGCCCGGAGCGTCATCATGATTCCCGAGGCTGTGTGAAACGACGATCCGACTGCCGGTCTTGTCCCCCGCACGCACAGTGTCCCCTCGTCGGCGCCCTTCTTGACCACCGCCCGACGCGTCCAGGCCTTAAAGCCATAGTCCATCAGCATCTCGGTGTCATGGAAAGTGTTGGAGCCGTGGAACACCACCGTAAGAACCCGGCGAGGGCCAAAAGCATCATCGAGCGTCGCGGATCCCACGTAACAATTGCCGGCCTGGTGAGTGTAACCGGTCTTTACACCATCGGCGCCTGTGTAATTGAACAGAAAGCGATCACCGCCGTGTCCCCGCCGCATCACCAGATATTTCTTATTAATGGATCGCTTGATCTTGTACTTTCGCGTCTTGATGAGCTGGTTGAAGAACGGGATCTTAAGCGCGTACACGGCGAACTTCGCCAGATCCCGGGCCGTCGTGTAATGCTTCGGATCGTTCAGGCCATTCGGCGTTACGAAATGGGTATGCGTGCAGCCCAGTCGCTTCGCATAGGCGTTCATGAGGGCGACAAACTTCGACTCTTTCCCGCTCACCGCCTCGGATACGGCCACTGCGGCGTCATTCGCCGAATGAATCATCATTGCGTACAGCAGATCCCGCTCGCTGATCTTTTCGCCCAGTTTCATATCTATGTTCGCGGGCTCGGTATCGCACGCGTTCTTACTGCACGTAACGATCCGGTCAAGATTTCCATGCTGAATCGCCAGCGTCGCGGTGATAATCTTCGTTGTGGATGCCTCCGGCAGCTCCGTGTCGGCATTCATCGCGTAGAACTCCTGCCCGGTTGTCGCATCCGCGACGTACGCCGCCTTCGCGTTGATATCCGGCCGCGCGACCGTGGGGATCGCGGCGGGCATGGTTTCCGACCACGACCGGCTGCAGCTCAGAATCACCCTGTGAGGACGTATCACCAGGGCAGCCACCATTAAACCCAGCGCGAACAGCGCCGACGTTAAAAAGCCTCTCAGACTCAATTCAAGCTCCCCGGACGGTAGGCGCGGGGTGCGAGGCGCGGGGCGCGGGGCTCCAATCTCTCACACACTCACCCTCCGACCTTCTCACACACTCACCCACATCCTCACTCATCCACACACTCTTCCATCGGCGGAAGCTCTGAGAGTTCATTGATGCCGAGGTAGAGCAGAAAATCGGCCGTGGTGCGGTAGAGAATCGGCCGGCCGATCACTTCTTTGCGCCCGGAGTCTTCGATCAAACCCCGCTCCAGCAAAGTCCGCACGGAAGAATCGCTCTGAACGCCGCGAACAGCTTCGATCTCCGGCAGAGTTAGCGGCTGCCGGTAAGCGATAAGGGCCAGGGTTTCCAGAGCGGCGTTGGATAGCCGCTGCGGAGGTGGCTCTAAGAAGCGGGAGATCAAACGGGCGTGCTCCGGCATCGTGGTCATCTGATAGCCGCCGGCCACCGCGACCACCTGAAGTCCGCCCGGTTGAAAGCCGTTCACCAGCCTCTGCAGCAGTAGCGCCGTCAGAGCAGCGTCAATCTGAAGCGCCCGGGCCGCCTCCGTCGCCGAAATCGGCCGTCCCGCCACAAAAAGCAGCCCCTGGATCGCCGACAGGTAGAACGCCGCATCCGGCCCCGCCCAACAGTCTTTTAATTCGTTCGCCGCCTCCTGCCCCAACCGATCGCATGGCGGAATGTCCGACAGGCCTTCGAATGACGGCATGTCCCTGGAATCTTTGATTCCAGAAGACGCCGCGTCTTGCAGCAGGTTCTCCAGAAGATCCTCGATGATGTTTGCGACAACAGCCCCGGACTGCGCTTCCTCAATCATGACTCGGCGTCTCGCCGCGGGTCGGCCAGAAACGATGAGTTCCGTGAGCGCGGTCGTCCTGGACCCGGATGCGGCCGGAGCGGAGCAGCTCCAGCAAAGCTAAAAACGTCACGATAATAAACAGGCGGCCTTTCTGCGGCCGAATCAGATCCTCCAGAGGGATCCCGGCAGCTCCCGCAGTCTTTAAATCGGACAGCACTTCGGCGATTCGAAGGCGCAGCGGTATCTGTTCACGCGGAATACTGGTGATCGGTTCGCCTTCTGCGCTCAATCGTTCCAGCATTGCCTTAAGCGACTCGCAGAGACTCTCCAGATTCAGATTGGGCGCCGGAGGGCGCGCCGGGCCAAACTCCTTATACACGCTCGGCATGAAGGGACGAGAGTAGAGCATCCGCCGCTGCTGTTCCAGACGCCCCAACTGCTCCGCCAGCTCCTGGAACGCCTGGTACTCCAGTAATCGCTGCGCCAACTCAGCCCGCGGATCAACTTCCTCGCCGGAATCCTCCCGAAGCGCCGGCCGGGGGAGCATCATCGCCGATTTGATCTCCAGCAGCGTGGCCGCCATCAGCAAGAAGTCACCGGCCACCGTAAGATTCCCGCGCTCCATCGATTCCAACTCCACCAAATACTGATCGGTAATCATCGCGATGGGGATATCGTAAATATCCACCTCGTTCTTGCGAATGAGCTTAAGAAGGAGTTCCAGCGGCCCCGAGTAACCGGGAACGTCCACCAGCCGGCCGCGAAGCCCGAACAAAGATCCGTTAACCATCATGGCATCGGGCTGCGGCGGCCGATGATGATGAAGCGCATGATCCTTATGGAGCGATCGCTCCGGATGGACCGATCGCTCCGGTTTATCCTCTGCCAACGCCACCACGCGATTCAAGCTCCGATTCAGATTCCTAAGAGGAGATTCGTGAGGGTTCTGACGGGGCCCCAGAGAGCGCCGCTCGCCAAAAACACAATCAGGTAGAGCAGAATGATTCCCTTTCCCTGCATGAACCGCTCATACCAGATCCCGGCCCTGACCGGCGCCAACCACACCACAAAACGCGCGCCATCGAGCGGCGGGATCGGGATCAAATTGAAAATTGCAAGCGAGATGTTCGCCAGAACGAATACGTGACAAATGTCGCGATATGCCGGGTCTCCACCAGTCGCAGCGAGACCGAATCCGCGAAAAATCGCAGCGCCGATGCCGGCGAGGAGTAGATTAACGACGATTCCAACGCCGGCGACAAGAACCCGTCCCCACCGGCCATTGCGGTAATGCGTGGGATCGGTGAGCACCGGCTTTCCCCATCCGAAGATAGCGAAATTCGGAACAAAGATCCCGAGCGCGATTAAGATCGCTCCCCAGAGATCCCAGTGCGCCCACGGTTCTACGGTGAGGCGGCCCTGAAGGTCCGGAATATCATCACCGGAATAGTCGGCCGCCAGCGCGCGTCCGAATTCTCGCAGTGGGACAGCAAGCGCCATCACCATCACAAAAGCTACAAATTGGGTGAAGGAGACGTTCAACACCACATCCTGTCTTTCGCTCAACCGGTCTCATGTCAACGGCGCCATTATCGACACCGCCTCTGAAAAACCCGGCTTTGCGAGTCAGTCCGCCATTACAAATGCGCCGCCGCCGTTTCCGAATCCGCGGAAAGACGGGCGGGAATCAGGTCATGCCCCACAAGATCGGCAAACGTCTCGCGGCGTACCACCAGTTCCGCATCCCCACCCTGCGCAAAAACCACCGCCGGACGAGGCAGCCGGTTGTAATTGCTGCTCATGGCATGATTATACGCGCCAGTGCAGGAGACGGCAAGCAAATCGCCCTGCCGTGGATCGTGAAGTGCGATGTCCCAGATCAGAATATCGGTCTCGCAGTGCTTTCCCGCAATGGTTGCCACCCGGTCGGGCTTCTGCCCGGCACGGTTGGCGATTGCGGCATAATAGCGAGCGTCGTATAGTTGCGTGCGCGGGTTGTCGGACATCCCACCATCCACCGCCACGTAGAGCCGCTGAAATGGCGCCTCCGGAATAGACACCTGCTTGATCGCGCCAATCGTATAGAGAGTGGTCCCGGCCTCACCGATAATCGCGCGGCCCGGTTCAATCATCAGCCGGGGTTGGGGCAGTTTCTTCTCATTCAGACGGCTCATCAGAACCGCCGCGATAGCCCGGGCCGCCTCTTCAGGCGTGGGAGGGTTCTGTTCCGGCAGATACCGTATCCCAAAACCCCCGCCCAGGTTCAGATCTTCCGGAACCCATCCGGCCGCTGATCGCACCTCATCCATAAAATCCACCATGATCTCCGCGGCGGCGGTATGAGCGCTCATGTCCAGCAGCTGCGACCCGACGTGACAGTGGATCCCCGTAAGCCTCACCCCGGGCATTTCCAGCGCTGTCTCGATGGCGAGCATCGCCTGGCCATCACCGATACCCAGCCCGAACTTGGTGTCGGCCTGCCCGGTTCGGATGCGGCGATGAGTATGCGGATCGATGCCCGGCGTCACCCGGATATGGATGGTCGTAGGTCTGTCGGCTGAAGTCAGCGTCCGGATGATCTCCAGGTCTCGCAGATTATCCACCACAATGCGGCCAACACCCGCTTCCAGCGCCATCCGGATCTCATCCACACTCTTGTTGTTGCCATGCAGCGAGATACGATTTGCGGGAAAATCCGCCTGGAGCGCCGTGTACAATTCACCGCCCGAGGCCACGTCGAGGCCAATGCCTTCTTCGGCAATGAGCCGGCACATCGCCAGGGGCAGGAACGCTTTGCCGGCGTAGGTAACTTCGGTATCGGGCCAGGCCTCGGCAAAGGCGCGCTGAAATGCACGGCACTTTTGCCGCACGGCCTGTTCATCCACGACGTAAAGCGGGGTTCCAAACTCGCGGGCCAGCTCAACCGTATCGCAGCCGCCAATCTCCAATCGTCCGGCCGCGTTGATGATTTGCGTTCCAAGAAGCATTTTTGGCCTTCTCAAAATTGGACGGAGGGGGAACGACCGAGGACCCACACCGTCTCACCGTCTCACTCTCAGACTTTTCCCTCTTGCTTTTATCCGTGCCCTCGGCGCCTCTTCTGAAAATAGGGCCGCCGTACGGCGCCAGAGAGCGTCGCGGCCCGGTCGCGGCCCGATCATTTTCATTCGTCGTGTTGCGCCGAAGGCTCATGATAACTCTGTGGTGATGGAATGTCAGCCGAGTTGCATGGCGCCCGAGAGATACTGCTGGATCTCGAAGCGGTTACCGTCCGGGTCCTGGTACCAGGCCTGGGCCGCCTTGTCCTGACCCACCGAGGGTCCGCTGATAGGATCGACGCCCCGGGCTTTAAGCGCCTCGACGGTTTCTTGAACGTTATCTACCTGAAGACAGAAGTGATTGGTTCCCACCGCGTCGCCCGGCGCCCGGCTTTCGCGGTTGGCGCCAGGAAAGAGCTCAATAAAGGTGGTATTCCCACACTTCAGATAGACAATCCAGACCGTGCCATCGGGCCGGGTGAGGCGAAAAGCCTCTTCTAGGCCAAGTTTGCCGCAGTAAAAATTCAACGCCGCGCTCAGGTCGCTCACGCGAACGGCGACGTGCGCCAGGGATTGGATCATCGGTCGGGCTGCCTTTCATAGATAGCGGGATACCGGTTGAAGATCCACTGCCTGAGCGATAGACCATCGCCGGTCTTGCGATAGAGGTCAAAAAAGTGATCCATCGCCCTGGAGCTGCTGAATTTGAAATGGCCGTACCTCAGCGTAAGATCCTGCGCCTCGGCCAGGTCTAATGGCTGATGCTGGTACATGTCCATGTAAACCGTGCATGCCAGCCCGGTGCGGTCGGCGCCGCCCATGCAGTGCATTATCACGGGATACTCGGATGTGTCGAACGTCTTGATCAGCTTATCAATCTGAGCAGGAGGCGGCAGGTGGGTGGCGCTGAAGCTGATATCCACGTGATGCACGCCGAGCTTCCGGCAGACGCCGATCTCACTCTGGTACCAGGCGTCGGTAGGGCACGACCCGCGCAGGTTAATGACGGTTTGAATATGATCCTTGCGAAGAACATTCGCGAGCGTTCCATCGGTTAGCTGCGCGCTCCGGTAAACGTGATCCGGAACCACCGTACGGACATTCCCACCGAAAACCCCGATATACCAGAGAAGCCCGAGCACGACCAGCAGGAAGATGGCGAAGGAGCCGAACGCGGCTCGGAGCACACGTACAAGCCTCGATCTTCGTGGAGGAGACCCAGAATTGCCCGGATCGGAGGCGCCGTCGCCCTGCGCCAGTAGGGGTGTATGGGTGTCCATGTTCTCAGTTCCTGCCTTCACGTTGGGTCAGACCGCCTCTTTGAAAAGCGCGATCGGGGATTCAACTCCTTGCGTCAGGCTGGATTTCACGAGTCGCAGCGGAGCCTTCCACGGCAGTTCATCGTCGAACGCTTCAACGAATGGAGCATCCCACCGGATCATCTGCCATTAACAATCTATCACAATCCGCCGCTCGCGTCCAGATCAGGCTGCCGCTGGCCCTATCGAGGCAGCAATATGGAACCAGAATTGTAACATCCGCATGTATTAGGGCTGGGTGTCTTCTCGCTCCGCTCGATGTTCCAGCCAGAAAGCCACACCGAAGACGATCAATATATGGAATCGCTAGGGCCTCGCGAGGTTACTACGCCCAGAAGGTCAGCAATAAGGTCAGCAATAATGTTGATGATACATTTGGTAGGTTGTGCGAATTGCGGCCCTCGGACTGCAAGGTCTACGTCTCTGAGACCAAGCAGGGTCCAGTCACAGATTTTAGGTATCGCGATCCCGACGAAGGGGAAAACGTGTAGTTTTTGGTCGACTTTGCATTCTCGATGAATGGCAGTTTGCACACACTCGGCGGCCACCTGACCCGGGCCATCCTCAATGGATGAGTCGTTGATATTCGGGAGATGCGCGGGCACATAGCTATTCGCGACCCGAATCACTTTTCCATTGGGTTTTGTTTCCGCGCTGGAGGCCGTAAAGTGGCGTACAGATTTGACGCTCGCGTGCGCCCGACTTGGGGCGAAAAATGCTAAAGCTCGCCGCGCCATTCGATGCGCCTAAAGCCGTCAAAGACGAGATTCGGAAACTGCAGCAGAGGCGGGAAGAGCAGGAGCGGAGAAACCAGCGACGATTACTCAAAAAGCAGGAATGGCAGGCTGAACAGCAGCGGGAAATCGATACTCCAGGGAGTGAGATCGTTCGACACAGCGAGATGATAGGACCGGCAGCAACGCCGAACATGCTCGCCTCGAAGGACTCCGCGATCGGAGAAAAGATCGCACGCCTCGAGGCACGGCGCGCTGCCACACACGCTGAACTCGCGGCCCTCGACGCCGAACTCGCGGCCCTCGCCGGCGAGCTCGCCGGCGGTAAAGCCGGCCCTTTCAGGGCCCCGACGGAACAGCCGTGCGTCGTTGCCACACACCCGGAGACGCCCACGCCAACCGCTGTGCCTCCGAACACCCCGCGCCTGAGCCGGCCCTTGCACATCCAGGGAATCGAGCTTTGGACCTGGCAGCACGAAGCGCTGCTCGCATGGCAGAGACGCAACTACAAAGGAGTCGTTGAGGCAGTGACCGGCGCCGGGAAGACCCGTGTTGGTCTCGCTGCGGCCGCATCCTGCCTGCACCAGGGAGTTCCAACTGCAGTGATCGTTCCAACGATTGATCTGCAGCATCAGTGGGTGAAGGAAATCCAAAAGCATATTTCGCGCGCTCGGGTGGGTCGTCTGGGCGATGGAGGGAGTGACAGTCTTTGGAGTTGCGATATTCTGGTTGCCGTTGCGGCCTCCGCCTGCAATAATTTGCGACCCCGCGGTGGACCGGCCCTTCTCGTTGCCGATGAATGCCATCGTTATGGCTGCGACGCATGGCAGCGCGTGCTGCATCCGCGATTCAGCCATCGCATCGGCCTGACAGCCACTTTTGAACGCGCAGACGACGGCGTCCAGCAGTACCTCGCTCCATACTTCGGCGGCAAGTGCTATTCCCTAAACTACGCGCGGGCGCTCAATGATGAGGTCATCGCGCATTTCAAGATCGCATTTATCGGCGTCTCATTTACACCGCAGGAGCAGATGGAGTACGATCGGTGCGACGCCGTCCTGCGGCGAACCCGCAAAGTACTGACAACAAAACTCGGCCTTAAGGAAGAGTCATTTGGCGCGTTCATAAAGCAGGTCTCAAAACTCGCCAAGTCGGAATTACCGGGCCACATGCCAGCTCGACAATTCCTGAAAGCGTGGACAATACGACGAGGGGTTTTGGCGGGCGCGAAAGGCAAGATGCTGCGGATCTCGGTTTTACGCGGCGCCATTCAGGCTGCTAACAAATCGATTGTATTCACGCAGACGAAGGATGCAGCTGTCAGCGCAGTAGCGATTCTTCGAAAGGTAGGGGTGGAAGGAGCGATGCTGCATTCTGGATTGGATCGGCGTCAGCGAGCGCAGGTCCTCGCAGAGTTCGAAGACGGAGACGCGGATATTCTGGCCGCGCCAAAACTGCTCGACGAAGGTGTCGATGTTCCCGACGCGGATCTCGCCTTAATCGTGGCGTCCAGCCAGTCCCGGCTTCAGATGGTTCAGCGAATGGGTCGGGTGCTTCGGAAGAAGCCCGATGGCCGACTTGCTCGCATCGCTATCTTTTATGTCAAGAACACCTCAGAGGATCCGCGCCGCGGGGCACACGAGAGCTTTCTTGACCTCATCACACCCGTGGCGGATAGCAGACGTGATTTTGGACCACTTGACGCCGAGGAAGCGATCTCTCAATATCTGAATGATTGGAAGCCATCCCCGAGCGGCTGATCTTTCTGACCGAGCGATCCGACCCGCTTTAGCGCTCCCCATCAAGCTTAGAGATCCTTGAGATCGGGGACCATACAAGAGCTGCCTTGTTTTTTTTAGCCGCCAGGATTGGGTAATGCGCTGTAGTACTCCATCATGGATTCGAGGGCGATTTCCCGGTTCCCGCGCTCTTCAGGATCCAGGCCCACACGCGCCTTCTTCCAGGGCGCTTCCGCGTGCGTGAGGTCACTGAGCCACTGGGCATTCCGTTTCGCATAAAACCGCAGAACAGCGTTGATAGTCTCCTTCGCATCATTGTCTAACCGCGCAGGATCACCGCTCGGCCATTGATCCACTTTAAACCGCCCCTTATGGACCTCGTAAGCCTCACGAACAATAGGTCCGCCGCTCCATGCCTCAATCCGCTCATTGAATAGCGGTCGATCATCCCACACCAAGGACCATGCCTGGGAGTAATACAAAAGCTTCTGCAGCTTCATCGCAGACATTGGCCCATGTTTTTCGAGGATATATTTAGCTACGTCATGCACGCTCGCCGACATTTTGCGCTCCGATGCCATTTCTGCTACAATCGCCATTACCCGACCACAGGTCAGAAGAGATCTACGTTAGTATACTTGATTAGACGCCAATGTCAAACAATTGTTCACCGTTGGCGCCTCCAAGACGGTCGCGCCGTCACACTATCCCAAGCGGCGAGCGGCCATTAATACGCCCGCGCAACGATGACCTGCTGGCCGGTCTCCTGACCGGTTACGATGCAGCGGCCGGCCCGGTCGGGCTGATCCAGTGGAATGACACGGATCGTGGCTTTTAATTCTTCCTGAATCCGTCGTTCGTCGGTGGCGCCGCCGGCCCAGTAGGCGCGGCCGAAGCCAGTCTCAACGGCGTGCCGGAGCTCCTCGTAAGTGGTGACATCACGCATGTGGGCCTTCTGGAACGCCAGCGCCCGGTCGTAAAGTCCTTGCTGAATCGAGACGAGCAGCGCTTCAATCCGATCGATGAGGCCCTCTTGCGGAACGAACTCCTTGCCAGCCTTGCCGGGGATGTCGCGGCGCGCCAGGGCAACCGTCCCCTTTTCAATGTCGCGCGGTCCCAACTCCACCCGGACCGGGACTCCCTTGAGCTCCCATTCATTGTATTTGAAGCCGGGCGTCAGATTATCGCGGTCGTCGACCTTGAACCGGATCCGTCCCTTAAAAGGTCCGGTAATCCGGGCTGCCGCCTCCATGACCTGCGCTCGCTCGGAGTCGGTCCTGTAGATCGGCACGAGCACCACCTGGATCGGCGCCAGGCGCGGCGGCAGCACAAGACCGTCGTCGTCGCTGTGCGCCATGATCAGAGCGCCGATCAGCCGGCTGCTAACGCCCCAGCTCGTGGTCCACGCGTGCTGAATCTGGTTGTGCTGATCGCTGTAAGTAATATCGAACGCCCGCGCAAAATTCTGCCCCAGATTATGCGACGTGCCGGCCTGAAGCGCCTTGCCATCCTGCATCATCGCTTCCAGCGCATAGCTTCTGAGCGCGCCGGCGAATTTCTCATTCTCCGTCTTAAGCCCCTTTATGACCGGCAGCGCCATCTCTTTTTCCAGAAAGTCGCCGTAAACATCGTGCAGAATCATCAGCGTCTCGCGCTCGGCGTCCTCCTCGCTGGCGTGGACGGTGTGCCCCTCCTGCCAGAGGAATTCCGAGGTGCGAAGGAACGGCCGGGTCCGCTTCTCCCACCGCATGACGTTGGCCCACTGGTTGAGCAGGAGGGGCAGGTCCCGGTAGCTCTGCACCCACTTGGCGTAGTAATAGCCAATAATCGTCTCAGAGGTGGGCCGGATCACGTACGGCTCGGTCAATTCCTCGCCGCCGGCCCGCGTGACTTCGGCCAACTCCGGCGTGAATCCCTCCACGTGTTCGGCCTCTTTAAGGATGAAGCTCTTTGGGATCAGCAGCGGGAAGTAGACGTTCGAGTGTCCGGTTGCCTTGATCCGGTCATCCAGCCCGCGCTGGATCGCCTCCCAAACGGCGTATCCCGTCGGTTTGAAGACGATGCAGCCGCGCACCACCTCGGCGTAATCCGCCATATCCGCGGCGCGCACTATATCGAGATACCAACGGCTGTAATCCGTAGAACGCGGGGTAATCCCCTCTTTAGCCATCTATCGTTTTCCTTACCAGGTTCGGAAGGCGAGGCGCACCCAATCGTTGACGCTCTCTATTGCGACAATTCCCGCTCCAGTTGCTCGGCGAGCGCGTCCAGCGATTCAAGCGGCATCGCCTCAAGCTCTTCGGTTGGCGTCTGATCCTGCCGCGATAGCCTCTGCAAAAGCCGAATCTCCCTGACAATGACCGCCTTCCCCCGGGCAGCTTCGTCCTTCGCCCGGCCAGCTTCGTCCTTTGCCCGGGCGGCTTCGGCTTTCGCCTCGTCCCGCTCTTCCACTGCCTCGGCCATCGCATACGCCTGACTTAGCGCATCCCTGCGCGCTTTGAGTCGTCCTTTATAGATCTCTTTCTGCATCTCAATTTCAGACAGTTCCATCAGCGCCTCCACAGCTCTATGTATCTCGTCTCGGTTCAGTGTTTCCGGCAGTTCGGCCGGATCCAGTCGCGGCGTGTCGCAGAAAGTATAACCACGCCTCCAGCGGCGTCGTTATCTGGTCTGCCGATAGATTGAACTTCGGCAGCTCGAAGAAATGAATGGATAAATCGTCCGTCAGGTCCAACCCTTGATTCTCGTCCCTCAATCGGAACGTAGAATGGTACTGGCTCGTATTACGAAAAACGACGCCGTCTACAAAGCATACTGAAATGGTAGGCCTCAGCTGCTGATAACGGTCACCCTCCTGCATCTGATCCGTGTACAGCTCTGCCCAGTAGTAAAGGACGCGCTGTGCCAGGTCAATCGGCGCCAGCATCTGCATCTCGACGTTGAACTGCCTGCCAAGCTGGTCGCGGGCTTTGATGTCCAGAAT
>Ga0307373_10008551_pt1 | contig 15540 bp, 11 predicted proteins | sample OX2MG_FD_202534 | JGI IMG/M metagenome (GOLD analysis project Ga0307373, IMG submission 202534) | Soil microbial communities from Risofladan, Vaasa, Finland - OX-2 | ecosystem: Environmental > Terrestrial > Soil > Coastal area > Acid sulfate soil | place: Finland: Risofladan, Vaasa | collected... | reverse complement strand
GCGGTTTCGCGGAATCTGGCATCCAGCTCAAGGTGATCTCCGGCGATCATCCGGAGACCGTGGCGGCCCTGGCGAAACAGGCGGGCTTCGCGGCAAGCGGGAGTACTATCTCTGGGGAGGACCTGGCTGGCATGGACTCAATGCAACTGGCACAGGCGGCGGAAGAGTATGCCATATTTGGCCGCATCACGCCGCAGCAAAAAGCGCGGCTGGTGCAAGCTCTGCGCGAACACGGCCATAGCGTGGCGATGATCGGCGACGGCGTCAACGACGTGCTTTCGCTCAAGCAGGCCACCCTGGGTATCGCCATGCAGAGCGGTAGCGCAGCAACGCGCGGCGTCGCTGATATCGTACTGCTACAGGACTCCTTCGCCGCCCTGCCCCAGGTGTTTCGCGAGGGGCAGCGCATCCGTCAAGGTATGCACAATATCTTGAAGCTCTTCCTGACCCGCGTCCTCTACATGATGTGCTTACTGGTAACGATCATGATCGTGGACGGTTTTCCTTTCGTTCCCAGGCAGAACGCCATCTTGACCTTGTTGACGGAGGGTATTCCGGCCCTGGCGCTGGCATCGTGGGCGAAGCCTCGCGCATTCGAGCCGAAACGCGCGCTTCCTTCGCTGTTGCACTTCGTTATCCCGGCGGCAGCGACGTTGAGCCTGGCCGCGCTGGGCGTCTTCATGGTGGCTTTCACAAACGATGCGCAACTGCCGGTCGCACAGAGCGCGCTCACTTCTTTTACCATCACAAGCGGACTAATGCTGATCCCCTTCGTTGTTCCGCCTGTGAAGGTCTGGGTCGGTGGGAGCAGCCTTGGAGACGACTGGCGTCCAACGCTGCTAGCATTTGGGCTGCTGGCCGGCTACGCGGCGCTGCTCGCCATTCCACCCTTGCGCGCTTTCTTCGAACTGACAGCGCTCGACGCCCGCAGTTACCTGTTGATCGGACTGGCGGCCCTGGCCTGGCTACTGGTGCTGCGCTGGATATGGCGCGTCCGGCTTCTCGAGCGCTTCCTGCAACTGGATTGGAGGGAAGAGTGACGATGGAGAGGAGCAAACGGGAGCGACCGGTTCCTGATCAGCTATGCCGCCTGGTGCGTAGGATACTCCAGGCGAGGAATACGCCGAGCACCGACACGATGACGAAGCCGGTGATAAAGAGCGCGCCGATCCAGGTCAGGCCGTTGATCGGGTGGACAAAATAGGCCAGAGTCAGGATGGCCAGTCCAATGATGAACGCTGCCGCGATGATGCCGAGTACCAGGCGATTGACCAGTCGCTCGAGGCGGTTGATCAATGGTTCAAACGCTGTGGGATGCATCCCGATTTCCAGGTCGCCGCGCTCCACATCTCCGAGGATACGGCGCAGTTGTTGCGGCAATTCTAGGCCCAGCCGGGCGGCATCTCTGCTCACCTGGCCTATGCGGGGCAGCCAGAAGAAAGGGTTGTATTGCTGAATGAGCAGCAGCCGGGTATAGGGTGCCAGCAGTTTGGCCAGGTTGAAGGAGGGATCTAACTGCGTTCCCAGTCCCTCATCCATCACCAGTGTTTTACAGAGTAATGCCAGTTCGGGGGGCATACGCAGGTAATGCTGCCGGATGATCGCAAAGAAGTCGCTCAGGAATGGACCAAGTGTGACCTCACCCAGTGGCCGATCATAGTATTTTCCCAGCACGCGCTCCATGTCGCCGCGCAACTGCACGCGGTCGATACGCTGTCGCGAGATGCCGAGGCGAAGGAGTGTATCGACGAGCCGCTCGCTTTGATGGCTCGTGATGGCCAGCAGGAGATCGATCAATTGTTCCTGGGTATCTGCGCCAACCGTACCTACCATCCCATAGTCGATCAAGCCGATGCGTCCATCCGACTCGATAAAGAAGTTCCCGGCATGAGGATCGGCGTGATAGAAACCGTCCTCGAACACCATTTTGAGCAGCACGCGCGTTGCTCGCTCGGCCAGTGCAGGACGAGCGATGCCAGCATCATCGAGAGCAGCCAGGTCGCTGATCTTGATCCCCCGTATGCGTTCAAGGGTGAGCACCCGTTCCGTCGTCGTTTCCCAGTATACCTTCGGAATGTGGAGAGAGGGATTCCCCGCGAAATTGGCGGCAAAGCGCTCGGCGTTGTGCCCCTCACGAATGTAATCCAGTTCTGAACGGAGTGTCTCGGCAAACTCCTGAACAAGCGACGGAAGATCGTACTGTTGGGCGATAGCCCAGCGCCGACTGGCAGCCACGGCCAGCGACTGCATGATCTCCAAGTCCTCCTCAATACATTCGACGACGCCCGGCCTGCGCACTTTGACAATAACTTCAACGCCGCCGTGGAGTGTCGCCGCATGAACCTGCCCAATTGAGGCTGCTGCGAGAGGCTCATGATCGAAGGAGGCGAACACCTCGTGAAGTGGACGCCCCAGCGCTGTTTGCACGACCTCTTCAATGACGTTGCCCGGTAAAGGTGTGACCTGGTCCTGCAACCTGGCGAGTTCAACTTGATAAGCGGAGGGGAGCAGGTCAGCACGCGTGGAAAGGATTTGTCCCAGCTTGATAAAGGTCGCACCCAGTTCCTCGAGTGCTTTCCGCAGGTGCTCCGGCGTGCGAGAGGAGGATGAACGATGCGGTGAGCTATGCAAACCACGCGCGAAAGGCACAAAACGTTCGAGTCCGAAGACACCCACGAGGGAACTGAAGCCGTGTCGAACAAGCACTTCCGCGATCTGACGATATCTTTTCAGATGAGCAGGGGTATATCTGTGCGCCAAGTAGCCACCCTCTTTCTCTCCTATCATTTTATCAGAATCAGATTTCCCGTCTCTTCACCTGCTTCCCCCGTCCAGTCCAAGTCCGCGCCTGATTTCCAGGAAACGCACGATGTCCTCGCGGCTCAACACACCAACCAGGCGACCATCCTCTACGACGGGTATCTGGTTCACATCCTGGCCAACCATGAGCGGCAAGGCCTCGTTCAAGCTTTGCTGCGGAGTAGCAGCGTGTAGGCGTTCCAGGGGGGTCATCGCGAATCCAACGGGAGTCTGCGCCCACTCATCACGCGGAATATGGCGGATGTCACCCAGTGTGATCAGGCCGGCGAGGAACTCGCCCTGCATCACGAACGCGCTGCGCCATCCATGGGGCAGCAGCAGCTCATCTACCAGCTTTTGCAGGGAAATGTTAGCAGGAACCGTGTTGGGGCTGGTGTTCATGACCCTGCTCACCGTCACCCCCTTGAACACTGCCTCGAACATCGCCTGGGAGTTGGCCGACTGCGCCCCACTCAACAGGAACCAGCCCATCAGGCCGAGCCAGACACCATCTAAGATGTACCCGCCAAAGATCAGATAGAAGCCCACGAATATCAGGAGATAGGCGATCCCCTGGCCTGCGAACGTGGCCACGCGCGTGGCGGTTCGCACATTACCGCTGATCTTCCAGACGATCGAGCGCAAGACGCGCCCGCCATCAAGTGGGAAAGCCGGCACCAGATTGAAGATACCCAGCAGTATATTCAACACGGCCAGAGTTCCCAGAATAGCTGAAAGCTGCGAAGGGCCTCCCTGCAGAGCGATGAACAGCAGGTAAGACAGGCCGCCTATCAGCAGGCTTGTCAGCGGGCCGACGAAGGCCATCTGAAACTCCACGCCCGGGCTCTTTGGCTCCTGCTCGATGTTGGAGACACCCCCGAAGATGAGCAGAGTGATGCTTCTCACCGGCAAGCCACGCGAGCGCGCGACTAGCGAGTGCGCCAGTTCATGCACTAGCACCGAGGCGAACAGCAGCAACGTGGAAAGCAGGCTGACGAGCCAGTAGGTGAGAGTCGACCAGCCCTGGTAGATGGCGGGGAACCAGCCCGTCGCCAGCGACCAGGTGAGCAGCACCACAATAATGAGCCAGCTCACGTGGATAGAGATCTCAATGCCGGCAATTTTGCCGAGACGCAGTGATCCAGGCATTACACGCCTCCCCTCATCCTTCTCTCACAGGCCGCACGATCAAGATCGGCAGTTTTGTCGTTTCGAGGAGACGCTCGGTCACACTGCCCATCACCCAGCGCTGCAGCCCGTGCCGACCGTGGGTGGATATGGCGATCAGGTCGCTGACACCGCTGCTCCCCATTTTCTTTCCCTCGCCTCTGTTTTCCGCGAGGTTCACCAGCGCGTCAGCCACATCTGACTCCAGTTCGACCGAATAGGTAAGTGAGAGTTCGCTTTCCTGCTCGGTGGCATGCAGGCGCTCCTTCACGCTTGCCAGGTACGCCTGCGCCCGCTGGAGCGTTTGTTGGTTCAGTTCGCTCACAAAGCCCTCTTCTGCCCTGGTTGCAAAGGGCTTGACCACCTGGGCCAGGTGCAGCGCTCCCCTTGCGGGAGCAGCCAGCGCTGCCACGAGGCGGGTAGCTGGTGCCAGCGCGGTCTCGGCAAGCTCCGAGCCATCCAGCGGGACGAGCGCGCGGAGAGGTCGCACGGCGTTCGGGTCTGCCAGCCGCGGAGCGGGTTCGCTCTCCCGCAGGATGAAGATGGGCACCAGGCTCTCGTGGGCCAGAGTATGTGCTACGCTGCCCAGCACCCAACGTGTGAAGCCCGTCCTGCCGTGGCTGCACAACACGATGAGATCGACCTCGCCCGACCTGACCTCTGCCAGGATGCATTGGGCAGGTATCCCAAAGATGACCTCGGTCGTTATCTGGATTCCCGCAAGCGTGGGGGATGCAGCCATTGTTTGGAGGTAGTCGGTCGCCGAGGTCATGTCGGATTCGATCAGTTGCTCGGTCATCAGGGGGACCATAGCAAGTCCGCCGCCGTAGTCAATCAGGGGGCTGACCACCTCCAGGAGATGAATAGAGCCGCCCGAGGCCCGCGCGATGCGCGCCGCAATTGGCAGGGCATACTCTGCACGAACAGAACCATCCAGAGGAACCAGTATTCGTTTAAACATCGTAACTCTCCTTTGTCGATCGCCGATAGCTTCCTCAACGATCTCCATCCCTGCCAGAACACCTCCCGCGATCAGACGAATTGCGTCTGTACGTTTGCCGATGTCGCGTATTGGCACGTGCATCAGCAACGTGTTCAGGTATTTCCTCCTTGTAGCATAGGCTTTGCAGGTCACATGCGCATCACACGCCGGAACATCCTACTCACAAAACGCTCACAAGGGTACCCTGCCTCTGTCGGAGCTTGAGCATTACCATACGCCTGATCAATTTCGCAAGAACGAGCGCCATTCATAGCTCACGTTGGCGGCATCTGCGGCGACTGCAGGAATCAAAGGCTTCAATATCTCCCATTGTGCATCGGTCAGGTCCGATAGATAGGCGTTTCGTTTTGGCATCTCGTTCCTCCAGGGATGTGCTTGTTCTCCTTCTCTTTATCGGCTTCTTGACCCCATCCTCACAGTCTCTGAGAGGGTATGAGTGTTATGAGAGAAAAAAAACAAATGGCGACATAATCGAGGGGTCATCACCCTATCATAAATGCCCTTTGTGGGAAATGAATTACTTCACATTAGCCTGCGGGAGCCACAGTTTCAGTTTAATATAGCATGCTATTGAGATATAATTGTGATATAAACGTGCTCTATTTGTGACTAATTTCTATTGTATAATCTGTAATATAAATGTATTTTATGAATAGTTCCCAGGAAGGGAACCGATGGTGTGTCAATGACCATCAAATAAATTCAAGGAAAGAAGGTTTGTTCAACGATGAAGAAACGTTTAGCCTTATCGACAGTGGTAATGCTCTTCCTCGTGCTAGCCAGTTCTGCATTCACATTTGCTCCTACTACTCAAACAACCGGGAGTAGCGTCTCCGCCGCGGTTCGATGGAGTGGATGGAGCGAGGTAAGTGGGAAAGGATTAACCTATTCCGCCCTGGCGACCACCAATTATAACGGGAGGGATTACGTTTTCGCCCGAGGTACCGACAATAAGATCTATGTCAATAGCTTTAACGCCACGAGTGGTAAGTGGAGCGGATGGAGCGAGGTTCCTGGTGGTGGGCGCACCTACTCCGCCCTGGCGACCACCAACTACGCAGGCAAGTTGTACGTATTTGCTCACGGCACCGACAACAAGATCTACCTCAACCGCTTCAACGCCATATCGAATACGTGGAGCGGATGGAGCGTGGTTCCCGGTGGCGGGCGCACCTACTCCGCCCTGGCTGCGACAACCTACGAAAGCAACATGTACATATTCGTTCGGGGGACGGACAACAAGATCTACGGCGACCGCTTTAACGCCACGAGTAGTAAGTGGAGCGGATGGAGCGAGGTTCCCGGCGGCGGGCGCACCTACTCCGCCCTGGCTGCCAACAATTATGCAGGCAAGTTGTACCTGTTTGCTCACGGCACCGATAACAAGATCTACGTCGACCGCTTTAACGCCACGAATGGTAAGTGGAGCGGATGGAGCGAGGTTCCCGGCGGCGGGCGCACCTACTCCGCCCTGGCTGCGACAACCTACGAAAGCAACATGTACATATTCGTTCGGGGGACGGACAACAAGATCTACGTCGACCGCTTTAACGCCACGAGTAGTAAGTGGAGCGGATGGAGCGAGGTTCCCGGCGGCGGGCGCACCTACTCCGCCCTGGCTGCAAGCAGCTATGTTGACAAGTTGTACGTGTTCGCTCACGGCACGGATAACAAGATCTACCTCAACACATTGCACATTTAAGCGAGGGTTGCGACGAGCTGATGAAACAGCCATCATCCTCAAATTGGGGATGAGAAGCCAGCCACGTAGAATTGTGAGCTGAGCATAAGGGTTAGAGCGGTGCCGCCATGTGACGGTGCCGCTTTTCCGCCAGACAGCATCAATAGCGCAAGAGGCGCTGCACAAGGGAAGCAAGAACACGTAATCGAAAGGGAAACTGACGGGACAGGTCTATGAGCAGTAGCGAAACTGTATGCGTGACAAGAGAAACAGAGGAAAGAGAGAAAGACCATGAACAAAACCGAAACCAATCTACAAGAGGCCATAACGGGCGAGGCGAGAGCGCGCCTGAAGTATACCGCTTTCGCGATGCAGGCCATGCAGGAGGGGCATCCCGAGATTGCGCAACTCTTCCTGGAGGCTGCCGGTGCCGAAACGATCCACGGCATCAGCCACCTGCGGGTCGCAGGGGGTATCACCACGACACTGGCGCACCTGGACGAGGCGGCCAACGGAGAAGACGACGAGATCGAGGAAATGTATCCGCGCTTCATCCGCGAGGCCGAGGAGGAGGGGCGCGCTGACGCCGCCGCCAGCTTCCGCCTGGCGCTCGAGCGCGAAAAGCATCACCGGGCCATGTTCAAGGACGCTTTCGGGCCATACAAGAAGTGAGCCATGTTGCGTTTGGTGGAATCGACCACAAGCGCATTCACACTTTGTGACGCTGATAGACCCATTCGGCACCGACGATCAAGCTGCAAGACTATCTATCAACTGCTCCCGCCCGCAGAATTCTCCGCCCGAACCAGTAACAGCGGGCGAATCCTTCGTCCTGTAATGAGCGGCGCGACGCTCCCTGTCAAAAGAGCAGCCAGACCTGTTCGCCCATGGCTGGCCATCACGATCAGGTCAACGTTCAGGCGCTCGGCGAGACCGAGTACAACGGGTACGATATCGCCTCGCAAGACTTCAGCCTGGGCCACTACTCCCTCCGCGCGGCAGCGGGCGACAGCCTGTTCCAGGTAGTCCTCAGCGCCCTGTTGCGACAGGTCAAGGATTGCCCGCATGGTAGTAGGGAGAAGTAAGCCCGATACTGCTCGTTCCCCCGAGAGCGTTGCCAGGGTTGGAATCACCAGCACCAGGTGTAGTTGCGCGCCAAAAGCTCGGGCTATTGTAATGGCTACAGGGAGCGCGGGTTCGTGAGCAACTGTGCCATCGAGCGGGACGAGGATACGCTGGAGATTGAAAGGGGAGAGAGAACCATCCTCTCGCGGAAACAAAAGTAGGATTGATTGGGTGCCTCGCTGAAGCGCCTGCTGCGCGTTGCTGCCAAAAAGGAACTCACGTAGTCCACCGTGACCATGCGTACACATGATGACCAGGTCCGTGTTCGTCTCCTGGGCATGCTGCACGATGCTTCGCGCGACATTGTCTTCCTTGTCCGTGTGTACATGTATTTCAACCGGGATAGCAGAGGATCGCAACTCTCTTGCGACCTCCTCGAGGTAGGCCTGCGCCTGGACAACGCCATGCAGGTGCGGCTCTCCATGAACGGCTGCTGGAGGATGCTCTTCCAGGATATGCAATAAGATCACCTGCGCCTGGAAGCGGCCTGCCACTTGCTGGACGACGGGAAGCACCGACTCCGCGAGGCGCGAGCCATCGAGCGGGACAAGAAAACGGAGATTGCCCTGTTTCGCTTGTTGTTCCATTGCCTTTACCCTCCAAAGAATACATGGTAGAGGAGGAAAATGTTGAGCGCGATGATGAGCCCTGCGACCATTCCAGCAAGTACCGTCGTCAACCGGTAGTTCACCAACTCCCCCATCACATCCCTGCGCCGGGTGAACATTACCAGAGGGACAAGGGCAAAAGGAATACCAAAGCTGAGGATCACCTGGCTCATGACGAGCGTGCGTGTGAGATCAAATCCCACGAGGATGACCAATAGCGATGGGAGCATGGTGATTGAGCGCCGTATCCAGACCGGAATGCTCCGGCGGAGAAAGCCCTGCATAATAACCTGGCCCGCCATCGTCCCGACCGTCGTGGATGACAGGCCAGATGCCAGCAGCGAGATAGCGAACACCCAGCTTGCTGCCGGCCCCAGTAAAGGGGCAAGCGTCCTGTACGCCTCCTCTATCGTGCCGACGTGGCTCAAGCCCGCGACGTAGAATGTCGAGGCCGCCATGATCAGCATGGCCGCGTTGACACATCCTGCGAGGCTCATCGCAATGACAACGTCAGCTTTCTCGAAACGCAGTAACTTTTTGAGGAGAGCCGGAGTGCGAGTGACGATGCGCCCCTGTGTCAGAGCGGAGTGCAGGAAGATGACGTGCGGCATCACGGTTGCACCGAGAATTCCCGATGCCAGCAGGATGCTCTCCGTGCCGTTGAATTGCGGAATAACGGCATGGTATGCTATTATTCCCCACGCAGGCCGATCAAGCAGCGTCTCAATCACATAGCAAAGCGCGATCACTCCGACCATGGCAGCGATCACCACCTCCATCGGACGGAAGCCGTAGCGATCCAATCCCAGGATCACGAACGTCACGAGAGCCGTCAGGATACCGCCCCAGAGCAGCGGGATATGGAAGAGTAACTGGAAACCAAGAGCTGCGCCCAGGAACTCAGCCAGGTCCGTTGCGATAGCCACGATTTCCGCCAGGACCCACATCCCCCAGACAACCGGCTGGGGAAAGTGCTCACGGCACAACTCGGCAAGGTTGTGGCCCGTGGCAATACCGAGCTTTGCCGAAAGCATCTGAATGAGCATAGCCATCAGATTGCTCGCCACAATGACCCAGACCAGCATATACCCAAAGCTCGCGCCACCCTGAATATTCGTGGCGAAGTTGCCCGGGTCGATGTAGGCGATACTGGCGATAAATGCTGGGCCGAGGAAAGGCAGGAGGCGGCGCATGAATCCTTTTTTGCTCTTCCCACTGAGAACCTCGGTGGCAGCGCGAATAGTTCCGGCATCGCCAGGCCCGATTTCAGTTGTCTTTTTCTGCTCATCAGATAGCATAGCGAAGTGTCCTCATCACAGCAGTGATATAGCATCTCGTATTGTTGCCTTGAGGCATGGCCCTGGCTCTCTTTTGCTGCAATCGTTCCTCCCTCCATTCTGTCACACCCTACGTCTATTGTACCTGCCGAATCCAGGCAATGCCATCAAAAGCGCTGCATTCTGCTGCTTGAAAAACAACTTTCATGGATGTCCGGCAGCCTCAGCTCTGGAAAAGCGCCTGATAAAGCATTCCGAGTTTTTCTCGCGTTTCTGTTAGTATTTTGTGAGAAGGGTGATTCATTTTGTGAAACGGTTGAGACTCTTTTATTCTACACTTGCTGCAATAGCAGGGGGATGAAACACATGAAAATACCTATGAGGGAATTTTGCTCTTTTAAGAAGCACTTCTTGCTAAACAAAAGGTTCTTGCAACATGGCAGTACGTAATCAAGAGATTCAGGGTAGGATATTGACCATCGAACACCCAACAGAGAGTTCTCCCGCACTCATGGTTTTCTCCGGGAATGCAGGACAATTACTCCGGGGTGATATCCCAACGGCCAATATTCTTAAAGCAATGAGGCAGCGCGCTCAACGGAATGGGGTCGCTTTTGTCATGCATTTTCAGGAAGCAGGCACCGTAAGAAAAAACAGCGCGGGTATGACAAGGCTTCTTGAAGATGTTTTTGGAGATGAAGTCATTATTTTTCGGTATGGTCCGCAAGAATCAGAAGGCCAAATCCGTGAAGGTCTTGATCAATATATCGTTTCTTCAAACAATCTCTCGGTTCGTGCTCGAAGCGTCGTTCACCTGCCGGTCGTTGAACGAAATGTCATGAGAAGAAATCAGCGTGTAGCGGTGAATACCAGTTATGATTTTGTTTTCCCTGACGGGGAGCAAGGGTATCTGGAAACGACGGGGTTTCACTATGACCTCGGTTTAACTCCGCTCAGCAAAAGAATCAGCCGCTTACAGGCAGTAGAAACAAGACGGGGTGTGGAGAAATTGATACTGCAAGACATTGACCAGCAAGGGAGCTATTTTAATCGGGCTGCGGGAAGTCCGCAAAAGGGATTGGTCACTTTCAGCGGCGATGGGAATACGCGCGGTTTTATCGGATCACGCTGGCAAATGGACCGTATCGCAGCAATAAAAAGAGGGCTCGGAGACGATGTGGTGGAAGCGACCGAGGAAATTAGTGTGACCGCCCATCTCACCCACAGTATTCAACAGGAATTTATAGGCAAACAGCATCCTTTGCTCAATTTCACGAGCAATATCATCGATAATTTGATTGATGCAATTGATGACACGACAGGAAGCAAATGGGGGGAGAGAAAATTAGATCATCAATTTTACCGGGATTTTACTATCACCCCCGAAGGGTTACCTCTTCCATTACACAGGTTTGATGTGATAGAAAATAATGTATACTATGGTTTCGTAAATGCCGACCATTATTTCATCAGTACGCTCTTTGGATATCAGGCGAGATTTTAGAGCTAGCTCATATCGTTTTCTCACCGTTTTTGTGACAAGCGGATTGAACGAACGTAGCACTAAATGGTTAAAAGAGTCTGGTGTGGACTATAGCTTTATAGCTTACACTGGTAGGGATCGCACTTTGAAGCATGCTCTTTTTCATAGGGCTCTTCGCCCGCTCCCAGCTGCAGCACCTGCCCAGCGAGGCTACCGCTACGGTAAACGGTGATGCCTTTTAGACCGAGATGGTACGCCTGGCGGAAGGCATGGGCAACGACCTCGGGTGATGCCTCCTCCGGCAGGTTAATGGTCTTCGAAACGGCATTATCCACCCCGGCTTGAAAGGCTGCCTGCATCAACAGGTGCTGCCGGGGTTCGATCTCTAGCGCCGTGGCGAACAGGTCGCGCACACGCTCTGGCACTCCCGGCGCATCGGAGAGGGTGCCGTGGTTCGCCACGTGCTCTAGGACTTCTGACTTTAAAAAACCCAGGCGCTCACCCATACTCAGCAAGAGCGGGTTCCACTCGGTCAGCGTCTGGTTGCCCAGGACGCCCACGCGGCGGTAGCACAGCGCGAACAGGGGTTCGATACTCGAAGAGGTGTCGGCAATGATCGAGATGGTCCCTGTTGGCGCGATAGAGGTGACGGTCGCGTTACGTAACCGAACTCCCTGTTCGGAGTAGATACTCTGTTCCCACTGCGGGAAGACGCCTCGTTCGGCTGCCAGTGCAGCCGATGCGCGGTGCGCTTCAACCGAGATGAACTTGCTGAGCCGACCTGCAAACGCCAGGGCCTCCTTGCTCCGGTACGACATGCCCAGGCGCAGCAGCATCTCAGCAAAGCCCATGACCCCCAGGCCAATCTTGCGATTCGCCAGCGTGGCGGCCTCCACTTGCGGCAGCGGGTAGCGGTTCACCGCCAGCACATCATCGAGAAAGCGAACGGCTTGCTGCACTACTTCCGCCAGGCGGGGCCAATCCAGATCAGCACTCTCGTTTCCCTCTGTGACGAAACGTGCCAGGTTGATCGACCCGAGATTGCAAGATTCGTAGGGGAGCAGCGGTACTTCACCGCAAGGATTGGTGGCTTCAATATGCCCCAACGAATGGAGCGGGTGGGCGCGATTGATGGTATCCAGGAAGATGAGTCCGGGGTCACCGCTTGCCCAGGCTGCCTTGACAATCCGGTCAAAAACTTTGCGAGCGGCCAGTCGCTTGACGGCGCGCCCGGTCGTCGGATGACGGAGGTCATAGAACTCATCATGTTCAACAGCGCGCATGAAGGCATCAGTGACGCCGACCGACAGGTTGAAATTGGTGAGTATGGCTAACGCTTCTTTGGCCTCGATAAAGTGCAGGATATCGGGATGATCTACGGGTAGCACCCCCATGTTGGCCCCGCGCCGCTTGCCACCGATCTTAATGTTCTCCGTCGCGCAATCGAAAATCTTCATAAACGAAACCGGACCTGAGGATGTGCCACCGGTGGAAGCAATCAGGTCGCCGGCAGGACGGAGCCGACCGAAGCCGAAACCAGTTCCTCCTCCGGTGCGCTGGATCAACGCCATGTCCCGCAAAGCGCTAAAGATCGACTCGATGCTATCATCGACGGGTAAAACGAAACAGGCCGAGAGTTGTCCGAGAGGGGTACCGGCGTTCATCAGGGTGGGCGAATTCGGTAAGAAGTCTAAGCTGGTCATGCGGTTGTAGAAACGCTCTTCCCACAACGCTGACTGCGCCCGGTTGCCCAGCAGCAGTTCCGCGTGCGCGACAGCTCGAGCTACGCGGGCAAAGAGCTGATCGGGCGTTTCGCAGAGCTCACCCTGTGCATCGCGCCGCAGGTAGCGCGCTGCTAAAACCCGGAGAGCATTCTCACTCAGTTGCATACAGGACTCCTCAGATCATCCCACTGTTATTCCCACGACTTGCCCTCTCGATGTGGCAATCGTTGCTTCAGGCTAGCTGGTCCGTCAGCCTGCCGTTCGCAACGAGCCAGCGGATAAACCGCAGGCGCAAAGGTCTGTTTCAATCAGCCCCTACCGGCTGGCTGGTGCTGCAAGGCGGTCGTAGCTCGCTTTATCCTCACTTACACGTTCCGCGTTGTTACCCGCGTCTTCGACCAGGCGCCGGAGTTGCTGCTCATCCAGCGATTCCCGCTCAAGCAGCGCCTGCGCTATCCGCTTCAGTTCCTCATGGTGCTGCGAGAGCAGTTGTTGGACGTAGCCGTAGCGTTCGTTGATCAGCTGCTGTACCTCCTCATCTATAAGTGCGGCCGTTTTCTCGGAGTAGCTCTGCCTCTCCCGCAACCCGACTTCTCGTCCCAGGAACACCTCTTGTTCGCCCCCCAGGAACACCGTGCCGAGACGTTGGCTCATCCCCCAGCGGGTCACCATCTGCCGGGCCAGCGCGGTCACTTCCTTCAGATCATTCTCTGCTCCTGTCGTGATCTCTCCGGTCTCAAGCTCCTCCGCCACGCGCCCACCCAGACCCACAGCCAGGCGGGCCAGCAGGTAGGCGCGCGGGTAGTTGTGCCGGTCATCGATCGGGACGATCTGCGTCGCTCCCAACGTCTGCCCACGTGGCACAATCGTCACCTTATGCACCGGATCCGCCCCTGGCGTGAGTTTTGCCACCAGGGTGTGGCCGCTCTCGTGGTAAGCGATCGCCAGCCGCTCTTCTTTGCTCAGCACGAGCGGACGCACGGCCCCCATCATGATGCGGTCCATCGCCTCCTCAAAGCAGGCCTGCGTCACCTGCTCCAGGTTGCGCCGGGCAGCGGTCAGGGCCGCCTCATTCACCAGGTTGGCCAGGTCCGCGCCCACCATGCCAACCGTCGCAGCAGCGATGACGTCCATCTCCACACCTGGCGCAAGCGGCACATGACGTGTATGCACCCGCAGGATGGCCTCGCGCCCGGCGCGATCGGGTCGATCTACCACAACCTGGCGGTCGAAGCGGCCCGGGCGCAGCAGCGCAGGATCGAGCACATCCGGGCGGTTGGTGGCCGCCAGGACGATGATGGCCTGATGCGGGTCGAAGCCATCCATCTCGACGAGGATTTGGTTCAGGGTTTGTTCGCGCTCATCGTTGCCACCCCCAAGGCCGGCGCCACGCTGGCGTCCAACCGCGTCGAGTTCATCGATGAAGATGATACACGGAGCGCTCTTCTTGGCGGTCTCAAAGAGGTCACGCACCCGGCTGGCGCCGACACCGACGAGCATCTCGACGAACTCGGAGCCGGACATAGAGAAAAAGGGAACGTCAGCTTCGCCCGCGACAGCCCTGGCGAGCAGGGTTTTGCCGGTTCCGGGTGCCCCGACGAGCAGGATGCCCCTGGGGATCTTGCCGCCCAGTTTCTGGAAGCGACCGGGGGATTTGAGGAACTCCACGATCTCGACCAGTTCCGCTTTGGCCTCGTCGACGCCCGCCACATCTTGAAACGTCGTCTGGGTTTTGCTGTCCCCCAGATAGAGCCGCGCCTTACTTTTGCCAAACGAGAAAAGGCCGCTTTGGGCAGATGACATGCGCCGACTCATCCACCAGAACAGCAAGACCATCAAGAGAATTGGCCCGGCGAATAGGAGGACATTCAACCAGAAAGAACCACTATCGCTGCTGGATGGTTGTACATCGATGGCCACCTGGTGCGCTTGCAAGAGCGCTATCAGGTCGTTATTGCCGAACTGCGGCACGGTGGTCGTGAACTGAGTAGACTTCGTGGTGCCATCCGCCGATGGTACTTGTGATTTGAAGACGCCTGTGACGGTGTAATCGGCGATGGTCACCGACTGGACGTTATTGGCGTTGACCTGCGCCACGAAGGTCGAATACGTCACTGTCTCATTGTTTTGCGAGCTACCCTGACCCAGGAGTGATGACATGAACCAGGTGAGAACAAGGAAAGCGAGGAGAAAGAGCCAGGGCAACAGGGTCCTCCACCAGGGTGGCGGTGGTGACTGCTTTCCCTGCGGCCCCGCTGTTGATTGGTTACGGTTATTCATACGGCATTTCCGTTCCTACGATGGAGGATCGCTCTTCCAGTCGAACCTAACTTGTACCGGCAAGACAAGACAGAGGTGCAAGACGAAAAGGAGCAGGTACAAACAGCATCCTTCTCAGGGCTACCACAGTTGTCTCCCTATAGAAAGGGTAAAGTACTCACCTCACATTGCCGTCACAGCCATGTCGCCTCGCTTTACAAGACCATCACATTATGCCGTAGTTGGTTCTTTTGAGATTGATACGAGTCAATTTGATTTGCCTCTACAAAAACTCTTTCACTTAATCCCTATTACCTATCGCTTGCCTGAAGGGGCCGACTATTCACTGTTGCACCTCGGTCAGGCTGACGATTTGATAGCCCGCCTGTTCAATCTTGGTCATCAGCCCATCCA
>Ga0307373_10008550_pt1 | contig 15541 bp, 11 predicted proteins | sample OX2MG_FD_202534 | JGI IMG/M metagenome (GOLD analysis project Ga0307373, IMG submission 202534) | Soil microbial communities from Risofladan, Vaasa, Finland - OX-2 | ecosystem: Environmental > Terrestrial > Soil > Coastal area > Acid sulfate soil | place: Finland: Risofladan, Vaasa | collected... | reverse complement strand
CCCCGGGCCCGCGCGCCGCGTATGGCCTGCCGCCCCCGCGGGAAGACAGCGGCCCGGCACCCGCAGGCACGCCGCAGCCCGCCGGTGATCGCCGGCGCCGGGACCGCGGCCAGCCGGGCAACGGGCCACCCGGGCACGGGAACGCCGTCCTCGCAGCTGTCCCGTACCAGCCGCCCGGCCAGCGCATCACCGGGTTCCGGAAAACTGACGTGCGGTCAGCCGGGAACTCAAGGGCGGGAGTTGCTCGCGGCTGAGGGTGGACCGTCGGGTTCAGGAAATGGCCGGCTGGTTTTCGAGCTCGTCGCGGTGGCTTCGGGTGGCTGGCGGGATAGCTGGCCGGCGTGCCTCACTGCGCAGGAGCCGCAGCCCGTTGGCGATGATCAGCACTGCGCTGCCCTCGTTGAGCAGCAGCCCGGCGGCGAGCGACATATGCCCGGTCACGGCGGCGGCGTCCAGGGCTGCGATGGCGGCCAGCGAGAGGGCTATGTTCTGCCGGATAGTGCTCGCGGCCTTGCGGGCCAGGGTGATGGCGGCGGGGAGCTTGCCCAGGTCGTCGGCCATCAGGGCGATGTCGGCTGTTTCCAGGGCGACGTCGGTGCCGGCAGCGCCTATGGCGATGCCGACGTCGGCGGTGGCCAGTGCGGGGGCGTCGTTGATCCCGTCGCCGACCATGGCGACCGGCCCGGCCTGGCTGCGCAGGGCGGCGACGGCGGCGGTCTTGTCATCGGGCAGGAGGCTCGCGCGCCACTCGCCGATTCCCGCCACCTGGGCAATGGCGGTGGCGGTGGCCGGGTTGTCGCCGGTGAGCATGACGACGTGGCTGATGCCGAGCCTGCGCAGGGCGGTCACGGCGCGGGCGGCCTCGGGGCGGAGTTGGTCGGCGATGCCGAGCAGCCCGGCCGGGTGGCCGTCGATGGTGACCAGCACGGTGGTCTTCCCGTCGGTCTGCAGCGCGGCCAGCTGCTGGCGGGCCTGGCTTGGCAGGTTGTCCGGGTCGGGTGGCCTGCCGACGAAGACCTGGTGGCCGTCGATGACGGCGTGGATGCCGGTGCCGGGCGTGGCCTGCGCGCCGGGGGCCGGGGCGACGGTGAGGCGGCGTTCGGCGGCGGCGTCCAGGATGGCGGCGGCGAGCGGGTGCTCGCTGGCGGCCTCGGCAGCGGCGGCGAACGCCAGGACAGTCTCGGGCCGGCGGCCGTCAAGGGGGATCAGGCTGGTGAGCCGGGGCTGCCCGGCGGTAAGGGTGCCGGTCTTGTCGAGCGCGACGGTGCGCACCCTGGCGAGGGTTTCCAGGTGGATTCCGCCCTTGATCAGGATGCCCTCGCGGGCTCCCCGGGAGATCGCGGCGATGACCGCGGTCGGCACGGAGATCACGAGCGCGCACGAGCAGGACACCACCAGGACGACCAGGCCCCGGTAGACGGCCTCCCGTGCCGTGAGCCCAGCGTCCGGCCCGCCGATAGCGATCAGCGCGGCCAGAGTGAACATGACCGGGGTGTAGATGGAGCCGAACCGGTCAGCGAACCGCTGCGTGGTCCCGCGGCTGGCCTGGGCCTGCTCGACCTGCTCGATGACGCGGGCCAGCACGGTCTCCCGGTAGGGCTTGGTGACCTCGATGGTGAGCGCCCCGGGCCCGTTGAGGGTGCCGCCGAACACCTGCGACCCTGCCGTCACCTCGGCGGGGATCGACTCGCCGGTGACCGGGCTCTGGTCGGTCCACGAGGAGCCGGCGGTGACCTGCCCGTCGGTGGGCAGCCGCTCGCCGGGTCGCACCAGCACCAGCTCGCCAGGCTGCAGCTCCTCGACAGGGATCTGCGCGGTGGTCCCGTCGGGGTGCAGGAGGGCCGCGACTGGCGGGGCCAGGGACATCAGGGCCCGGATGGAGCCGCGGGCCCGGTCGGCGACGTAGTCCTCCATCACCCCGCCGAGGGAGAACACGACCACCAGCATGGCGGCCTCGGCGACCTCACCGAGCGCCAGCGCGCCGATGGCGCCGGCGACAAGGAGGGTGCCGATGGACAGCCGCCGCCGTGCCAGGACCTGCCAGGCCGACCGGACCGGGAAGATCCCGCCGGCCGCCAGCGTCGCCAGATACAGGCCGGTGGCGGCAGCGTGCTGGCGGGCGAGATGGGCGGCCAGGCCAGCCAGCAGGAGCGCCAGCGCGGCGGCGAGCAGCGCGAGCCGCGGGGAGCGCCACCAGCCGCGGCGGGCACCGCCCGGGGCGGGGCTGGGCCGGCCGGCCGGAGAAAGCCCGATGCCCAGCCCGGCGGCCCGGCGGACCACTAGCTCGGGCGTCACGCGCCCGTCGTGGCCGATCACCACGACCCCGGCGGCGCCCAGTACCTCCACCTCGCGCGCGCCCGGCAGGCCGCGCAGCAGCCCGGCCACGTCCCCGGCGCAGTCCAGGCAGCCCCCCGCCACCCGGTACCGGTCCCGTACCAGGCCGCCCGCAGCGGAAGCGGCGCCGCTCACCGGTCGTCTCCGGGCGCGGGCGGCGTGGTCTCGGTCAGGCACCAGGCCAGGTCCAGCAGCTGGACCACGCACGGGTCGGTGACGCGGTACCAGATCCGGTTGCCGTCCCGCCGGGCGGCCACGATGCCCCGGTCCACCAGGCGCTGCAGCTGGTTGGACACCGCCTGCGGGCGCAGGCCCACTGCAGCGGCCAGGTCGGTGACGCACAGCTGCCCCGAGCGCACTAGCGCGTGCAGCAGCCGCAGCCGGGTGTCATTGGCCAGCACCTTGAACACCGCTTCCAGCCGAGCGGCCTGCGGCTGGCCTATCAGCGGGCGGCCCGCCAGCTCCGGCCGGGCCGGCGCGCACGCGGTTCCTTCCGCAGCACCTGTCATGAGAACAACTATTACACGTTCTAGTGGAATAGTCATCCGGCGGGCTGCCCGGCTGCCGGGGCGGGGGGACGGCGGTCTGCGAAGATCAGACCGGCCGTCGGGCGCCTTACCTTCGGCGGGGGCGGCTGGCGCGCACGCGAGCCGCGCACAGTCAGGTGGCCGGCACTCCGATGGCCTTGTCGATGGCCCGATCTCGGCGCAGTAACGGATGGCGGTCGGGTCGCTGATCCCGAACAGGTGGGTGAGTCGGAGCGGGTCGCCTGCCGTGGCGTGGACCTCGTCGAGGATCCGGTCGGCGCAGGTCCTGCGCGGTGACGCCGGCCCGGCCCGCGGCGGTCTGGACGTAGCTGCGGCTGACGGGCCTGCCCCCGCACCTGCGGTGGCCTGGCTGACCAGCAGGTGCGGGTTGGCGCTGCTGGCCAGCGTGCGTGCCGGGCCTGGAGCCAGGCACGCAGGCGCCAGGTGGTCAGCTTGTCGAGGCGCCGGAGCCGGCGGTCGATGAGCAGGGCGCCCGGGGTGATCTGCTCGCCGGCGACGAAGCCGTCGTTGAGCCAGCGCAGCGGGGTGGAGGGCGCGATCCCGAGTTCGCGAGCGACCTGGGTCACGTTGAGCAGCTCTCCTTCGGGCATCTGTTCGCTGGGCTGGTGGCAGCCGATGTGCCAGTGGTGGCGCAGTGACTGGACCCTACCGGCGGTGTGCACGGCGAGCCGGCGGACCAGGTCGATGGTGTCCTCGCTGGTGCGGATCTTGGGGGCTTGCGCCGGAGCGGGACGGTCAGCTCGCTGATAGCGCCGCCTTTCCAGCGCAGCACGAGGTCGGCGCGGCCTTCGGCGTGGTCACGGTGCACGGTGATGGCCACCTCGTCGAGCAGGGTGCGCAGTAGCTGCTTGCGGTCCCTGCTGGTGGTGGTCGGCGCGTTCCACACGTGCCCGAGGTCGTCGCCGAGGTGGCTGTTGACATCGTGCGCAGCATGCAACTGGGACGCCATCTGCCGCCGTTGCTCGTCGTCGGGATCGGCTACGGGCGGGCGGTATCGCCGACACCATTGAGCCCCGCACTCGCGACCTCACCCCCACCCGAGATGCGGGGGTTTGCCAGGCTCTTTCCTGGCCAGGACGCCATGGGAGGAGCCGGGGCACTGCTCCAGTTCATCGACAAGGAACTGAAGCCGTGGGTGGTGGATCGCTACGACGTAGACCACGGCAATGCCACGTACTTCGGGCACTCCTCCGACGGGCTATTCGGTGTATATATGCTCCTCACCGCGCCGGCGGTGTTCCGGCGACTGCTGCAGTCTCCTGGCCTGATCCGTGCCCTCGATTCCGAAGTAGCCGATCAGGTCCCTGATATCCCGCGGTATCGGCCGGCCCTGTGCGTTCTCAAGCCGCGACAGCTTACTTGCCGACATCATCAGCTCGGGATCCGCGTGCATACAGACGGTCATCGTCTAGCCGCGGCTGGAACGGGTGCGCCGGGGCCGGCACGACGCCGAGATGCGCGTTGAGTATGAACCGGAATCGGGGCCGTCTTGAGTTGGCATACAGCAACGCACTCGGCTTGCCGCCGGACTCGAACCGCTCGACCGTGAAGCCGGGTCCGACGAAGTCACGCACGAAGCTGAGCGCTCGATGCAGGTCGCCGGGCCGGCCAGCCGTCGAGGGCACGGCGAGCAACTCGCATGCCTCGGCAAGGAATGTCGCAGTATCCACCGCACCATAATGCGGCCACCAATAAGCGACCCTTCCCCCGGATTGGTATAGCCGTCCGATATGACTGCGCCGCAGGCCTTGGCGAATCCTGACTGTCGTGGTCGCCCGCGGTCATCGTGCAACGACATGACCGGTGCCCGCGGCTCAGACCGTCGTGGCGATCCCGCCGTCGACCGGGATGACCGTGCCGGTGACGTAGGCGCCGGCCCGGGATGAGAGGTAGACGGCCACCCCGGCCATGTCGTCCGGACGGCCGATCCGCCGCAGCGGCGCAGCATCGGCGATCGCGTCCCCGAAGGACCGCAGCGTCGCGGCCATCATCTTGGACTCGAACGGTCCCGGGGCAACCGCGTTGACCGTGATGTGCCTGGGTCCGAGTTCCCTGGCGAGCACTCTGGTCAGGTGGTGCAGGCCAGCCTTGCTGGCCGAGTACGAGTACGTGGGCAGCGAGGCGACATGCAGGCCGTCGATGCTGCCGATGTTGATGACGCGCGCCGGGTCGTCGTGCGTCCCGCCGGCCTCGAGCAGCGGGAGGAATGCCCTGGTCAGGAAGAACGGGGACTTCAGGTTGAGATCGAGTACCTTGTCCCAGGCGGCAGCGGGGAACTCCTCGAGAGGCGCACCCCAGGTGGCTCCCGCGTTGTTGACCAGGACGTGCACCGCGGACTCCTTCCCGCCGACCTCGCGGGCCAGCCGCCGGCACTCAGCCTCGGTCGACAGGTCCGCCTGGACGGCCGTGACCTGACCGTACTGGCCGAGTTCCCGCTCGGCCTCGGCGCATCCCTCGGCCTTGCGTGAGCTGACGTAGACCTGGCGAGCCCCTGCCTGGAGCAGGCCCCGGGCGATCATCAGCCCGATGCCCCGGGTTCCTCCGGTCACGACGGCCGTCTTTCCGGTCAGGTCGAACAGGTCCATGGGTTACCCGCCTCCGCAGACAGTGTGATCGCCTCATTGTCCATGTACGACAGACAGCGCCGGGAGTACCCGACATGCGGGCAGCTCCCGGCGCAGCGCGCTAGCTCAGGCCAGTCAGCAGCCGGTAGCTGGCACCTGGAAGCCGGGGTACGGGTTCAGGTTGCCCATGAACGTGTACCTGCCGGTCTCGGAGGTGCTGGGGCTGAGCCGCATGAACCACGGCATGAGCACCTCGTCCTCGGGGTGGTAGTAGCCGTCGGCGACCTGAGTGCCGTTCGGCGTCGGTCCCTGCTCGAACGTATTTGTTCCCTTCGCAAAGCCGATGCCGACGACGGGGTCACCGGTTTCCATGACTCCGGTGCAGCCGTACTGCGGCGCCGTTGGCGTCAGCCACGGTTGGACCGTGTTGTTGACGAACGGGTCGTCCGCCCACTCGGAGATCTCATGGCTGAGCGCGTGGATGTCCTGGAGCGCCCAGTCGCGGCTCGGGTTGAAGAAGCCGGGGGTCACGTACGAGCCCCAGGCGTAGGTCTGCACCTTGGCGCTGCCGCTGCTGTGGGTCGAGCCCAGCCCGTGGCCTACGACCTCGCTCGCGCTGTGGAATCCGATGATGCAGCAGTTCAGCGGGTCTGTGCCGCTGTACAGCATGACATTGTTCGTCAGGTAGAGGGGCAGGTGGGTCGGGTCCATGTAGCCGAGGTTGTTGTTCAGGTTCTGCAGCTGGGCCGCCCACCACGTGACGTTGATGTCCGGAGCGATGACGCCCCGCACCGACTCAAGGAGCGTGCCATGGTTGGCCGGAACATCGATGGTGATCGCGTCGTGCACCACAGGATTGAGTATCACGTGGTAATTGGTGCCGCCCTTGTTGAACTGCGACCGCATGGTCGCGTCCTCAAGCTGGCTGCCCGTGCTGGCGCTTGACAGCGCGCCTGTCCCTGAGGTGAAGCCGCCGGCCGAGCTTGTCCAGGCCGGGGTTGTCGTGTAGTCGTTGTTAGTGAACAGGGGCGAGTTAAGCGTCGGCTGAAGTACGTCAGTCCCGCTGAAGGTCATGCCGCCCACGACGACGTTGATCGGGATGATGTCCGTCGTGATCGTGGTCGACTGGTTAGTCGACGGGTCGGCGCCGACCATGTTGAAGCCGTAGGTCACGCCGTCCGTCGGGTTCGCCGCTGTGCCGTACCAGTGCGCGACGGTCCGTGTCGTCGGCAGGACCTTCGCGCCGCCGAGCGCCACGGTGGTGGGGGTCAGGGAAGAGTCGGGCACGATGGTCGGCGTCTGGCCACTCGTGCCCGCGCTGGCCGCTGTGGCGAGGAACGGAAGCATAACGGCTGTGCCGGCCGTCACCGCCAGTTTGCGGATCAGCAGTCGTCTCATAGTTCTCCTAGAAGTGCTGGTTGCGGCTAGCGACATCCTCGCTCATCGCTGTGGCCACGGAACCAGTTTCAGCGGACTTCATCGAAAGGTCCGTCTCAGCGGGCGATCACGCGGCCCGCCTTCGAGGTGCCGCATGGCCCCTTGCGCCTGCGAGACCGAGCCATTTACGATTCGGCTGCCAGAACAACTGCGCAATGCTGACGAACGCCCCGCGATCGCCCCCCGCGATCGCCCCCCGCAAGTCCCCGGCAACCCCCGGCAGAAGGTGGACCGGCATGGCAGCACGAAGGTTCCGTCCGCTCCTGATCACCATCGCATTCACCCTCGCCGGCTCGGGGCTCGCCATGGCGGCCGTTCAGCCGGCGGTCGCCGCGGCCCGGTCTGGTGCCGGGGACTGCATCGCCCACCATCCGAACGCGAACACGCAGTATCCGGTCTGGTACGTCGCCGGATGCAGCGGGCACGACGAGCCCGAACTCGACCCCGTGTCATCGCTGGCCGGCTCCGCGCAGGACCTGACCTGGACCGTTGTGCTGCCGTCCGACGGGTCGGTGCCCGTGTCGGCCGTGGGCCCGACATTCTGGTGGGGCGGCACGGTGACCGATCCGAATCCGCACGCCCTGTTCGGGCAGGCCTTCCTGGAGCTGCAGTTCTATCCGGACGCGATCGTCAACAACTGCTCGTCCAGCGGCGGGTTCAACGTCACCTACGCGCCGAACAAGTTCTCCGTGTGCTCTCCGGTATGGCAGGTGAGCTCCACAAGCTCCGCCGAGACGGCCGCCTTCAACGCCGAGCTTTACAACGGATCGAGCTCCGGGCCTCTCGTCATGAACGCGGGCGACACCATCAAGATCCACTTCTTTGTCGGCGCGCCCGGCCAGGGGTGGAATGTCAACGTCCTCGACGTGACCACCGGCCAGTCAGGGACGATCGTCCTCAACAGCAAGTACGGCCCGCTGCTTCCGGCCTTCGGCAAGCAGCAGATCGGCAACGCCCTGGGCTGGGGCCTGGTCGATGACACGCCGAATTCGTTTGTCTGGGAAATCGGGCATACCTCGCCGTTCACGAATCCGGCCAGCCAGTTCTGCGTGCCAGGGCAGACCTTCTGCGACTCCTACGACACCGCGCACTGGCTCGGGTTCAGCCCGCTCAGGATCGAGTCGGTGACCTTCGCCGACGGGTCGACGGCGAAGCAGTGGGCTGTGACCAGTGACTACGGCGGCGCTGCCGAGGTGAACCAGTTCTGCTCGAGCTACGGCGGCCCCTACTGCAGTTATCCGTGGTTCGCTTTCAACGGGACGGACAATGCCCTCACCTACGGTGCCGACTACCCAGGGACGAGTTTCGACTACGGTCAGGCCAGCCAGTTCGCGCCGACGACCACCTGCGGCGGACCGTTCGGGCCTGACACGACCTACTGCGACACGGTGCTGAAGCCGACGCCGTAAGAGCGGAGGACCAGGCAGGGGACTTTCGTCCCTAGCTGCGGGCGAGCTTGCCGGATTGAATTCGCTGGATGTTTGTGCATGCGGAGCTCACAGTTGACGTCGGCTTCCAGGCTGCCGCGGCGAGGATGGCGGCGCTGGGGCAGGATGGCTGGCTGACGCATGCGTCTGCGGATGCCTACGACTCCGGTCTGACCGGGCTGGCGCGCGTCGGCCCGCGCGGCGACGTCCGGGGGATGTCGAAGCTCGTCCGGGTCTACGCCAGGGACCTGCTGACCCAAGACCACAGGGCGGTGCTGACGCTGCGCTGGGAGGCGACCGGCGCGAGCGGCGCGCTGTTCCCCGCCCTGGACGCGGACATCACGCTTACCCCGGCCGGTCCTGACAGCTCGCTGCTTACCCTGGATGGTGCCTACCGGCCCCCGCTAGCGGCGCTAGGCGCGAGCCTGGACCGGGTAGTACTGCACCGGGTCGCAACTCCCACCGCGCGGTCGCTGCTGAGCCAGATCGCCGAATCCATCTCGGAAGCCAGCGAGGAGCCAGCGTAGCCCGGTGGGCCGCGCTGCCGGGCTTGTCGTCTGGGCTGCACGGCTCGTTTCTGCGCTGCCGGGCTGGCCAGCCCTTAGCAAGCCGTTAACCCTGGCGAAACCGATATCGGCGTAACTTGCCGACGTACCTGATCATCGTTAGATATCGTTTCGGTCACGAGGCCGGAAACGCTCAGGGTGTGCGGCGGAGCATCGGAGGTGCGGAACGGATGACGCATGCCGCGCCGGCACGGCGGCGTCGCGGGCCGAGCGCCACCGGTCAGTTCCAGTCCGAGCGGCTGCCGGGCCCGGAGTCCGCGGTCACGAACGCTCCCCACCACCTCAGCCCCGTCGCGCCCGGCGGGCTCGGAGAGGATCATGCATCACCCGTTCGCTCACTTCATGATCTGGCTCGTCATCATCAACGTGGGGGCGACGCTGGCGATCGTGACAGCGATCCGGCTGTTCTTCCGCCGCGGCATGGACGCGCTGGACATCTGCGCCGCAGCACCGGCGGCCGCAGCACCGGCAAGCCCAGCTACCCGCCCGGCAGCCACAGCTACGACATCCCCGACGTCACCTTCAGGCCGCGCCGGTGGCTGGCGCTGATCCCGCTGATACTGATCGCCGGCGGGTCGATCTACCTGCACGGCTCACGGCTCGGCGGGCAGGTCACCGGCGATCCCGTCCTGCTGGCCAGCTGGCTCGCCATGCTGGCGTTCGTCGTGGTCCAGCTCGTGCTCGCCTGGTGCCAGAAGCCGTTCACCGTCAGCCGCCGCCAGCAGGCGCAGCTCGACCAGCTGCGGGTGACCGTCGTGATTCCCTGCTACAACGAGGACCCGAAGATACTCGACCGCACCATCGCCTCGCTGATGCGCCAGACCAGGCTGCCCCAGCACGTCGAGGTCGTGGACGACGGGTCGGCGGTCGACTACACGCCGGTCCGCGACTACTGGCTGGCGAACCAGCCGGACGACGTCCGGTTCACCTGGGTGCGGCAGCCGAACGCCGGCAAGAAGGCCGCCCAGGCGGTGACGTTCACCACCGACGACGAGGCGCACGTCTTCGTCACCATCGACTCGGACTCCGCGCTCGACCGCCGCGCTATCGACGAGGGCCTGAAGCCGTTCGCCGATCCGCGGGTCGTCTCTGTCGCTGGCCTGGAGACGGCGATCAACATCGACCGGAACCTGCTGACCAGGGCGATGGGCCACCGGTCCCTGGTCTTCCAGCTGTTCTCGATGAGCGCCCAGTCGGTGGCGGGCGGGAGCGTGCTGATCAACCCTGGCGCCTTCTCGCTCTACTGGGCACCGCTGATCAGGAAGATCGTTCCTGCCTATCTCGGCGAGACCTTCTTCGGCACGCCGGTCACGATCGGCGACGATACGGCGCTGACCATGTACGCGCTGCTGCATGGCCGCGCGGTGCACCAGCCGACCGCGGTCTCCCTTCCGGTCTATCCCGAGACCCTCGCCCATCATCTGAAGCAGTGGACCAGGTGGATGCGGGCCTCGACGATCAGGATGCTGTGGCGTGCCCGCTACCTGCCGATCCTGTCGTACGGCTGGCTGTTCACCGTCTACACCATCTGCTCGTTCCTGACCTCGGTTGCGGTCACGCTGGCGATACCGCTGGCCTGGCCCGCCACCAGGAACCTGCTCCTGATCCTGCTCGCCGCGATGGTGATCTGGCCGTGGTCGATCTCGCTGCGGCTGGCTACCGTCCGGCGCAGCGACCAGGGCACGCTCAGCCGGCTGGCCGGGATCGCGCTGCTGCCGCTCGCGGCACTGTGGTACCTCATCGTGCTGCGTCAGATGCGGTTCTACGGCATCGCAACCTGCTGGCGGCAGGACTGGGTCACCAGGAGGCGGGTCGAGGTCCGCCTGGACAGTGATCACGCCACGCCGGAGGACAGCCAGGGCGACGCGGAGTTCGACACTGCCGGGTACGCGGCCGGCTACGAGGCCGAGTTCTGGCTGAACGAGGATGACGAGCGCCTTCTCAGCAGCTACCACAGCCAGCTTCTCGGCAGCTACGACGACGCTGACGGGAGCGACCGCGCGGAGTACGCGGAGCTCTACGGATGAACCGTGCTGCGCTGGCAGCGCGGCTCTTCCTGGCGGCAGCGCTGCTGCCCGTCACCGGCGCGGCCGGATACGCGGTCTACGAGTACCGGACCCAGCCGCCGGCCGTGGCCGGAACCTACCGCCAGGGCGGTGCCAGCGCCCCGGTGATCGCCGCCGCCCCGCAGCGCCGGGGCCTCCTGCTCGGTGCCTTCGCTCCGAGCAGCCCGCGCACCGCGCCGGACGCGCATGGCCTCGCGGCCTTCGACCAGGCGACCGGCGTGACAGCCGCGCTGACCGTGAGCTACGTCAACTGGGGACAGTCGTTTCCCGCCAGGTACGTGATCGCTGCTGCCAGGCTGGGCGCACAGACGGTGGTCGAGCTGGAGCCCAGGGGACCGAAGGCACCGACGCTGACCCAGATCGCCGCCGGCGCGGGCAGCGGCTATCTCGCCAGGTTCGCTCGCGAGCTGGCCGCGCCAGGCGATCACGTCATCGTGTCCTTCGCGCCCGAGATGAACGGCGCCTGGTACTCCTACGGCTCCAGGCATGCCACCCCGGCGGACTTCGTCAGCGCCTTCAGGCGGGTGCACGACGAGCTCATCCGCGACCTGGGCGAGGAGCTCGGGCCGGCGAAGGCGGCCAGCCTGATCACCTTCATGTGGCAGCCGTCGGCCATCCACCTGTCTGACCCGTCCCCCGCGCCGTACTGGCCGGGATCGCGATACGTGGGCCTGATCGGCCTGGACGGGTACTACTTCTTTCCCGCCGATACCTTCGACGTGATCTTCGGCCGTACCGTGGCGCTGATGAGGCGGCTGAGCCCGGTCACGCCGATGATGATCGGAGAGACGGCCGTCGGCCCGAAGACAGGTCGTCAGGTAGCCGACGTCCGCGACCTGTTCGCCGGGGTCAGGCGCAACCACCTGCTCGGGCTGATCTGGTTCGACCGGAGCCAGGCCCGCAAGTCCTACCGGCCGAACCTGAGGGTCTACCACCAGGACTGGCAGCTCCAGGACCATCCGGCCGTTCTGCGCACGTTCGCCGCCGAAGTGAGGTCTGCAGGGCCAGTTGCGTCTTATGTGGAACGCAAATCACACCGCTGATCAGCAACGCCGACCAGCGTAGCGCCCGCTAGGGCCACCGGCGCCGGCGTCCGGGCCTGGTTGCCCGCCCGGGCCGTGATGATAGTTTTCGGCCCATGCATGGAGTCGACGGGGTCACCGAGCAGATGATCCGCTCCGTGCTCGCCTACGCGGAGAACCGGCTCAGGCTCGATCCCGTGCCCCTCGACAAGGGATCACACGATCCCGCGGCACTGGACGCGGCGCTGGCCGGCCTGATCGGTGAGGACGGGAACGATCCCGACCAGGTTCTCGGCGCCTACGCGGCGATCGTCGCGCCGGCCGTCATCTCAGCGGACAGCCCGCGCTTTCTCGGCTTCATCCCGGCCGCTCCGACCAAGGCCGCGCTGCTGTTCGACATGCTCGTCTCCTGCGCCTCGATCCAGGGCATCTCCTGGCTGGAAGCGGCCGGGGCCATCCACGCGGAGAACCAGGTGCTCGCCCTGATCGCCAGCCGGGCGGGACTTCCTGAGTCGGCCGGAGGCTGCTTCGTCTCCGGCGGATCGGCGGCCAACCTGTCGGCGCTCGCCGTGGCCCGCGAGATGGCCAAGCGCCGGAACGGCGGGGCCGGACCTGCCCAGGGCGGGGACGGCCGGGACCGGGCTGGCGGGGACGGGGCGGGCCAGAACAGGCGGTGGCGGGCGCTCGTCAGCGCTGACGCCCACTCGTCCGTCTCGAACACCCTCCGGCTGCTGGAGATGGACGCGCTGTTCGTCAGGACCGCAGATCACCGGCTGACCGGCAAGGCCGCCGCCGCGGCCGTCGGGTCCGACCCTGACCCCGGCTCGATCGCCGTGGTGGTGGCGACGGCCGGCACGACGAACGCCGGGATCGTCGATGACCTCGCCGGGCTGGCCGATGTCGCGGCCGGGCTCGGGGCGTGGTTTCACGTGGACGGCGCGTATGGCGGAGCAGGGCTGTTCGCGCCGAGCGTCAGGGACAAGTTCGCCGGAATCGAGCGGGCCGACTCGTTCGTGGTGGACCCGCACAAGTGGCTGTTCGCGCCGTTCGACTGCGCGGCCCTGCTCTACCGCGAGCCAGCGCTCGCCAGGTCGGTGCACACGCAGGACGCCTCCTATCTCGATGTCATCCACGACAAGCCGGGGGAGTGGAATCCCACCGACTACGCCTACCACCTGACCAGGCGGGCGCGAGGGCTCCCGTTGTGGTTCTCGATGAGCGTCCATGGCGTGCGCGCGTACTCCGATGCCATTGAAGCGGCGATCAGCCTGGCGCGGGAAACGGCCGCTGAGATCGCCGGACGGCACTACCTTGAGCTGATCATGCAGCCCGATCTGTCGGTCGTGCTGTTCCGCAGGCGCGGCTGGACCCACGAGCAGTACACGCGGTGGGCGCAGCAGCTGCTCGACGAGCAGATCGCCTTCATCCCGCCGTCTGCCTGGGAGGGAGAGACGGTGGCGAGATTCGCTTTCCTGCACCCTCGTACGCCGATAGACCTTGTGGTGAGCATCCTTGACCGGATGGCCTGAGCGCGGAGGAACGGCGCGGTGAGCGGACCGGAGCCCGGGCCGCAGCCGTCGCCGGGTGGCGAGCCTGGCCAGCACGAGGCCAGCCGGCGCGAGGGCGCCCAGCAGCCTGGGGCCACGCAGCACGAGGCCAGCCAGCGCGAATTGCGCGACGCTCGCCTGCGCGAGGCCGGCCTTCGCTCGCTCGGCCAGCCGAACGCGCTGGCCAGGCAGTTCGACTTCAGCGACGACAGCTACGAGTGGCGGCGGCTGTTCGCTGAGCTGTTCGGCACGTTCCTGCTGGTTTTCGTGGCGGTGGGCGGTCCGATGGTCAACGCGAGGTTCGGCGGTCATGCGATCTCATCGTCGGCGCTCGTGGTCGGGCCCGGAATGATGGTGCTCGCGATCATCCTGTTCATGGGCGCCGTGTCTGGCGCGCATCTCAACCCGGCCGTCACGATCGCGTTCACGCTCCGTGCCGACTTCCCTCTCCGCCGGGTGCCGATGTACCTGCTGGCTCAGTTCGCCGGGGCAGCGCTGGCCACCCTCGTCCTGATCGGCATGGTCGGCAAGCAGGGCACGGCGGGCCTGACGCTGCCCGGGCCGGGCATCTCCGCCTGGGGAGCGCTGGCCTGGGAGGTCATCCTCACCACGGGGCTGGTCAGCGTGATCCTCGGCACCGCGTCAGGGGCCCAGCAGATCGGTGCGATGGCCGCCATCGCGGTCGGAGCCTATATCGCGCTGGCCGGCCTGATCGGCGCTCCGGTCAGCGGCGCGTCGATGAACCCGGCGAGATCGCTCGGCCCGGCACTCGTGCTGGGCGACTGGACCGACTGGTGGGCCTACCTGGCCGGGCCGCTGGCCGGGGCGATCGTCGCGGTCGGGTTCGCGCACATCCTGCGCGGCCGGGGCGGCGGCACCTTCGGCAGGCGGGCGGCCCAGGGGACGCTGGGTACGGCCTGGCTGCCCGGCAAGCCAGGTCAGCCTGCCGGTCCGGCGTTCGAGGCGGGTCCGGGCCGCCAGGACTGACGTAAGCCTGAAGTAGATTCAAGACATGAACCAGCCACTGACCCTGATGGCAGTCCATGCGCACCCCGACGACGAAGCTTCGAGCACCGGCGGCGTTCTGGCGAAGTATTCCGACGAGGGCGTCAGAACCGTCGTGGTGACATGCACGAACGGGGAGTTCGGGGATGGCCCGGCCGGCATCAAGCCAGGCGAAGACGGTCATGACAAGGACGACGTCGCGCAGATCAGGCTGAACGAGCTGCGCGAAGCGTGCAAGCATCTCGGTGTCACCGAGCTCGAGCTGCTCGGTTTCCACGATTCCGGGATGCCGGACTGGGACTACCGGCACAGCCCTGAGGCGTTCTGCAACGTGCCGCTCGATCAGGTTGTCGACCGGATCGCGGCGCTGATCGAGCGTTACCAGCCGCAGGTCGTGATCACCTACGATCCCGACGGCGCCTACCAGCACCCCGATCACGTGCACGCGGCCAGGGCAGCGATCGGGGCGGTCGAGAAGACCGGCCTTCCGGCCAAGCTCTACCTGACGGCGATGCGCCGGAGCGAATGGCAGAAGATCTTCGAGGCTCTCCGCGAGGCCGGCGAGGATGTCCCCGAATGGGAGATGACCGAGGAGGAGCAGCGCCAGATCGCCGGGTCCGAGGCGCGAATCACCACTGAGGTGGACATCAGGCCCGTTCTCGAGCGCAAGCGGGACGCGCTGATGACGCATGCCAGCCAGATCACCGATTCCTGGTTCAGCAAGATCCCGCCGGAGATCGTGGAGTCGGCGTTCGGCTACGAGATGTTCATCAGGGTCCGTAACGAGACCGAGGCGCCAGTTCCGGAGACCGACCTCTTCGCCGGCCTTCGCTAGACAGGGCGTTCGCCAGACAGCAGGTGTTCGCCGGGCCACGGCGTTCGCTAGCCAGCCGCGCTCACACGGCCGGGCTGGCCAGCTCAGGAGTGTCGGCACGCTGCGCGCCACCGGTGCTGCGCGGGCGCGCGAACAGGTAGCTTCCCGCGATCGTGAGCCCGAGCACGCCGGCCGGCGGAAGCGTGACCAG
>Ga0307373_10008549_pt1 | contig 15541 bp, 8 predicted proteins | sample OX2MG_FD_202534 | JGI IMG/M metagenome (GOLD analysis project Ga0307373, IMG submission 202534) | Soil microbial communities from Risofladan, Vaasa, Finland - OX-2 | ecosystem: Environmental > Terrestrial > Soil > Coastal area > Acid sulfate soil | place: Finland: Risofladan, Vaasa | collected... | reverse complement strand
CGGGCTCAAGAGAGCGGCAACGCGATCGAACGCACGCAGTACTTCCGCGTCAACGACGCGTGGATCGAGATTCGGCTGCAGCCGGCGGCGGACGAAACGCTGGTGTATCTGCGCGATATCTCCGATCGCATGCGCGCCGAAGTCCTCTTGCGCGATAGCGAGCGGCGCTTGCGGCTCTTGCTCAATCAGGTGCCGGCCCTGTTATGGGCGCTGGACCTGGACATGAACTTCACCTCGGTCGTCGGCGCAGGCTTGAGCACGCAAGGGCTGAGCGAGCGCGACCTCTTGGGCCAAAACTTCGAATTGATGCTCGCCGATGCCGAATCCAAGGAGCGCGCGCTCGCGGTTATTCGCCGCGCGTTCGGCGGCGATTCGGAGCGCTTTGAAACGCGCCTGGCCGGGCGCTGGCTGCAGCATCACGTCGAGCCGCTGCGCGGCATGAGCGGCAGCATCATCGGCGCCATCGGCGTCGCGCTGGATATCACCGAAATGAAAGAGACGGCCGACCACTTCGCGCACCTCGCCCGCGTCGATGCGCTCACGCAGCTTCCGAACCGGCTCGCGCTGGAAGAACAACTGGGAGGAGCGCTGGACCGCGCGCGCAGCGATCGCTGCGCGTTGGGCGTGCTCTTCGTCGACGTCGATCGGTTCAAGAACATCAACGATACGCTCGGCCACCGCGCGGGCGACGACCTGCTGCGCGCGTTTGCCGCGCGGTTGCGATCCTCGCTGGACGCGCGCGGATCGGTGTTTCGCAGCGGAGGCGATGAGTTCATCATCGTGATGCCGCTGGGCGAAACGCTGAGCCTGGCGATGGTGGCCGCCGACGTACAGGCCGCGCTGGGCGGAGCCTTCCACGTATCCGGCCGCGAACTCTACGTGACCGCCAGCATCGGGACCAGCACGTTTCCGAACGACGGGACGAGCGCCGAGGAGCTGGTCATGCACGCGGATTCCGCCATGTACCGCGCCAAGCAGACCGGACGCAATCGCATCAAATCCTACGATGCGACCACCGATTCGGCCGCGCTGGTGAAGCTGCGCCTGGAGCAAGATCTGCATCACGCCGTCGATCGCGGCGAATTGGAACTGCGCTTTCAGCCGATCGTGAACGTGGGCGACGGACGCATCATCGGGGCCGAGGCGCTGCTGCGATGGATGCACGGCAAGCAGGGCGAGATTCTGCCCGAACGCTTTATCGGGATCGCCGAAGAGACCGGCTTGATCGTGGATATCTCGCGCTGGGTGTTGCGGCAGGCTTGCGCGCAGGCGGCCGCAATTCGCGCGGGCGGCAATCCCGGTTTTCGCATCGCGGTCAACCTCTCGGCGCGCGATTTTGCAGAAGCGGACCTGGCCCAATATATCGAGGCGACGTTGCTGGATTGCGGCCTCCCGCCCGATGCATTGGATATCGAAATTACCGAGAGCGTGATGATCGACGATCTCGCACTCCAGACGCTCGAGCATTTGCGCGGCCTGGGCGTGCGGATCGTCGTTGACGATTTCGGCATCGCGTACAGTTCGCTCGGATATCTCAAGCGGCTGCCGGTCGGTGCGGTGAAAATCGATCGCGCCTTCATCGCCGATATCGCCCACGATTCGTACGATCAGGCGATCGTACGCGCCATCGTTACGCTGGCAAAAACACTGGGCTTCGGATTGATCGCCGAGGGCGTCGAAACGGCCGAGCAACTCGCATTCGTTTCCAAGCTCGCGTGCGAACACGCACAGGGATATCATTTCAGCGTGCCGCTCGTCGCCACGGATTTGTGCCGGCTCTTGCGCGAGGGCGTACCCACGGCGTAGGGGCCGGCCCCGGACAATCGCCGTTCATCTTGCCAGGAACCACGAACGCCGTACACGGCCCGACCGGCGTCCGCCATGAGATAAAGTCCGGCCCGCTGCGCACGAAACAGCGCCCGGTACACGTGGGTAGTCTCTTGCATGGCCTCGACCGTGCTCTCCATGATGGCGCAGATTTGCTGGTCGCTCGCAATCTCCGGATGCGAATTGGTGATGGTCCCGTTCGCCATCATCTTTAGCATCGCGTCGTCGCGTTACTCTCGTCTCTGGTGGATTCGCCCGCAGGCGAATCCACCACCTAGTCTCTGAGGGCTAGAAGAGAGGCACCCGCTGTCGCGAGTGCCTCTCTTTCCTGCGGCTCGGCCGTGAGGCCGAACGCGAAGGATTCGCCCGCAGGCGAATCCACCACCTAATGTGGTGCGTAGGGGTCGGTTGCGTAGATCGCTTGGATCTGCGCCGCGCTTAGGGGCGGAATGTTCGCGTTCGTATACTTGGTGTCGATGGCTTGAATGAACGCGTTGGCGATCAAGGCGTAGCCAGTATTCGAGGGATGCAATCCGTCGAAGCTGAGCAGGCCTTGCGTGAAGACGAGCGAGCAGCACGTGAACGGTGCGCCCGTTACCGGGTTCGGCGTCGGGTTGATGCTGGCGGCCTGCGCGAAGTACGGGCCCGTGCCGTTATAGAGGCCGTTGAATACCGCATTGATGTCGACGAGCGCCACCCCGGTGGTCGAGGCCGCTGCAGCGATGCCGGTATTGAATGCGGCGTTCATCGCGTTGATCTGGGATGCGAACGTATCGCTGATGTAGGCTCCGCCTAGGCCGGTTCCCGCGCCGCTGGGATCGAGTTGCGGCGTCGTGCTGCCCTGGCCGAACTGCTGCAGTACGGCCAAGAAACCGCTCTCGGTGAGGTAACCGTTCGAGCTAATGCCGTACTTGGTCTGGAGGTAGGCTACGATCGCTCCCGCTGCGGCCGCGGCGTTCGCCGGACCGATCGTGGGGGCGACTTGCGATACGAAATCGCAGTAGAACCAGTTCTGGGTAACGCAGACGGCTTGGCTTGCGGGCAATCCGCCACGGAAGAACTGCGGCGTTTGCAGGACCGTCGGAAGGTTTGCGACGGCCACGCCTTGCGCGCCGGCCTTTTGGAGCGTCTGGACCGCTAGCGTGATGTCGTTCTGCATGTCGCTCTGACTCATGTTCACCATCGGTGCTCTGCCGCCGGAGAACGCAAACTTCAGGATGTCGTTCGCGCCGAGCCAAACCGTTGCAAAGGTTGGTTTGAGCATCGCGGCGGCGTTGACCATCGTTGCCGGCTGACCGTTGATCAGCTTCTGCGGCGCAGTCTGGCTCAGGTATTGGCCGAGGATGGGAATATAGAGCGACGATTCGCCCGAGACGAGGCTTTGGAGACCACCGGCCGTTGCATCCGTCGTGCTGGAAGGATACGGAGCGCAGCTATACGCCGGATAGGTTCCGACCGCGGCCGGAGGCGGCCCGGTCAGCGGGTTGACCATGTTCACCGCTTCGTGGGCGGTGATGCCGGGGACGGCCACGTCGAGGATCGTGCCCTGCGGGTTGGCGCGAACCGTCGCAAAGCTCGACGGCGAGTAGGCTGAGAGGTTAAACGCATCGCAGCCCGGGTGCGATACGAAGAACGGCGAGCCTTGGAAGTTGGCGGGGTTGACGGGAATCAATTGGCTGCCGATGCCGGGAGCGTTGATGAGCGGCAGCACCGAGGTCGCGGGGCTGGCCATCTGAGCCGCGCTCATGCCCGTGGCTTGTTCGAACATCAGGGCCCAGTAGCCGTTCTCCTGAGTCGCCGGAACGAGGTTGCCCGGAAGAATCGAGAACGGGTTGGTCGAGTTCACGCCGAGGATACCCTCGGACTGGTAGCCGGCCGTGAGGCTGTCGCCGACGCCGACGAAGGTTGCGAAGAGTGGGTTGGTCGCGCCCGCTTTGGGGGCGATCGGGGTGAGGCTGCTGGTTGAACCGCCGCCTCCGCCGCCGCAAGCCGCGAGCGACGCGACCGCGAGTACGGCGAGGGTCTTCGTAAGATATGTCATCTTCATGTTGCTCGTCCTTGCTCTAGATCGGAATCACGCTCGGCGAACCGATGCCGAACTGGAGTTGGATCTGGGTGGCTTTGAGGCCGCCGATCGTCGGTACGATCGGGTTGGAGCCGCACGGCAACGCTTGGCACGTCAGCTTTTGAATGCCGTACGAACCTTCGTTGGTCGGGCCGCCGCTGTTGAGTACCAACTGCACGAATCCGGCTTTGCCGACGCGCTCCGAGACGCCCAAGAAATAGGCGATCAGGTGCTGCGCGTACGGGTCGGCGGGCAGATAGTCGCGCGAACTCTGGGGCTCGAAGAAGAACTTCGTGCGGTCGTTCGGCGTGTACTCGAGATACGCGATCTGGTAGAGCTGGGGTTTGTTGACCTGGTTGATGCCCGCGGTATGCGTGAGCCAGCCCGGTGCTACCGTAAACGTACCGAACATTTTCGAGGTTTTGAGGAACGGCACGGTGACGGCCAGCGAGAACACCTGCGCGGTGCGCGTGTGGACGCCGGTGACCGGGAAACCGAACGGCGCGTTCGGCTCGAATGCGACGACATCGTTGCCCGCGTTCGACGCCGCGACCGTGGACCAGCGCGACACGTAGGTCGGCGAGATGACGATCGGGAGGGCGCGGCCGCCGGGCATCTTGATCGCGAAGAGTTTCTCCGCGTTCAAGATGAGGAACCGGTCTTTGGTCGTCAAATCCGCTTGCGACGTTGCGGGGGCGCAACCGTTCGCGTTGCCGCCGCCGAGATCGACGCAGCCGATCGGATTTTGGAAGCCTTGCAGATAGAGCGGTGCGGTGCCGCTATTGAAGCCGACCGGATAGTGCTGGATCTCGTAATACGACGCCAGCACGCGCGTGGTCGGATTGAATCCGTATCCCGCGTCGGCATCGGCGCCGCCGGGCAGCCACTTCTTGCCGAAGGTGCCGATGTTTCCGTACGGATATGCAATCGACAGATCCGCCATATAGGTGAAGCCAGTCGGTAAACCTTGGGCGGCCGCTCCGCCGACGGGAGCCTGTCGTACCGGCGGGACCTGGGCGATCGAGCCGTCGGGAAGCGCCATCGTTTGGTCCGCTTGTCCGGCTTGCGTTCGCGTGATTACCACTGGTGTTTTTTTCTGCGATGCATTCATCGCATTCTTGATTCCGGCACTGGCATCTTGGACGACGGATGTCGCCAAGGCTTCGCCCGTGCCGCCGTCGGCCGATGCCGGGATGGCGACCAAGCCGAACGACGCGGCCAATAAAGCGGCCGCGCTCGAGCGGATGAGGGTTTTCAGCATAGAGTCTCTCCAACGCAGTGGGTCCGGTGTATTAAAAGTATCAGTTTCCGGTTGCCGCTTTTTGTTGGAGTTCGGGCGATTAAAACCCTCGTGCCTTTGACGGAAAAGTCGCTAGTCCACGGCTCCGGAGGCCCGAAGTTTCCTGGCCCGGCGGCGATCCTTGGCTCCGTGTTCGATCGATTTGACGATGACGTAGAGCACCGGGGTGATCACGAGGTTGAGTACGGTCGAGATGAGCATGCCGCCGAAGACGACCGTGCCCAGCGAGTGGCGCGCCGCCGAGCCCGCGCCGGTAGCGAACACGAGCGGCACCACCGCTACCACGAAGGCGATCGAGGTCATCAAGATCGGCCGGAGCCGGGTCTGCGCGCCGCGCATCGCCGCCGTGACGATATCCGCCCCGGCCGCGAGTTGCTGATTGGCGAACTCCACGATCAGAATCGCGCTCTTACTGGCCAGGCCGATGAGCATGACGTAGCCGACCTGCGCGTAGGCATCCTGCGAGAGCGTCGGATCGCCTGCGAGGAGGATGAATGGAAAGCCGAGGTGGCCCATGAGCAGACGATAATTCATAAAGAGCAGTGCGCCGAGCAGCGCGGCCGGGACCGCGAGAATGACGATCAGCGGATCGACGAAGCTTTCGTACTGCGCCGAGAGGACCAGGAACACGAAGACGAGGCCGAGCGCGAAGATGAGGGCGCTCTGGGATCCGGATGCGATCTCATCCAAGGTCAGCCCCGACCATTCGTAGCTAACGCCCGGCGGATCGACCTTTTTGGCGATCTGCTCCATCGCTGCGATCGCCTCGCCGCTACCGTGCCCGGTCTTCACATTGCCGTTGATTTCGAGCGAACGGAAGAGATTGTAGTGGCTGATGATCGGCGAGGTGTAGGTTTGCTTGGCGCTTATCAGGGCGCTGACCGGAGTCATTCCGCCGCCCTTGCTCGAGCGCACGTACAACCCTTGGAGCGAACTGATGCGGTCGCGATACGGGGTATCGGCCTGGACGTACACGCGGTACGACCGGTTGAGATAATCGAAGTTATTGACGTACACGGAGCCGAGATCCGTCTGCATGGTATCGAAGACGTCGGCCAGCGAAACGCCGATCGATTGCGCTTTATTGCGGTCCACGTTCACCTGCAACTGCGGCGAATTCGTACGGAACTGCGTGAAGACTTGCGTGAGCGGCGAATCCGGCGCATTGCCCAGCCCCATGTACCCGTACGCAGTCTGCATCAACTTATCGAGGCCCACGTTGCCGCGGTCTTCGAGCTCGAATTGGAATCCGCCGAAACTTCCGACGCCGTTAATCGCCGGCGGATTGAACGCGAGTATTTGCGCTTCGGGAATCTCCTTGGCGAAGCGCGCCATCAGCGAATTGGGCCCGACGTATAGTATCCCCGTGATCGATTCCATGAAGCTGGTGCGCTGCGACCATGGCTCCAACTGGACGAACATCATGCCGCGGTTGGGCCCGGCGCCGGCGAAGCTAAATCCGCCGACATCGAAAACGTCTCGGACGCCCTTGGTGCTGCGAATGATCTGCTCTGCTTTGACCGCGATGTCGTGCTCGTTGGCCAGCGACGTGCCTTCGGGAGCCTGGACCAGGACGATGAAGTACCCTTGATCCTCGCTTGGAATAAAGCCGGTAGGCGTGGTCTTGAAGAGGATCCCGGTGAGCACCAGCGCGAGAACGAAGATACCGAATACCGGCCATCGGTGACGAAAGAGAATCGGAAGTTTGGCGTGATAGAACTCGCGCAGGCGGTGTAAGCCGCGATTAAACCATCCGAAAAAGCCCGTTTCGGATTCCGTTTCGCCGCGTAAGAGTCTGGCCGAGAGTACCGGAGCGAGGGTCAGGGCGGCGAAGAGCGAGATCGTAATCGAGGCGGCGATCGTCAGCGCGAATTGTTTGTACAACTGGCCGGTCGTGCCTGGGAAGAATGCGACCGGCACGAATACCGCCAAGAGCACGAGCGACGATGCTACGACCGCGCTCTGAATCTCGCGCATCGCCGCCGCCGCACCCTCGATGCCGCGCATGTTGTTCTGTTGGATGTAGCGCGCGATATTTTCGATGACGACGATCGCATCGTCCACCACGAGCCCCGTCGCCAGCGTGAGGCCGAAGAGCGTGATGGTGTTGATCGTAAAACCGAAGATCTTCATCACGAAGAACGTGCCGATCAACGACACCGGAATCGTGGCGGCCGGGATCAGCGTGGAGCGCGGATCTTGCAAGAAGAGGAAGATCACCAACACCACGAGCAGGATCGAGAGCAGGAGGGTGACGACGACTTCTTTGATCGATTCTTGCACGAACGTGGTCGAGTTGAACGCGACTTTATAGTGGACGCCGGGCGGGAAAGTTTTGGAGAGCCGATCGAGCGTTGCAATGACGCCCTGTGAAACTGAAAGCGCGTTCGCCGTCGGTAATTGTTGCACGCCCAGCCCGATGACGTTCTGATTGCCGTCGAACCTTAGAAAACTCGAGTAATCTTCGGCACCGAGTTGGATGCGGGCGACGTCCCCAAGCTTCGTAAACCCACCGTTAGCGTCGGTGCGCAGCACGATGTCGGCGAATTGCTTCGGCGTGGAGAGGCGGCCTATCGCGTTGATCGTGTAGGTGTACGGTTGGCTACCGGATTCAGGCGACGAGCCGATACTACCGGCGGCAACCTCGACGTTCTGCTGCTGGAGGGCGCTGATAACGTCGCTGGTCGCAAGACCCTGCGCCGCCAGCGCTCGCGGGTTGAGCCAAATGCGCATTGCATAGCGACGCTGCCCGAAGATCCGAACGCCGCTGACGCCCTGGACGCGCTTGAGATCGTTGACGATATTGAGCTCGGCGTAGTTGCTCAAAAACAGCGAATCGTACTTCGAATTATCCGACGTGACCGCGACGAATGCGCCCGCGTTTTTCGAGACCGTGACGCCGGTTTGCGTTACTTCCGCCGGTAGCTCGCCGCTCGCCGACTGGACGGCATTTTGCACGTCGGTCGCCGCGATATCGAGATTGACCCCGAGGTTAAAGGTACAGGTGATCGTCGATACGCCCTGCGCGCTCGTCGAACTGATGTAGCGTAGGCCTTCGACGCCGTTGATCGCGTTCTCGAGCGGCGTGGTCACAGCGCTTTCAACCGCTTGCGGGCTGGCGCCGATATAGGTAGCGGTAACCGTCACCACCGGGGGAGCGATCTGCGGATACTGCGCGATCGGCAGCGTCGGCATAACCACGAGCCCCGCGATCAGGATTACGAGCGAACAGACCGCGGCAAAGATCGGCCGCCGGAGGAAGAACTCAGTCATCGTGATGCTAAACCTTCGCCCTCGGAAAGCCGTTGCATTCCAGGCGAAACTCAGATCGCGGCGCTATCCCGCTTGCGTAAAAGCCTGCTCGGCATGGTAGGAGCTACGCGAGAGCGGGCTCGACACGACTTGATGGAAGCCTTTAGAACGTGCCAGCGCACCGAGTTGCGCAAAGCGCTCGGGCGTAACGAAGGCAACCACGGGAAGATGCTTCTTGGTGGGTTGCAGATACTGCCCCATTGTAAAGATATCGACGCCGGCCGCTCGTGCGTCGTCCATCGTCTGCTCGATCTCCGCGTCGGTTTCGCCTAGCCCCAGCATGAGCGAGGTCTTCGTATAGCGTTCGGGTGCCCGAGATTTGGCATGGGCGAGAATGCGTAGCGAGGTATCGTACGTCGCGCGCTTGTCGCGCACGGTGGGTGTGAGGCGTCGCACGCTTTCGAGATTGTGCGCGAATACATCCGGCTTGGCATCCATCACGATATCGAGCGCCACCAGATCGCCGTGATAATCCCCGCTGAGGATCTCAACCCGCGCTCCCGCAACGCGCTCGTGAATCTCCCGAATCGTATTCGCAAAGATCAGCGCTCCGCCATCCGCCAGATCGTCGCGATCGACGGCCGTAAGCACCAAATACTTCCAGCCCAAATCGCGCACCGCTTCGGCGACCCGTACGGGCTCCATCCAATCGACCACGCCCTTCGGGTTTCCAGTCTTCACGTTGCAGAAGCGGCAGCCGCGCGTGCACGTGTCGCCCAAGATCATGATCGTCGCCGTGCCGGCGCCCCAGCATTCCGCAAGATTCGGGCACGCGGCCTCTTTGCACACGGTATTGAGCGCGAGCGTATTCACCTTGGCTTTGACGCGTTCGTAATCCTCACCGATCGGCAACGAGACGCGTAGCCAATCCGGCTTGCGCGCGTGCTGCGGTTTTGCGGGGGAGATCAAGTCGATTTCAATAGCCACGTTCGTTAAAATTCCACGTTGAGCGAGCGAGCGAGTTCTTCGAGCAGCACGACTTTCGCTTCATCGAGCGTTACCGGCCGTCCGAGTTGTTGCGAGAGCGACGTGATGCCGCGATCGGTTAAACCGCACGGATTAATTAGCCGATCGTAATCGAGTTCGGTCGAGACGTTGAGCGCGATTCCATGCAACGAAACCATCTTCTGAACCGCCAACCCGATCGCGCAAATCTGATCGCGTCCAACCCACACGCCCGCATGTTCGCTCCACCGTTCGGCGACGACGCCGAAGCGCGCGCACGTTTCGATGACCGCTCCTTCGAGGGATCGCACGAGCGGGACGACTTCGCGAAAGCGTTCTAATTTACGAATCGGATACACGACCAACTGCCCGGGCCCGTGATAAGTCACGTCGCCGCCACGCTCGATTTCAACGACCTCGATGCCGCGCCGTGCTAAAAGATCCGGCGCAATCAAGACGTTATCGCGTTTTGCCTGGCGTCCCAGCGTAATAACCGGCGGATGTTCGACGACGATAAACGTATCGGGCTCGCGCCCTTCACGCACCGCGGCATGCAGCGTATGCTGCAAGTCCCACACTTCGCGGTAAGGCTTGAATCCGAGATCGAGTACGCGCGCGCGCGTCAGAGTTGCCACGCTCATACGACCGCCACCGATGCGAATTTGGATGCACGGCGAGCCAGAGCGCGCGACGCTGTGGCCCCGGGAGCCGGGTGTCGCGAGGCCCGGTCGGGGAACCGCTGTTGGATTTTACATCCTGTAAAATCCAACGCTGCTACGTTTTTTGGGCAAAACAAAGTTTTGAAGTTCACATCCTGTGAAGGCCCAAAAAATCGCAGCTTCCCCGACCGGACCTCGCGCCACCCGGCTCCCGGGGCCATAGCGTCAACGACGTCGCGCGTAGCTACTTTGCCCCGACCGGCGTTTTCGGCTTCGGATTGACGATGTGAATCGCCTTACCGTGCGCCGCTTCCGCCGCGTCCATGATGCTTTCGGTCAGGGTCGGATGGGGATGGATCGAGAGCCCGATATCCTCGAGCGTCGCGCCCATCTCGAGCGCGATGACGCCTTCGCCGATTAGCGATTCGGCTTGCGGTGCGACGATGTGCATGCCCAGCAGCATATCGGTCTTGGCGTCGCCGACGAGTTTGATCAGGCCGTCGCTTTCATTCATCGTGCGCGCGCGGCCGCTCGCCGCGAGCGGGAACTTGCCGATGCGTACCTCGTAGCCTTTGGCCTTTGCTTCCTCTTCGGAGAGGCCGATGGTCGCGACTTCCGGATCGGTGTACACGCAGTTCGGAATCGCAATCGGATCGAATGCGGCCGACGTGTCGCCCGCGATCACTTCGGCGGCGATGACGCCCTGCTTCATCGCGCGGTGCGCGAGGAGCGGCTGGCCCGTGACGTCGCCGATCGCAAAGATGCTCGGCACTTTCGTGCGGCACTGCTGATCGACCGCGATGAAGCCCTTATCGTCGACGGCTAGGCCCGCGGCTTGCAGATTGAGCGTATCGGTGACGGGGCGGCGCCCGACGGCGACGAGCACCATGTCGAATTCGCGCGTCTCGTCTTTGCCGTTGGTGCCTTCGCCGTTGAACGTGGCTTTAACGATCTTGCCGCTCTTTTCGAGTTTGCCGACCTTCGTGTCGAGCATGATTTCGACGCCTTGTTTCTTGAGGATGCGGCCCAGCGTCTTCGAAATTTCCAGGTCGGTGCCGGTGAGCAACTGCGAGAGCGCTTCGATAACGAGCACCTTCGCGCCGAGGCGCGTGTAGACGGTGGCGAATTCCAGACCGATCACGCCGCCGCCGATTACCAGCATGTTCTTCGGGATGCGCTTCATTTGGACGGCGTCGTCCGAATTGATGATGTACTCGCCGTCGCGCGGCCAAGCCTTGACGTCGACCGGTGCCGAGCCGGTGGCGATCACGACGGTTTTCGCGGTGATGCTATCCTCGCCGCCCTCTTTTTTCTTAAGGACGATTTGCGTCGGGCTCTTGAACGAGGCGTCACCGTACATGAACTGGACGTTGTTGGCCTTGAAGAGCGTCCTGACGCCGCCGACGTTGGAAGTCACCACATCGGTTTTGAATTTTGCAACGCCCTCGCGATCGACTTCGGCCTTGGGGACCTTTAGGCCGATGTCGGCGGCGTGATCGATGTGGCGGATGACCTCGCCGACGTGAAGCAACGCCTTCGTTGGAATGCAGCCCCAATTAAGGCACACGCCGCCGATTTCGTCGCGATCGACACAGATGACGGTCTTTCCTAGCTGTCCTAACCGGATCGCGGCGTGATAGCCTCCCGGCCCGGCTCCAATGATGACCGCGTCAACCTGATGTTCTGCCACCGAAGTTCGCTCCTAAATAGTTCGAGTATGTGCGTGGGTGAGCGTGCACCCTCCCACATCCTACCAGGCGAAGCCTGCCGTGGCTTCGACCAGAGTGGCTAGCATGCTAGCCGGTCTAGCCGGTCTAGCAGGCTAGCCGAGCTCCGAGGCGGCGAGGCGCCCGAGCTGCCCGAGGTCCAGAGCTTGGGCTTGCGCGGCGGCCGCGTGCATCGCATCGGGGCCGAGGGCAGCCGCTAGGCGCTCTTCATCGGCGCGGATCTCCGTGCGCGTGAGGCCGATCGCCGGGATCCGCCTGTCGCGGCGCAGACGCCGCGCGGCGAACGAGAGGGGCGCGGCCCGCTCGAACTCTCGCTGGAGCAGCAGCAGGCGAACGGCACTTTCGAGGGTCTGGGCGAGATAGATCGGCTGGGGAGCCCCGTCGAGCAAGGTAATGGCCGTTCGAAGCGACCGGGCCGCCCCCTGAAGGTCGCCCTTGATGAGGTTGGATCGGCCGATGACTTCGTGTTGCCAGGCCATCAACGAGGGGCTCTGGGAGCGTTCGAAATATCGGATGGCGCTCTGGGCGCTATTCACTGCCTCCGCCGGGTCGTGCAGAAAGTACGTCGCCTCGGCGAGGTTGCCATAAGCTATGCCGATCTGGGTATCGGGGCCGCTCTCCAGCAAAATCTCCAACGCTTCCAGGTATCGGCTACGCGCTCCGATCGGGTCGCTGTGCCCTTCTAGGGCGATATTGCCTTGATTCAGGAGCGCCGATCCGATGCCGGTCGGATGTTCGATCGCGCGATAGAGGGCGACGGCCGTTTCGACGTAGAGGCTGGCTTCGTCGGTTTTACCGACGTAGAGTGAGGCTACGGCAAGGGCGTTGTAGGCCCGGGCAAGGCCCAGTCGGTCGCCCAAAATCGTGAATGCGCTGATTGCCGTTGGGCCCAGCGCGAGCATGCGCTGGTAATCGGCGCTCGCGTAGGCCACGCGCATGGCGGCATTCGAGAGCCGGGCGTAGAGGGCTTGCGGGAGCTGGCCGGCCTGCTCCATCAGTCGCTCCATCCACATCGAGCCCTCGCGCAAGCGGCCGCCGCCGGCCCAGATCGAAACGAGCGAGGTAGCGATGTCGAGCACGCTCGGAAGCCGATCGTGCGGGCGTTTCAGGGCCCAGGCCAGGGCCGCGCAAGCATCGTCGTACCTTTCGAGCAGTTCGTGCATCGCTTCGCCGGGCGAGGGCGTGAGCAATTGGCCGTGGATGCGAAGGATCCGGGTGTTGATATGGAGCGCGAAGCGTTCTTCGATCGCCTGTCGATCGGAGCGCCCCCCCAGCATGCGGGCTGCGATCGCGTGCATCGGCGTCAGCATCGAGTAGCGTGTCGAGTCGGCCCGCACAAGAAGCGAGCGATCGGCGAGCGTCGTAAGCGCTTGCGCGGTTGAGGGCACGTCGCCCTCGTCGAGCGCGACGATATCGTCCGCGTCGAAGACGCCTGCGAAGGCGCTGGCGAGGGCGAAGACCGCCTGTGCGCGTTCATCGAGTGGAGCGAGGCTCCAATCGATCATCTTTCCGAGCGAATGGTGTCGCGGATCGCTTCCGGCGCTCGAGCGAAAATGGTATGGGCGCAGGGTCTCCAATTCGCGCGCGAGTTCGCGGACGCTCAGCGAAGCGAGGCGCGCAGCCGCAAGGTCGATCGCAACGGCCAACCCGTCGAGTCGCTCGACGATCGAGGCCGCGACCGGCAAATCTTCGGCTGAGAGTTGTACGTTGGCGGCCTTGGCTCGCTGGCGAAAGAACTCGATGCCCGTGGCCGCGTCAAACGGCCCGACCTCGAGCACGCGCTCGTCCGGATAGTCCAGGCGTCGTTGGCTGGTAGCCACGATCGCTACGTTGTGAATGCGCTGCAGCGCCTCGATCAGCGCGCCGGCCTCATCGGGCACGTGCTCGCAGTTATCGAGAACCAGAATCGAGCGCCGAGCTGCCATCTCGTGGTTGATGATGTCCAGCGGATCGCGTCCAACCTGCTCGCGCGCGCCGACCGCGGCGACGATGGTTCCGAAGACGGCCTCCGGGCCGACGCCGCTAAGCGGCACGAAGATCACGTCGCGGGCTCGGTCCCGCTCGAAGCGCGCGATCGCTTCGAACGCCAGACGCGATTTTCCGACGCCGCCCGGCCCGACCAACGTTAAAGCCCCGCCGTACTCAAAGAGTGCGAAGAGGCGCTTGAGCTCGGCGCCGCGTCCAACGAATGGCACGCGCGTATCGACCGAAGTGAAATCGGGCACTATGCGGTAAGATTCGCTGCCATACGGGAAGCGTTCCCGGTAGCGACACCGAAAATGGATCGCCTCAATGGCGAAAATTGGATGGAGCGGCCTGCAGCCGGACCTCGATCGAGAGTCGATCGTGCCGTTATACCGCCAGCTCTACGAACATTTGCGCGAGGCAATTCTGGCGGGAACCCTGCCGGAATCTACACGATTGCCCCCCGAACGTTCGATGGCCGAGCAGTTGGGCGTCAATCGGAGCACGGTCGTCCACGCCTACCGCGAACTCGTTGCGGACGGATTGATCGAGCAACGGGTCGGATCCGGATCGCGCGTGGTGCCTCAGCTTCGCGGCGGCCAGCCCGAGCGGGCGGCCGGTGTGCCGTGGTGGGTGACCCTGCCGCCCTGGAGGGTGGGCGAATTTCCAAACATCTTGGGCGAGCTAGCCGCTAAGCAAGAGCCCGGGCGCATATCGTTCGTTCAAGGCGTCGCTCCCGACCAGCCGTCGCCGTTGGGGGAACTCGCGCAGTCGTTCGAGCGGGTCGCGCGCGATCCGCGCTTCATTCTTTCGTACGGCGATTCGGAAGGCTACGAACCGCTGCGCGCGGCGATCGCTTCTCGGATGAACGCGCAGGGCGCTTCCTCGATCGAGCCCAGAAGCATTATCGTGCTGACGGGCTCGACCCAAGGCATCATGATCGTCGCGCAGAGCTTGGCCGAACCCGGCGACGAAATCATCGTCGAATCTCCCTCGTATCCCGGCGCGCTGCAAATCTTTCAGATCTGCGGCTTGCGCGCGATTCCGGTCCCGGTGGACGATGAGGGCATGCGCGTCGATCACGTCGAGGCGATCTTGCGCACGCGGCGCCCGCGCTTCATCTACACGATGCCCTCGCTGCATAATCCCACCAATGCGACGATGAACGCCGACCGTCGAGAGCGGTTGGTGACGATCGCCAAACGCTCGGGCGTGCCGATCATCGAAGACGATCCCTACGGTCCCCTTTTGCGCGAGCCGGTCACCCCGTTGGTGGCTCTGGCTCCCGACCACGTCGTCTATCTATCGACGTTCTCGAAGACGATCGCGCCGAGCTTGCGCGTGGGGTGGCTGGCGGCGCCGCGCACGATTCTGGAACGGTTGCTGCTGCGCAAACAGGCATACGATATGGCGACGAGTCTCTACGTCCAAGCCGCAATCGTGGATTATCTCGAACGCGGATACGACGCGCACGTGGCGCAGCTTCGCGACGAATTGTTACTGCGAAGAGGTCTGGCCGATCGGGCGATCGCCGCGGAGTGGCCTTCGACGTTTCGCGTTAGCCCGGCTTCGGGCGGTTTTTACGTGTGGGTAACCACGCCGCGCGACATTCGCGCGCGCGCGCTGCTGGATGCATCCGAACGCCTCGGAGCGTCGTTTTTGTTCGGCGAAGCGTTTTTCGCGAACTCGGGGGGCGATCACAATTTTCGCCTAGCGCTGACGGCCGTCACGCGCGACGAGA
>Ga0307373_10008548_pt1 | contig 15542 bp, 13 predicted proteins | sample OX2MG_FD_202534 | JGI IMG/M metagenome (GOLD analysis project Ga0307373, IMG submission 202534) | Soil microbial communities from Risofladan, Vaasa, Finland - OX-2 | ecosystem: Environmental > Terrestrial > Soil > Coastal area > Acid sulfate soil | place: Finland: Risofladan, Vaasa | collected... | reverse complement strand
TCACCCGCCGGCGACGGCTTCCCCCCGGCGTCCGCGTGGTGCGGGTGGGGGCGGTGCTGGGCACGGCGGTGGCCGGCTGGGCGCTGACCGAACGCCGGGGGACGCGGCCGCAGTCGCGGACGGGGCTGTCGCGTCGGCTGCGCAAGGCCTTCGAAGCACTGGGACCGTCGTACATCAAGTTGGGCCAGATCATCTCGTCCGGTGAGGGGCTCTTCCCCGAGGAGCTGGTGGGCGAGTTCCGGCTGCTGCGCGACCGGGTACCGGCCGAATCGTTCGAGGTGGTCCGACGGATCATCGAAGAGGACCTCGGTCAACCGCTCGACGCGCTCTTCGCCTCGGTCGATCCGGTGCCGCTGGCGGCGGCGTCCATCGCCCAGGTCCACGCCGCCCGGCTCCCTAGCGGAGAGGGCGTGGTCATCAAGGTGCAGCGGCCCACCGTGGCCCAGATCGTCCGACGCGACCTGGCCGCCATGAGCTGGCTGGCGCCTCTGCTGGTGGGGCGGATCCCGGTGGCCGCCCTGGCCAACCCGCCCGCCCTGGTGGAGTTGTTCGGCGAGACGATCGTGGAGGAGCTCGACTTCCGGTTGGAAGCGCAGAACATGCTCGACGTGGCCCGGGTGCTGGCCGAGACGGGCCAGACCGCTCTCGTGGTCCCCCGTCCCCACCCCCGGCTGGTGACGCGGCGGGTGCTCGTGATGGAACGGCTCGAGGGCTTCCGCTGGGGAGACGCCCAGTCCATGCGCGATGCCGGCATCGACACCGAAGCCGTCTTGCGCGCCGCGCTGATCGCCTTCCTCGAGGGGGCGCTTCTCTACGGCGTCTTCCACGGCGACCTGCACGGGGGGAACCTGTTCGTGCAGGCCGACGGCCGGGTGGCGCTGCTCGACTTCGGGATCACCGGCCGGCTGAACGAGACCGAGAGGGTGGCGCTGCTGCGGCTGGTGATGACGGCGGCGGCGGCCGACATCCCCGGACAGATCGGCGCGCTGCGCGACCTGGGAGCGCTGCCGGTGGGGATCGACGTCGACACCGTCATCCGCGACCTGGGACTCGACCGGCCCACCATCGACCCCACCACCCTCACGGCGGAGGAGATCACGGCCGAACTGCGGGCCATCACTACCGCCCTTCTCGGCTACGGGGCGCGGATGCCCAAGGAGCTGATGCTCTACGTGAAGGACATGGTCTTCCTCGACGGGGCCATGGCGTCCATGGCCCCCACCGTCGACGTGCTGGCCGAGATCGTGGCCGTGGTCATGTACTTCCACGAGCACCACGGCGAGCGGATCGCCCGGGAGATGGGCCTGGCCGCCGGGGCCGTCCCTTCGGTCGACCTCGACGGCATCCGGGCCTCGTTCGGGATCACCGAACCGGTCGACTCTCTGACCTACCAGGAGCTGCAGGAGCGTCGTGATCTGATCCGGCGCCGGATGGAGCAGCACCAGAAGGCCCGACGCCGTCGTCGCTTCCGGCGCCGTCACTGATGGGCATGGCTCCCCCGTCACCGTCGGCCGACCGGGGTTCGGCGGCACCCGAGGTGTCGGGGCTGCGGCGAACGATCGGACGCGAGGCGGCGTTTCTGCGCCGTGCCGTGCGTAAGCCGAGTCTCTGGCGGCGTCGGCTGCGGCGGACGCTGTCGCCCAAGGTGGCCTTCGTCGACCGCCAGGGCGACCCGGGCCGGTCCCTGCTGGTGGTGGGCAGTGCCCGCAGCGGCACCACCTGGTTGGCCGAGCTCCTGACCGAGGCGCTGCACTGCCGATTCATCTTCGAGCCGCTGCACAACGACTACGTCCCCGCCGCCCGACCGGTCCTCTTCGGCCAGTACCTCGACCCACAACCCGGCGTCGTGGCCGATCCGGCCGTGGCCGACGTCCTCGACCGGGTGCTCACGGGGCGGTTGCGCAGTCGTTGGTCCGACGAGTACAACACCGTCCGGCTCCCCCGGTCCCGGCTGATCAAGGAGATCCGGGCCACCAATCTGCTGCCCTGGCTGGCCATCCGCTATCCCCGGACACCCATCGTCTACATCCTGCGCCACCCCGTGCCCAGTGCCTGGTCGGTGACCGAACTCGGATGGCCCGACCGTCTCGAGCAATTCCTCTCCCAGGATGCGCTTCGGCGCGGACCCCTGGCCCCGTTCGCCACGCTGATCGCCGAGGCGGAGAACTCCCCCGATCCCTTCTCCCGCTTCGTCCTGCGCTGGTGCCTCGAGAACGCCGTCCCCACCTCGCTGCTCGATCCCGCCCGGGTCTGTGTCGTGTTCTACGAGCACCTCGTCACCGACCCGGGCCGTGAACTACGACGGCTGAGCGAGTATCTCGGGACCTTCACCCCGGGCCCGTGGGAGATGCACCCGGGGGTGCCCGCCGGCCTGGACAGGCCGTCGCACACCAACTACCGCGACACCCCCGTGGCCTCCGGTGCGGCCCGGCTGGGGGACTGGCTCGATGCGGTGGCGCCCTCGCAGGTCGACGCCGCCATGGCCCTCGTCCGCGGCTTCGGTCTCGACCGGCTCTACGGCCGGTCGACCGAGCCCCTCGTGGCCCCCGACGCCGTGCTCCGTGGGCCACCGCCGGGACCGTCGCACCCTTAGTACGTGTTTCATAACTCATAGATCGGTCGAGTCCGTTCGACGGTTCTCGTTCTGTCACAGAGCGAGAGAAAGTTTCGAAAATCGCGCGTGACCAGCGCGAATGCAGTCGCGCGGTGCTCGCGATTTGTGCGCAGACGTGTTGCACTTGTCTTTGTGGCGGCGAAGCGCCGGTATCCGAGTGATCTGACCGATCGCCAGTGGGCGATCGTCGAGCCGCTCTTGCCCGAGGTGAAGGCGAAAGGACCGGGGGGTCGCCCGCTCGAGCACTCCAAGCGCGAGATCGTCAACGCCGTCTTGTACGTGACGCGCAGCGGCTGCTCGTGGCGCATGCTGCCCACGGACTTCCCGCCGTGGCAGACGGTGTACCGCTACTTCGCCGCCTGGCGTGACGACGGGACCGTCGACCTGGTGCACGACACACTGCGCGACGAGGTGCGCACGAGGTCGAAGAAGAGAGCCGGCGGGACTCGCAAGGCCAACCCGAGCGCCGGCATCGTCGACTCGCAGTCGCTCCGGGGGGCGGACACCGTGGGGGCCGAGACCCGCGGCTATGACGCGGGCAAGAAAGTGCAAGGCAGAAAGCGCCACATCGTCACCGACACGCTCGGGCTCCTGCTCGTGGTGATGGTCACCGCGGCGTCGGTCCAAGACCGCGACGGAGGGGCCGAGATCTTCAAGCGCGTCCACAAGCTCTTTCCTTCGCTGCGCCACGTCTTCGCCGACGGCGGCTACGCCGGACGGCTCGTGGCCAGGGCCAAGCGGTACTGGAAGCTCACCGTCGAGGTGGTCTCCAAGCCAGCTGGCCAGCGCGGATTTGCGGTGCTGCCGAGGCGCTGGGTGGTGGAGCGGACCTTCTCCTGGCTCGTGCGCTGGCGCCGCTTGGTACGCGACTACGAACGGTTGCCCGAGACTCATGAGGCGTTCGTCAAGTGGGCCATGATCGGCCTGATGCTCAACCGGCTGGCGCGGCCACCCGGTCCGCGGCCATGGGCGAGCAAGCGAAGACGGCGGTTATGAAACACGTACTTAGACCGAGCGCCCCACCCGGCGACGCCCCACCCGGCGCGCCCCGGCGTGGGTCAACGCGGGCGGGTCAACGCGGCGCGGGTCCTCCACAGACCGGTCACCAACCGGACACCGCGCGACCGCAGCAGCGAGGCGTGGGCGATGTGGAGCGTCTCGAGCTGGCGCGCCAGGTCCAGGATCTCGTTCACCCATTCGGGCTCGGGGCCGATCTCCGGCGCCTTCCACGACGGGTGGTAGCCCTGTCGCTCCCGCAACGCCTCGAGCACCAGCCAGGCTCCGGCGGCCGGACCCGGCGGGGGTGCCGAGGCGGCGACGTGGTGACGGAGATCGCGCTGCACGAACTCCTCGGCGCCGCGGCGGCGTTTCGGTTCGATGACCACGCCTTGCTGGCCGAGGAAATCCGCCAACGCGCCGCACCAGGCGGTGGGGTCGCCCACCATCTGGTCGAAGTCGACGGCGATGGTGGGAAGGCCGACGAGGTTGTGGGCGGCGGCGCGTACGTAGCGCTCCCAGGCGGCCAGCCCGTGGACCAGCGGCAGACCGCTGCGGGCCCGCAACGATGTGGCCACGGCCACGGGATCGCGAAAGACGAAGACCGCTGCCGTGGGGGGATCGATCACCGTCCGCCAGAAGGGCAGGGTGATACAGGAGCGGGGGTCCTTCCAGGCGATGGGCCGGGTGCCGACATCGGGGCCGAAGCTGGCCCGGAAGCGTCGCGCCGCCTCCGGGCGCCACGCCTCCAGGGCGGCGTCGTCCTGCCAGCCGTCGAGGAGCGCGGGCGGCGAGAACAGCAGGCCCCCGAAGTGCCGGAAGAGCCGGTTGTTCATCTGCACCAGGCTCCGGCTCTCGAAGTGGCCGAGCTCGTTGTCGGCGCTGGCCGGAATCAGGTCGTCCTCCACGGGCATGCCCAGACCCAGCCGGCCGAGGAGCCCGGTGGTGGCCGAGGTGCCGCTGCGGTGCATCCCGATGACATGGATGCAGACGTCCCCCGAGGCCATCGGGCCCAGCATAAGATCTATTCGGTGGGACTGAGGGTCCGGCTCTCATGCCAGGCCGCTTTGGCCGCCTCGACCTCCTCCGGTTGGTACCAACGCCGTCCGGAGACGGGACCGGTCCACGGGGTCGGCGCCACACCCCGGTTGGCGTCGCGGATGCGGAGATTGTCAACGTCGGTCCAGCGCTGCGCGTAGATGGCGTCGAGCGATGCGTATCTCTTACCGATCTCGGTATTGCCGATCGAGTGGTTGTAGCTGTTGCGACCCACCCCACCGCACAGAAGATCCAATCGCCGCCGGGTGACGCCCTCCTCGCGGTACTGCACGTGGTGGGTGACGATCCCCCCCACCGGTTCGAGCAGTGGTGCGGGATTCATGGTGTTGGCGCTGTGGAATCCGATGATGCTCATGGCGAAGGGACCGGTGATGTCGAAACGCTGCAGCGGATGCTTGAAGTGCCACTGTTCGCAGAAGCGGGGAAGCACCCGGATGTAGTGCTCGCACAGGGGTTGGAAGTCGAGCGGGTGGAAGCCGGGCAGGTACTCGGGCTTGCTGTTCGGGTAGTGGTTGTAGAAGGTGCTCCCCACCAGCCGGAACCGGCGATCGAGAGTCCGCAGGTAGTCGAGGATGGTCATCCCGTCGGGACCTTCGGGGAACTCGTCGGCATCGAGCCACAGCCACCAGACGTGCTCGGCCCCGCTGGCCAGCGACTCCCGGGCCACCACCCCGTTCATGAAGAGCACCCGGATGTGCTCCTCGTAGACCTGGGTCTCGAAGGATTCGACCAGGGTGGCCCCGGCGGACACGGCCCGCTCGACGGTGGCGTCGGTGCTGGCGTTGTCGACCAGGAACACCTTCTCCACCCCCTGGGCGAAGGCATTTCTCACCGTGGCCTCGACCACGTCCTGCTCCATCCAGGTGCCGAGCACGGCGAAGAAGCGGAAGGAGTCCAGCCGATCGGGAACGACCGGATTGGGCTCGGCCGCCACCAGACGGTTCTGCTTGGTCCGACCGAGAGCCCGGCGTACGGTTCGCCGTACTTTGCGCACGAGACGACGCCGACGCATCAGTGAACAGTAGCAGTCACCCTCCGGGCTCCCGCCCGCCCGGCGGCCGTGTTCAGGTGGTTCCGGTCGCCGGCGGCGACGGCCAACCGGCGCTCGGCTGCGTTGCGCCGGGGACCGGTGGCCGCCTGGGCAGCCAGGACTTTCCGTTCGCCTGCAACGTCGTCTGATCGGTGATCCGCGTGGCCGTGGCCTTCGACCCCGACGTCGTGGCGATCACCTCGACGGTATCGCCCGACTTCACACTGCCGATACCCGACTCACCACCGTTGACGCTCGTCGACCCGTCCACCGTGAACGTCGCCGACGTCGAGTCGGCGCTCTTCACCGTGAGCGACCATGTGCTTCCCGAGGTGTTGGTCACGTCCGCCGCCGTTCCGTTGCGGACGTCGATCGTCTCGTAGCCGTTCGGACCCTTCACCGTGTACTGGCCGTGGACGACGGCTCCTGTCCTGGGGTCGAGCCCGAAGGAGCCGCCGGCGGGACCGGCGAAGGACCCGTGGAATCGGCCACCCATACCCGATCGCGCACCGTCGTCCGGTCCCGGTGTGGTGGTGCTCGTCGATCCGGGCTGAGTGGTCGCCGGTGACGTGGCCGCCGAGGCCACCACGGTGGCTCCCACGGCGACCCCGGCCGCCCCGGCCACCACGACGACGGCGATCACCACCCGTCGGCCGATCCCACCCGGCCGCCGCTCGGCGGCGGTCACCTCGAAGGGGTCGCTCTCGTGCATGACCGGTCCTTCCTGATCTGTCGCCGGTGCGCCTGATCTGTCGCCGGTGCGCCTGATCTGTCACCGGTGCGCCGACGAGCGCCGACGGGTCCTCTTCGCATGAACGTACGCCCGCCACCTGTGTGGGACCTGTGGCGCACCGTGAGAATTTCTCAGCGGCCGTCGATGCCGGCCCGCAGCTCGGCCACGAAGGCCGCCGCCCCGGCCGGGCCGGCCCCGTCGAGCAACCGCCGGACCAGGGCCGAACCCACCACCACCCCGTCGGCCTCGGCGCAGACCTCCGCCGCCTGGGCCGGGGTCGACACCCCGATTCCGATGCAGACCGGGGTGTCGGTCATGGCCCGCAACCGTCCCCCCAGCTCCCGGGCGGTGGGGGCCAGCTCGGTCCGCTCCCCCGTCACCCCCATCAGCCCGATCCCGTAGACGAATCCCCGCGACCGGTCGCAGATCCGCCGGGCCCGCTGGTCAGGCGTGGACGGTGCCACCAGGAACACGGTCTCCACCCCGGCGGCGTCGGCCTCCTCACTCCAGCCGTCGGCCTCTTCCAGGGGCAGGTCGGGCACGATGGCTCCTGTCACTCCCGCAGCCACCAGGGCATCGGCGAAACGCCGGTGGCCGGCCCGGAAGACGATGTTGTAATAGGTCATGACGGCCAGGGGCACCCCGACCTCGGTCCCGGCCAGGGCGGCCAGGATGCCGGCGGGCGACGTCCCCCGGGCCAGGGCCCGCACCGACGCCTCCTGAATGACGGGCCCGTCCATCATGGGGTCGGAGAAGGGGATCCCGATCTCGATGGCGTCCGCCCCGGCGTCGGCCACGGCGTGCACGGCGTCGAGCCAGTCGTCGCCCATCCCCCCGGTGATGTAGGGCACGAGCAGCTTCCGGCCCTCGTCGCGCCGGGCCCGCAGCTGCCTCTCGAGGGGCCCCACCGTGCGGGCCGATGCCTTCACCTGGTCCACGACGCCTTCACCTGTCCCACGAGTAGTCGCCGAGCACCGGGTAGGCGCCGATCAGCTCCTGGACCCGGGCCCGCTCCCCCGCCGTCCACTCGACGGAGTCCCGGGTCCGGCGGACCTCGGGCCACAGCACCCCGGCGCAGTCGTCGAGGTACCCGGGGTCGGCCTCCACCCCGAGGAAGCGGCACAGGGCGGCCAGGGAGTCCCGGGGCCGGGCCAGAAAATCCTCGTAGGCCTGGTCGTAGAGCTCCCCGGGGGCGAGCCGGGGCCGGATCAGATCGACCCATCGGCACATCTGGGCATACCGGTCGATGGCCTCGGAGACGTCACCGGCCGACCCGGGCCGCGTCTGCTCGCCCCGGCGCTCCCGGCCGGCGGCGGTCCGCCGGGCCATGGTGGCCACGTTGTCGTAGGGATTGCGCGTGATGTGCACCACCCGCACGGGCACCCCGACGACTCTGCGGACCCGGTCGAGCAGCGTGGGGTCCTCGCCCAGGCGCGTGGTGGCCATCAGCCCCCGCTTGTCGCCGATCACCCGCAGCTTCTCGGAGCGGCCCTGGAACTGGTGGGGCACCACGTAGTCGTAGCCCGTCCAGTGCCGGCCCATCTCGGCGAAGAGCCGGTCGCGTTCCACCAGCAGCCCGTAGAGCTGGGCCCGGCCGAAGTGGTGCTGCACGTGGCCGACGGCATCGAGCTCGTGGGCGATCAGGATCTCTCGGTGCGCGTTCAGCAACGACCCCACGAGCGAATGGCCGCTGCGGGGATAGCCGACGAAGAAGCAGAAGCATTCGACGTCCGCCACCAGCCCCCGGTGGCGCCGGCCGGCCACCAGCGACCGTCCGTACTGGCGGACCCAATCCGCCTTGGTGGTCGGGTTGGGCAGCCGCACCTCACCTCCCCCCGCGCTGGTGGACAGAGCCTCCTCGCCGCCCTCTAGGGCCCCCTCGGTCACGAGGCGCCGCCGGACAGGATCTCGCGCACCTGGGCCACGTCCTTGTCGCCCCGGCCCGACAGGGTGATCATGACCGTCGACCCCATCGGGATCTCCTTCCCCGCGGCGCGCGCCAGCCAGGCCAGGGCGTGGGCCGACTCGAGGGCGGGGATGATCCCTTCGGTCTCCGACAACAGGCGGAAGGCGGCCAGCACCTCGTCGTCGCCGGCCGTCGCGTACCGGGCCCGCCCGATGGTGGCCAGATGGGCGTGCTCGGGCCCGAGTCCCGGGTAGTCCAGCCCGGCCGAGATGGAATGGGCCTCCAGGATCTGCCCCACCTCGTCCTGCAGGAGGTACGACAACATGCCGTGCACCACCCCGGGCACCCCGTGGCTGACCGCCGCCCCCCCGGCCGCCTCCACCCCGACGAGGATGGCGGCGGTGTCCACGAACCCGGCGAAGGTGCCGGCCGCGTTGGATCCCCCGCCCACGCAGGCCACCACCCAGTCGGGGTCGGCCCCGTCCAGGATGATCCGGCACTGCTCCCGGGCCTCGGTACCCACCACGCGCTGCAGTTCCCGCACCATCCACGGATAGGGATGGGGGCCCATCACCGAACCCAGGCAGTAGTGGGTGTCGCCCACCCGGGACACCCAGGCCCGCATGGCCTCGTTCACGGCGTCCTTCAGGGTCCGGCTCCCCGAGTGGACGGCGATGACCTCGGCGCCCAGCAGTTCCATCCGGAAGACGTTCAGCGCCTGCCGTTCGGTGTCCACGGCGCCCATGTAGACGACACAGTCCATCCCGAAGTAGGCCGCCGCGGTGGCCGTGGCCACGCCGTGCTGGCCCGCCCCCGTCTCGGCGATGAGCCGGTTCTTCCCCATCCGTCGGGCCAGCAGCGCCTGACCCATCACGTTGTTGATCTTGTGGGACCCGGTATGGGCCAGGTCCTCCCGCTTGAGCAGCACCCGCAGGCCGAGCCTCTCCGACAGCCGGGGGCACTCGGTCACCGGGGTGGGGCGGCCCGCGTAGTCCCGCAGGATCCGGTCCAGCTCCCGGTGGAATTCGTCATCGGTCCAGGCGGTGCGGAAGGCCTCCTCGAGCTCCTCGCAGGCGAGCACCAGCGACTCGGGGACGAACCGCCCCCCGAACTCCCCGAACCGACCCTCGGCCGACGGTTCCCCCATGACCGACGGCTGTCCCGCCGCCGACACCTGTCCCGCCGCCGACACCTGCCCCGCCGCCGACGCCTGGTCCTCGCCGTCGCCGCTCATCCGCCCTGCTCCCGCCAGTCGAAGATCCGCTCTCCCGGCCCGTCGCTGCCGTCGCCGTCGCCGTCGCCGGGACCCTCTCCGTCGCTCCCGGCCCTCTCGACGTCCTCACCGGCCGCGGCGCGCGCCGCGGCCACGAAGGCCCGGACCTTCACCGGATCCTTGCGACCCGGGGCCGATTCCACCCCCGACGAGACGTCCACCCCGTAGGGCGCCAGGTGGGCCACGGCGTCGGCCACGTTGTCGGGCCTCAGTCCGCCGGACACGATCAGCCGGGCCGGGTCGACCACCCCTTCGGCCAAGCGCCAGTCGAAGACCTCGCCCGAACCGGGGGACTCGGCGTCGACGAGCACGTAGCCGACCCGGTAGTCGTCGATCCGGCCGATCCCCGGGTGGCCGGCCGGGAAGGCCTTGATGGTGAGCGGCACCCGCTCCGACACCCAGCGGGTGTCCTCCACCGATTCGTCCCCGTGCAGCTGGGCGGCGCGCAGCCCGATGCTGTTCACGATCTCCACCACCCGGGCCGGGGCTTCGTTGCGGAAGACCCCGACCGTCAAGATCTCGGGAGGAACCCGGTCGGCGATCCGCCGGGCGGCCTGGGCCGACATCTGGCGCGGTGAGGGGGAGAAGACGAACCCGATCCCGTCGGCTCCGAGAGCGACGGCCAGCAGGGCGTCGGCCTCGGTGGTGATCCCACAGATCTTGACGAACACCCTCAGCTCCCGGCCACCGGGTGGCCCCGGAGCGCGGCCAGCGTCGCCGTCCGGTCGCCCGCCCGCATCAGGGTCTCCCCCACCAACACGGCCCGGTAGCCGGCGTCGGCCAGTCGCCGGGCGTCGACGCCGTCGCGGATCCCCGACTCGGCCACGGCCACCACCTCGGGCGGGATGGCCGGCCGGACCCGCAGGGCCCGGTCGTGGTCGACGGCGAAGGTAGCCAGGTCGCGCTGGTTGACCCCGATGAGGTCGGCTCCGGCGGCCAGGGCCCGGCCCACCTCGGCCTCGTCGTGGGTCTCGACCAGGACGTCGAGATCCAGGCGGCGCGCCAGCGCCAGCAACCGGCCCAACTCCTGGTCCGAAAGGGCGGCCACGATCAGCAGGACGGCATCGGCCCCCATCAATCGGGCGTCGGCCACGTCGGCCTCGGCCACGGTGAAGTCTTTGCGCAGAACGGGCAGATCGCAAGCGGCGCGCGCGGCGCGGACGTCGTCGGCCGAACCGCCGAAGAAGGGGCCGTCGCTCAACACCGACAGACACGACGCCCCGCCCGACTCGTACTGCCGGGCCACGGCCCCGGGATCGAGGTCGGGGTCCAGGTCGCCGCGCGAGGGGGAGCGCCGCTTGATCTCGGCGATCACCGCCAGACCTTCCGAGCCGAGAAGCGCCCCCCGGAAGGAGCGGGGTACCGGCTGCGCCTCGGCACATTCGAGCAGAACCCCGAGGTCCCGGTCGTCATCGGCGGCGGCGGCCCGGTGGACGGCGAGAATCTCGTCGAGATACGTGGCCGCCGGCATCGGAGGAAGCCTAACCTCCTCGTTGCCTTTGGTGACCACCTCAGCGTCGCCCTCGACGGATCCAAACGCACCGTCACGACGTACTGTGTCCACGTCCGGTCCTCCTCTCGGTTCCCTGAGAAGCATGACAATGGCGTCACCCTCACAGAAGCGAAGGCCTTTCACATCAAGGCCTTTCCTTCTTCACCACTCCGCGCGCGACATCACGGCTTCGAGTCGAGCCGATCAGTGCTGCGCCCTTCGTGCGTTCTACGCCTTTGTTGTAGACGAGGGCGTCACTACGCCCAACCCAGCTGACGAAGTGCGGGTGCGATACCGCCAGCATGTCCGGACCGAGGTCTACTGCGAACATGAGGTCGAGCAGATCCTGGCGTGGGCCAGTGCCGAGACAAGCATCAGGTGGCAGGTGGGCTTTGTGACCAAGTCGATCTCGTCACTCGTCGCACCTACGTCACCAGCCTGCTTCGCCGAGGGGTCGACATCCATCTCGTCCAGCGACTTCTGAGTCATGCCGACATCGTGACCACAGTGCGGTACATCCACCTGTCGGATACCGATCTTGCTGACGCCGTGGACATGGTGTTCCCCCGAAATAGGTTGAATTGATACCAGCGACGGTTACCACGGGCCTAGGGGTTCTTGTGCCCGACCGGCGGCGACGAGCACTTTGGACACGTCTAGCTCATGTACTCGGGAGGCTCGGTGCCGATGTGCAACACTCGCACCTCCTGCGAAGAAGCATCCACCGTGTACGTGACGAGGGCGTCCGCTGCGATGACGTATGCCGCACGCAAACGTGTCGGGTGTGAATGCTCCATCGTGACCGCAACCGATGGCCACTGCTGAGGGTCGTTCCGTAAGCCCTGCAACCAGTCACGAACAACTGCAACCTGGGCTGGGATTGGACGGTCGTTGCGAACCCAGCGGTCAATCCACCCGTCTTCATCTACGGAGTGCGGCACCCCGTGAGTTAGGGCGTCGGCTGCTTCAAGAGACGCTTGGCAACGTTCGGGTTGGCGGCGAGAGCCTCGGCATACTGCTCTGACACGTAAGCCTCCACCAAGCGGCGAACCTCATCATGATGGCCGAGGGACCAGCCCTGCGCCGCTGTCAATCCACCGAGTTGCTCATGGGGAGTGAGCATCCACCACTCAGTGCCTATGCCGTCCGGGAAGCCCATCTTGGTCAAGAGGTCGTTGATCCGTTTCGCCAGGCGGTGTGCCTCAACGTCGTCTCCCTGAGCCTCGGGTGCGGTCGCCATCGTGCTCTCCCTCCCCTCAGAGTGGGTAATCGTCGGGCCGGTTCCCCTTTAGATGATACCGGACGACCGCAGGCAGTTCCGGCGACTCCAGCTTGCTTGCCAAGACCCGGAACAGACGTGGTATTTGGATTGAAGAAGGGCTTGGGCGTCGGCTTGACCGGCCAGTCGGTGTCCCGTCGATTCGCCAAGGGGCCTTCGACAGGTGTGGACTCCCCGCAGTGAGCAACATGCGTTTGTGTCACAGAACCGTCGTCTCCAATGGTGATGTGTGTTCTTGGCAACGCGTTTGCGCGCAACGCAGCCCTGTCCTCGCGCGCATGACAATGCGCGTGATGAGCAACGCAGTTGCGCGCAACTCAGACTGTTCGTCGTCTTTCGTGTCGCATCACGTTTAGTGAGGGCAGATGGGGTCGGCTTCGCGGCGCTTCGGGACCGCGGGATCGAGTTCTCCATCGGCTTCCAGGGTGCGCGAAGACATCCGTTTGGCCATATCCGAGTTGCCCAAATCGGCCTGGACGGAGGCCATGGACGCAGACAGGGAGCCGGGAGACGGGGCCCAGGTGGCCGACCTCACCGAATGGGTCGACTTGTCGGGCTGGCCCCGAGGCATCCGCATGATCGTGCAGCGTGAGCTGCCGCACCCCGCGCCGGTGCCACCTTCAACCTCTTCGACCCCCGGGATACAGGCATCACGTGTTCATCTGTGACTCGGCCCATCCCGAGATCGCCTACCTGGAAGCTCGGCACCGGGGTCATGCCCGGGTGGAGGACCGCATCCGCTGCGCCAAGGACACCGGGCTCCGAAACGTGCCCGTCACGCCCACGAAGGACCAACCCGCATCACTTTCGATCCCTCTGGCAAGTTGATCGTTGCGCCCGGGGTCTCACGCTCCGGTCCGGGACGAAGTGTCGGCGATCCTGCAGACTCGAGCGGACCGAACCACTGCCCAGTCGCTTAGCGAAACGTCCGGGGTGATAGCGGGTCAGCGGACCGCCGTCGGACCCGCCCTGCGAAGTTCGGCCGCCGCCGGCCGCGGGGTGCTGCGACGGGAGCAGTCCCCTGGGACGCGACGATGCGCCCGGCCGGAGCCGGGCGCATCGTCGGAGAACGACGTCCGATGGGCCTGATCAGGAGCGGGAGTGCCCGCCCTTGTGGCCGGAGCTCGGAAGGAAGTTCGAGTCTCCGCCGTAGCTGGCCGTCACGTTCCAGGCGCCGTGCGGGTACTTGTTCCCGGGCCCGACCTTCGAGACGACGAACCAACCGGGCTGCAGGTCACAGACGGCCGTACCCACGTTGCCGACCACGACCAGGGGCTGCGTATTCGACCCGTGCGCCCCACCGTTGGTGCACTTCGTCTTGCTGGTGACCGGCACACTGGAGACCGAGAAGGTGACGGCGCCGGACAGGAGCGATCCACCGTGGGCGGTCTTGACCGTGGCCGTCACCGCATTGGGAGTCCCCGAACGCGGCCTGCCCGGACCCATCTGGACCTTGGTGCGGGTGCGGGCCCTGTTCACGGTCACGTCGGTCGAGCCGCTGCTGGTGGCGAAGTTGTCGTCACCCTGGTAACTGGCGGTGACCGTGTAGGGCGAGCCGACGGCCTGCAGCTGCCCGCCGATCACCTTGCACTTGGCCCGGCCGTGCTTCACGGTGACCGAGTTCCCGTTCTTGCAGGTGATGGCGGGGACTCCATGGGTCCCCGTGATGGTGAAGTCCACCGTACCCGTGGGTGTGCTGACGTTCCCGGTGGCGGCCCGGGCGGTGCTCACGACGCCCGTGACGGCGACCACCTGGGCCACGACCGTCAACGGGTGGCCCGTCACCGTGGGCGACGGCCTGGCGGTGACCGTGGTCCCGCTCGTCTGCGACCCGGCTGCGCTGGCCACCAGCGGCACGATGGCCAGCGACGCGCTGGCCAATAGGACCGAGGCCCCTGCTGCCACTGCCAGTTGCTTGACTCGTCCTCTGAACATTGTCCGCCTCCCGACGAATGCACGCGGCCCTATGTCCGCTTCCAGCAAGTCTGGCCGATCGGCCCTCCCCAGACATCACCAAATCTGATGACGTGAAGAGTTCATCTGGCGACCCAGGGGGGCGAAAAGGGCACGTGGCGGCTTAAGAAGCGCCGAAAAGCGGCCGAAGGCGCCACACCAGGTGGGCGTACGGCCCTGGTTCCGACGCCGGTACGGCCCGGCACCGGCGATTCTCAGGACGGGGCCGGGCTCCGCTCGCCGCTGTCGAGGTACTCGAGGATGCGGCTGACCGACTCGTCCAGGGGGGAGTCCCCGGCCAGGACGAGCTCGGGCGAGGCGGGCACCTCGTAGGGGTCGTCCACCCCGGTGAGCGCGGCCAGCGCCCCGGTCTGGGCCCGGGCGTAGAGGCCCTTCGGGTCCCGGGTGGCGCAGACGGCCAGGGGCGTGTCCACGTAGACCTCGATGAAACCGAGGCCGGCCGCCTGGTGGAGGTGGCGGGCCCGCCGGCGGCCGGCGGCGTAGGGGCTGATAAGGGCGACCACGGCCACCACACCCGACTCGGCGAAGAGCTTGGCCACCTCGGCCACCCGGCGGACGTTCTCGTCGCGGTCGGCGCGGTCGAAACCGAGGTCACTGTTGAGGCCGTGGCGGACGTTGTCACCGTCGAGGCGGTAGGCGGGACGGTGGTGGGCGATGAGGTGCTCTTCGACGGCGGTGGCCAGGGTCGACTTGCCCGAGCCCGAGAGACCGGTCAACCAGATGGTGGCGCCGCTGATGCCGAGGGTGTCCCAGCGCTGCTGGCGGCCGAGGGCGCCCGGCGACCAGACGACGTCGGGATGGTGCCCGAGGTGCTCCACGGTCAGTGCGCCCCCGCCCCCATCAGTCCGGCCCCGCCGTCATTAGTCGGCTCCGAGGATCATGCCCGCACCCACGGTGACGTTCGTCTGCTCCGAGGCGAGGATGAACGAGCCGGTGGTGCGGTTGCGGCGGTAGCTGTCGTAGAAGAGGGGCTGGGTCATGCGCAGGCTGACGCGGCCCACCTCGTTGAGCGAGAGCGAGTCGGCCGTCTCGTCACGGTGAAGGGTGTTCACGTCGAGTCGGTAGTGGACGTCTTTGACCACGGCCCGGACCCAACGGGTGGTGTGCTTGACGGCCAGGAAGTCGCCCGGCTTCACCGGCTTGTCCGTCATCCAGCAGACCATGGCGTCGATGTCCTGGGCCATGG
>Ga0307373_10008546_pt1 | contig 15549 bp, 18 predicted proteins | sample OX2MG_FD_202534 | JGI IMG/M metagenome (GOLD analysis project Ga0307373, IMG submission 202534) | Soil microbial communities from Risofladan, Vaasa, Finland - OX-2 | ecosystem: Environmental > Terrestrial > Soil > Coastal area > Acid sulfate soil | place: Finland: Risofladan, Vaasa | collected... | reverse complement strand
CATCGAGCACATGCTGACCAACGTCGGCCCGACCACGGGCGCCCGCTTCGAGTACGAGGCCTACGACGTCGGGCACCTGTACACGCTGGCGTACTACCTCGGCGAAGGACTGGTGAGGCCGCCGATCTTCCTGCAGACGATCATGGGCGTGATGGGCGGCATCGGCGCTGAGGTCGAGCACCTCGCGCACATGAAGGCCACCGCCGACCGGCTGTTCGGCGACGCGCTGCGATGGTCGGTGCTGGGCGCGGGCCGGCATCAGTTCAACATGATCACTGTCTCAGCCGTGATGGGCTCGCACGTCCGCGTCGGGCTGGAGGACGGCCTGTTCATCGGCAAGGGCCGGCTCGCGGAGTCCAACGCCGAGCAGGTCGCCAAGATCGTGCGGATCCTCGGCGAGCTGTCGCTCGACGTCGCCACCCCTGCCGACGCCCGCGAGATCCTCGGGCTCAAGGGCATCGACCAGGTTGGCTGGTGAGCGACGGCGTTCTCCCGGCACCGGAGGCCGCCAGTACCGTCGCGGTCATCGGTACCGGCGTCATCGGAGCCGGATGGGCCGCGCACTTCCTGCGTGCCGGGTACGACGTCGTCGCGTGGGATCCAGGCCCGGGAGCGGACCAGCGGCTGACCGCCCTCGTCGAAGGCGCCTGGCCCGCGCTCGAGCGACTCGGCCTGCGGCCGGGCGCCTCCCGCCACCGGCTGCGGTTCGCCGGCAGCCTGGCCGATGCCGTGGCCGATGCTCACTTCGTCCAGGAGTCCGCGCCGGAAGTCCTTGACGCCAAGGTCAAGCTGCTCGCCGAGCTCGACGCCGCGACACCGCCGGGTGTCGTCGTGGCGTCGAGCACGTCTGGTTTCGCGATGAGCCAGATGGCAGCGGGCACCACCACGCCAGGGCGGTTCGTCGTCGGACACCCGTTCAACCCCCCGTACCTGATCCCCCTGGTCGAGGTGGTCGGCGGGCAGCGCACCGGCCAGGCGGCCGTGGCGTGGGCGGCGCAGTTCTACACGCTGACCGGCAAGGTGTGCCTGACCATGGAACGCGAGGTGCCCGGCTTCGTCGGCAACCGGCTCCAGGAGGCGCTGTGGCGCGAGGCGCTGCACATGATCGATTCCGGGCAGGCAACGGTCCAGCAGATCGACGACTCGATCACCTTCGGGCCGGGGCTCCGGTGGGCGCTGATGGGCCCGATGCTCACGTTTCACCTCGCGGGCGGCCCGGGCGGGATGGCGCACATGCTCGACCACTTCGGCCCGGCGCTGGCCGAGCCGTGGACCAGGCTGACCGCGCCCGAGCTCACTCCACGGCTGCGTGACCTGGTGGTCACCGGAGTCGACGAATCCGCCGGCGATGTGCCGGTGCGGCAGCTGGAACAGCGGCGCGACGAGTTTCTCGTCGACCTGCTGCTGCTGCTCGACAAGCACCGCCGTGCCTGAGGCCGCCGGGCAGGCCGGCCCCGGCGCGCCGTACGCGCGGTACCGGGCCGAGGTCCGCGAGGACCTGATCGACTACAACGGTCACCTGTACGACGCGGGCTACGCGGTGGTGCTCAGCGAGGCCAACGAGTTGCTGTTCGCCGACCTCGGCCTGAGCGAGAGTTACCGCGTGGCCACCGGACGGGCGATGTATACCGCCGAGAGTCACATCCGCTACCTGGCGGAAAGCAAGCGGGGCGATGTCCTGGCGGCAGAGAGCCTGCTGGTCAGCGCGGATCCCAAGCGGATGCGGGTGCACACGCTGCTGAGCCGCGGCGACGGCACCGCGGTCGCGACCGGAGAGCACCTGTACCTGCACGTCGACGAGGCAGCCGGCGGCGTGACGGCCATGCCGGCCGACCGGTGGGCGGAGGTCGAGGCGCTGCTGTCGGCGCACGCGAGCCTGGCCCGGCCCGCGCATCTCGGCCTCGGGGTCGGCGCCCCCCGGCCGCGCGGCTAGCGGTCACCCGGGCGCTTCCGGCCACCGCGGCCCGGGTGGTGCGCGCCCTGGCTAGCGGCCGCCCTGGCAGTGCCCGGCCGCCGGCGGCACGTCCAGCGTCGGGTTGCGGCCGAAGAACCCGGTGGGCTTCAGCGTGAACCCGCACCGTGCCACCGGCATCACCGGCCAGTCCTCGGGCCGCGGGATGTGCGTGGGACCGAAGGTGTGCCACAGCACGATGTCGGCGCCGTCGATGTCCCGGTCACCGGCGATGTACGCCGGAAGTCCCGCGCCGCCCGGGTGCTGGTTCACGAAGTCACCGGCCGGATAGCGCTGCGCCGGGTCGTACCTGGTCACCCACAGGTGGCGGGTCGCGAACGTGGCCCTGGCGCTGACCGACGACGAGGGGTCGGCGAGCAGCGGCGGCGCGGACTCCGGGTACAGGGTGTAGCTGACCGGCCGGCCGAACCTGTTCACCTGCTCGGTGCTGACCACCCGCCAGGTGCGCCCGCGCGCCGCATCAGCCGGCCGGGCGGCCTGCGCCTCCGTGCCGAGCCTGGTGACGTGCTGCCTGATGGCGTTGCCGTACGGATTGTCCGGACCGACCGGGCAGCCGCTGACGTCGATCTCGTCGACGGCGTTGGCCAGCCCGTCCACGGTCATGTCGAGCCGGGCGCTGAACAGGTGCTGGTGCACCGGCGCGCCGAGGCCGGGCGCGACCTCCGACGAGTACGGGTACTCACCGCCCGGGTAGGCCGCGGTGAAGAGCGCCCCGGTCATCTTGATCTCGCACTCGATGGTGCCGTCCAGGTAGAAGTACCAGTAGAACCCGTAGTCGTAGTTGCCGACGGTGGTGAAGAACGACACGACCAGGCGCCGCTGCCGGCGGGACTGGGCCGAGCCGTTGAAGATGTCGGTGTGCTTCCACAGGATCCCGTGGTCCTCCTCGTGGATGCAGATCGCGTTCCTGATCACCGTCGGCTGGCCGAAGTCGTCGGTGACGGTCGCGTCGAGGTAGGCGATCTCGCCGAGGCAATCGCAGCCCAGCTCGAGCGAGTTCGCCCACTTCCCGACCAGGTACTCGCCGGTGTCGAAGTAGGTCTGCCAGTACCTGAACGCGGGATCGCCGTACGGCACCACCATCTCCGGCACCGACGCCCGGTAGATCACCGGCCGATCCCGGCCGTCGTCGGCGATGGCGATCTGGTGCAGGGTCAGCCCCTCGCGCGCGTCGAACCCGATCCGCATCGACCAGTTCTGCCACCTCAGCTGCGTCCCGTCCAGGCTGAAGCTCGGCCCGTCGGGCTGGGTGATCTCGATCGGCCGCAGGTCGGTGCGGAGCGGCCCGTGGACGGCAGGATCGTCGTAGTCGCCCGACTCGGCCGGGACCGGCCGATCGAACTCGTCCACGACCTTGAACACCCGCCGCTCGATCAGGTCGACGTAGGCGGCGACGCCGTCCACCGGATGCGACCACGCGTAGTCGTGCGGGTCCGCCTGGACGAAAGCGAGCACGCGCACCATCCGCCGCCCGTCCTCGTCGGCGACGCCGAAGGACCCGGCCGTCAGCGGGCAGGTCCGGATCTTGCTGACGTCGGTCAGGCCGCGCCTGGCCATGGCCGCGCGCCACTGCGGATCGGCCCGGACGATTTCCTCGCAGACGACGAAGTCCTCGTTGATGATGGGCAGGTGCCCGTCGGCGCGCGGGTCGAGCACGCGCCGGCTGACCACCTGCCCGCGGGTCAGCGAGACCACGACGTCGGCCGACTCCCCGGAGCGCACGTCGAGCAGGAAGGCCCGGAGCCGCCGGTCCGGCGGCTGGCTGCCCGGTCCGGCCAGTACCTCGTCCTTCGGCGGCTCGTCCAGCCCGTAGTAGGCGAACCGGACCGACTCGGGCAGCAGGCCCGCCGCCGTCAGGATCTGCCGTCCGGCCTGGTACTCCGCCGCGCTGGCCGGGTCGAGCGGATGGCCGGGATGAGCGTCGGCAGCGTCGGGCGACACGATCGCTGTGTCCGTCATGGCAGATCTCCTGATTTTCGGAAGAATGGCTCCCGCCGCATCCCGGGCGGCGGGAGCCCGGCCGTTTCCGGTTATTCGTCCGCGACGATGGACCCAGCCCGCTCGCCCAGGCCGGGGTCGCGGCGGTTCAGGATATAGGCGTAGGCCACCGCGAGCACCACGATCACCAGGGCCGCGTACGGGAACCAGTCATACGGCGCCGCCTGACCCGGCTTGCACAGGTAGTAGACCGGCACCCCGATCGCGATCATGCCCAGGACCGGCAGCACAGCGTGCTTGAACACGCTGAACTCGGACGGCCGGTACTTGCGGTAGTAGAACGGCAGCGCCAGGTTGGCCAGGAAGTAGACCACCAGCACCAGGATAGTGCCCATCGTGGACGACTCCACGAAGAAGTTCAGCGCGTTCATCTGACCCCGCTGGGCGTGGCTGCCGATCAGGTGCCCGACCGCCCAGACAATGATGATGAGGCTGGCGATCGCGACGAAGACGTAGATGGCATTCGGGGTCCGCCGGCTTGAGTGGATCTTGCCGATCCAGCGCGGCAGCAGGCCTTCCCGGCCGGCGTTGAAGATCAGCCGGGCCTGGGAGTTGATCGCCGAGATCAGCACGCCGATGGTGGACGTGAAGCCAGCCACGTAGGCGAGGAACCCGAGGAATGCCGCGACGTTGTGCGCGACAGGGATAAACGGGATCGCCTGCGCCGACAGCTTGTTCGCGTTGTAGCCGTACCCGGTGACCGTGGCGAACGCGAACAGCACATAGCCGGCGACCATCAAGATGATCGACATGTAGACCGCGCGGGGAACGGCCTGCAGCCGCACTTCGCGATGCTGGACCGGCTGCAGGAGCGGCGGACGGCCGCGCATCTGACCGGCGTGTTCGAGCTGGCCGCGGCATGCGGGGCACTGCTCGATCCGCACCTCGCGGTCGGCCGGATGACCGAGTTGCTCGCCGGAACGGCGATGGCATGATCGGCATCGGCAGGCTCTCGCTGAACCAGGCGACGGTGCGCAACCTGACCGCGACACAAGCGATCGAGCTGTGCGTTAAGCATGAGATCTCAGCCATCGGCCTGTGGCGGGACCGGGTCGCCGAGCTCGGCCTGGCCGCCACGGCAGTGGCAGCCCGGGCGGCGGGCCTGCAGGTCTCCAGCCTGTGCCGGGGCGGATTCTTCACCCATGGCGATCGGCAGGCACGCGGCGCCGCGCTGGCGGACAACCGCGCGGCCGTGACCGAGGCCGCGGCGCTCGGGGCCGACGCGCTGATCCTGGTCTCGGGCGGGCTGGTCCCGGACAGCAGGGACCTGGCCCTGGCCCGCCGGATGATCGCCGACGCGATCGCCGACCTCGTCCCGTTCGCCCGGCAGGCCGGCGTCATGCTCGGCATCGAGCCGCTGCACCCGATGTTCTGCGCGGACCGCTGCGCCATCACCCGCCTGGGCGAGGCCGTCGACCTCGCGCTCCAGTTCCCCGCGGACACGGTCGGCGTCGTGGTGGACACCTACCACGTGTGGTGGGACGCACAGCTGGCGGACGACATCGGCCGCGCGGCCGGCCGGATCGTCAGCTATCAGCTCTGCGACTGGATCCTGCCGCTGCCGAGCGACGCACTGCTCGGCCGCGGGCACCTCGGCGACGGGTTCATCGACTTCCGGCTGATCTCGTCCCAGGTGCTGGCGGCCGGCTACACCGGATATGCCGAGGTGGAGATCCTCAATCAGCAGATCTGGGACGCGCCGCCGGACGAGACGGCAGCGACGGTCAGATCCCGGTTCGCCGAGCTGCTCGGCTGAGGTGGCTCCCGCCCCCTCCGTTTGTCACCGACGCCGCCGCTCTCACCGGCCGATATCGTGCACCGCGAGCGTCAGCTCGGCTGCGGGACGATGCGGATGTACGGCTTGGGCTCCTGCCAGTCGCCGAAGATCTCCTTGGCCTCGTCGTTGGAGACCGAGCCGGCGATGATGACATCTTCGCCCGGCTGCCAGTTCACCGGCGTGGACACCCGGTGCTTGGCGGTGAGCTGCAGAGAGTCGATCACCCGGAGCACCTCGTCGAAGTTGCGCCCGGTGGTCATCGGGTAAATGAGGATGAGCTTGATCTTCTTGTCCGGTCCGACGACGAAGACGTTCCGTACCGTCTGGTTGTCGGCGGGCGTGCGTGACTTCGGGTCGCCGGAGGTACTGGCCGGGAGCATCCCGTAGAGCTTGGCGACGTTGAAGTCGGCGTCCCCGATGATGGGGTAGTTAGGCGCGTGCCCCTGGGTCTCCTCGATATCAGCCGCCCAGCGCTCGTGGTCGCTGGTGGGATCGACCGACAGCCCGATGATCTTCACGCCGCGGCGGTCGAACTCCGGCTTGATCTTGGCCATATAGCCGAGTTCCGTCGTGCATACCGGAGTGAAGTCCTTAGGGTGGGAGAACAGCACCGCCCACGAGTCTCCGATCCATTCGTGAAAGTCGACCGGCCCTTCGCTGGTCTGGGCGTGAAAGTCCGGGGCAGTGTCGCCGATGGCCAGGCTCATATCACTTCTCCCTTGTCGCGGTTGGACTGAATCAGGCTGCCGCATCGTAGCCGCAGCGGACACGAGCAGCCGCTGCCTATATTCGCGCACGACCGGGTTCCGGGGACAGGCCGGGGTGCGGGCTGGACCTGGCGGCCGCAAAAGGGTGTGGTGTCCACCGTGATGCGACTGGCGGCGCCCCGCCGGACGATCTGGGGCATGGCATCCACCCGCCGGGTCATCCTGCAGCTCGACCTGATGAAGAGCGCGAGATGAATTCACAGCCTCAACGGGCAGTACGGAGTCCTGCCGGCACCATCGAGCCCGTCGGGCCCTCGGCGATTGTCAGGATCGTGCGAGGGCCGATGACCAAGGTGCTCAACCCGGTCATCGTCAGGCTCGCCGACCGTCGGCACTCCACATGGCCGGCCAGATCCGGCACGTGGGCCGGCGTTCCGGACGGACCTACACGACCCCGGTCAGCGCCAGGCGCAGCGGCGACCTGGTCCTGATCGCGCTCACCTTCGGCAATCAGTCCGACTGGGTGCGGAACGTGCGGGCCGCCGGCGGCGGCTCCATCAGGATCGAGGGCGCGGATCTTGAGGTCATCCAGCCGCAGTTCATGAGCCTGGTGGACGCCTGGCCGCTCGTGCAGGCCGCGTTCAGCCCGAGGGAGCGAGCCGGCTTCCGCGTGCTCGGCATCAGGCAGGTCATGATCCTGCGGGTGCTGCCAGCCGGGCACCCGCCGGACGCGGCCTCGGCCGCCAGCCCCGCGATCACCGGGCCTTAACCGGCCGGCACCATCCCCGGACCCGGAGGTAGCATCGCGTCCATGCCCGAGACGCCTGACACCAATGCCGCCATCTGGAAGTCCGCCGAGGGCATCTCCCACTGGATGTCGACCGCCGACGACCGCGAGCGGCGGCGGGCCGACCAGCGTCGCCTGATGGCCGACCTGCTGCCCTTCGACGACGACGAGCATTTCACCTTCGCCGATATGGGCGCCGGCACCGGGGCTGCCGCCCGCGCGGTCCTCGACCGCTACCCGGGTGCTCGCGCGATCCTGGCCGACTACTCGCCCCAGATGATGGCGGAGGGGACGAAGGCACTCGCCCCTTACGACGGCCGGTACCGTTACGTCGAGTTCGACCTGGCGCACAGCGACTGGCCGGCCGAGATGCCGGCGACGCTGGCGGCCGTGGTCACCTCGCTGTGCGTCCACCACCTGCCCGACGAGCGCAAGCAGCAGCTGTTCGCCGAGATCGGCTCGCGCCTGGCGCCCGGGGGCTGGTTCCTGAACTACGATCCGGTGACCGCCGGCGACCCGGTTGTCGAAGCGACCTGGCAGCGGGTCAACGACCGCCGGGACCCGGCGGCCGCGAGCAAGCAGACCAGTCGCACCCCAGCCGAGCAGAGACACTTCGAGAACCACGTGCGCTACATCATCCCGCTAGCTCCCCAGCTCGACTTCCTGCGCGCGGCAGGCTTCGAGGCCGTCGACGTGTTCTGGAAGGAACTCGACTACGTCATCTACGGCGGCCGCCGCCCCGTCACTGACGCCTGACCGATCAGTGTGGTGCCCGATCCAGAGGGCACAACGATGGAGCGGCGCAGGTCGGGGGGCCTGGCCAACGAGGGGGCGGGGGCGATGCGGGCAGCACGCCGCCGGCCTGAAGGGGGAAGCCGATGGCCAGGAGGCTGGCGCGCCAGAACCGGCTGGAGACCCGCAAGTCGCTGCGAACGCCTCGTGCGGCCGCGGTGGCCGGAATCATCTTCTCCCTGCTCCTGATCGCGGCGCTCGTGCTGCTCGAGGTCTCGGCACCCGCCAATCCCGCCCAGGCCGGGGCGTGGCTGACCAGCTCCGCGCGACGGGCGGCAGTGGCGCTGGCCCTGAACCTCATCCCCTTCGCCGGCATCGCCTTCCTCTGGTTCATCGGAGTGGTCAGGGACCGGATCGGAGGCCGGGAGGACCGATTCTTCGTGACCGTGTTCCTGGGCAGCGGTCTGCTGTTCACCGGCATGCTGTTCGTGGCCGCGGCGGTCGCCGGCGGCCTCATCGCGGCGGCGTCCCACTCGTCCAGCCTGCCCGGCCCGGGCACCCTGGCGCTGGGCCGCAACGCCACCTCGATCCTGCTGAACGTCTACTGCCTGCGGATGGCGGCGGTGTTCACGATCAGCACGGTGACGATCGGGCGCCGCACCCAGGTCATCCCGCGGTGGCTCGGCATTTCCGGGCTCGTCACCACCCTGGTGCTGCTCGTCGGCACCGGTATCTCAGCCTGGGCGGCGCTGCTCTTTCCCGCGTGGATCCTGGCGCTGAGTGTCGACATCCTCCTGGCCGGCCCGCAGGCCGTCGCAGGCGCGGCGGGCGGACCCCCGTCCGCCTGATCGCGGCCCGGGTGACGCATGATGGCTGCGTGGAGAGCGCATCGCCGGTGCCAGCAGGTGTCCTGCCCGAAGCCTGGCGGATCGCGGAGGAGGTGCTGTTCCCGGCCGCGATGGCAACAGATGCGGCGGACATGGTGCCGGTCTCGCACTTCGACGCGCTGGCGGCCGCCGGGCTGTACGGCATTTTCGGTCCGGTGCAGGCGGGCGGGCTTGGCCTGGACCTGCCGGGCGGGTGCGCGGTTGTCGAGGTACTGGCGGGCGGCTGCCTGGCCACGACCTTCGTCTGGATCCAGCACTTCGGACTGCTGCGCGCGCTCGGCGCGGACGACGCGCCGGCCCGCCTGCGCGACACGTGGCTGGGACCGGCCTGCCGCGGTGAGCTCCGGGCCGGCATAGCCCTCGCCGGGCTCCTCCCCGGGCCGCCCAGGCTGCGGGCGCGGGCCGTCAGCGATGGCTGGATCCTGACCGGCACGTGCCCGTGGGTCACCGGATGGGGCCAGATCAACGTCCTGCTGGTCGCGGCGCGCGGACCCGACGACACGATTGTCACCCTGGTGCTGGACGCCGCCGACCAGGCCGGCCTGACGATCACCAGGCAGCACCTCACGGCGGTCAACGCGAGCGCGACGGTTCAGCTGGACTTCGCCGACGTGCTGGTTCCCGCCGGCCGCCTGGTCTCCCTGGCGCCATTTGACCCGGCGATGAATCTCACGGCGGCGGCGCTTCGCGTCAACGGATCGCTGGCCCTCGGCCTGACCGGACGCTGCTGCCGCCTGATGGGAGCGAGCCCGCTCGATGACGGGCTCGACGCCTGCCGGCAGCGGCTGGCCGCGACCGGCGACGAGACCATCCAGGCAGCGCGGGCGGCAGCGTCCGAGCTCGCGGTGCGCGCGGCCGCCGCCCTCGCCGTATACGAAGGCAGCCGGTCGATTACCGCCGGGGCGCACGCCCAGCGCCTGGCCCGCGAGGCTACCTTCCTGCTCGTCTTCGGATCCCGGCCCGGCATCCGGGCCGACCTCCTCCGGCGCCTGGGCGCCGGCTAGGGCGTGTCCCGTGGATCATGGGACGGGGTCGCGTAGCCAGATCCTGATCGATGCGACGTCGATGGTGCCCTGCGCGCTCCTTGAGGACCGACAGCCCGACGGTCAGCATGGTGACGGCCACGCTGCCGCACAAATCCTCGTCACCGTCGATGTCGCTCTCCTCGACTATCCCGTAAAGAGCGGCAACCATCTCGTCAACCGTCAGCGAGCACTCCACCCGCAAGATGAACGCCCCGTCCACCGGATCGAACCACCGCGCGTCCCTGATCACGGGCAGCGCCTGCCTGCCAGCACGGTCGCTGCCATCCCGGCTAGCCCCCGCGGATGTGGGCCCCGTGCCGGAGCAAGGTTCCCAGCGACCGAGGCCGCCGGGAGCCTTCCGGCCGTCTGTGCTAGCGCCGTTCCCGGACATGACTGGCCTAGCCGAGCTAGGGCCGGCGAAGAGATTGGGTCAGGTTTGGTGATCTTGGGGCAGGTTCTTGTCGGGCCGGGACCGGGATCGCTGCCGTGCGGGTGAGATCCTGGATGGCTGCCTGGTAGGCCCGGTGGGCCCGGCGCAGTGGGGCGGGAGCGGTGGTGCGGAGTGCGGCCATTCCGGCCTGCGGGACTGTGTCGTGGACGCGGGCGGGGATATGGCGGTGGTCAGGCCTGCCGGGGTGACCTGGTAGCGGTGGGTGCGGGGAATCTGTTCGGTGAGGCCGTGAGCGCGCAGCCGGCGAAGGTCGCAGGTGGCCTGGCTGGCGGTGATGGCGCCGGCTGGCCGGCCGAGGGACTCGGCGAGCAGTTCGCGCAGGTCCTTGCTGGCGAGCCCGGCGGTGTGGAGCCGGAACATCAGCAGGATGTGGAGCAGCGCCTGGGCGCGGGGGTCGGTGAGCTGCAGCCCGGCGATGCGGGTGCCGTCGCCGTGTTTGTGGTACTGCTTGATCTGGGCGTGCTTGTCACGCAGGCTCGGGGTGACCCCGTCGGTGACCACGCGGGTGGCGAAGACGCCGGGGGTGCGGTTCTTGCGGCCCCGGCAGATGGACCGGGCGAAGATCAGGCTGATCCGGTCGGGCCGGCCGAGGTCGAGGTTGTCGCGGATGGCGTGCTCGAAGAACACCCGCCCGGCAGCTGGCTGGTCCAGCATCTGGGTCAGCGAGAACTCCGCCTGCAGGATCGAGATGTCATGCCGGTAGCCGGCGGCACGGCCGGCCGGGCTGAACGGGTGCGGCAGGATGGCCAGCCACTTGCGCAGCAGCGCGTCGATCTGCGCGGGACCCGGGCTGCGGCAGATGGCTTGCAGGGCGGGCACGTCGCCGGCGGCGGCAAAGCCGTTGTCCAGCGGCTCGAAGCCGATCCCGGCCCTGGCGGCCTGCCGCTTGGCCCGCTCGTTGCCGTTGAGGCACGGCTTGGCGTTGAACGGGAAGCAGGAGCAGGACGTCAGGACGAACGGGCCGAAGTCCTCATCGACGCAGTAGCAGTAGTACTGGTTGACCACGCCGGTCTCCGCGGCGATCCACGGATAGGAGCTGCCGTCAGCCCGGCGGCGCTTGCGGGTCCGGAACAGCGGGACCTTCTCCTGCGCGCGGCCGCCCTGGCTGTCGTCGGCGAAGCGTGCCCCCTCCGTATCGATGATGAATCCGCCGTGCATCATGACGGCCCAGGTGACCAGGACCCCATGCGGTTGAGCCGACCATGAAGGTGATGCTGGGATGCGGCTCGGCCACGTCGAGCAGCGCCCGCAGCAGAGCGTGCCCGGACCGGCCAGGGACGGCATGCCGAGTCCTCGATCCCCGCCGCTCGCTGCCACCTGGTGCCGGCCGCCGGGATCATGCCGGTACTCATCGCGGTATTGCCGTCATGCCGGAACGTGGGACGCGGCTCGAGGTTGAGCACGGTGCTGCCGCGGTCGGCAGCGGTCACGGCCGCGGTGAGGCCGGCGCCTCCCGCCCCGGCCACCACGACATCCTCTGGTCGCAGGCCACGGGAGCGCAGCTCGATGGCCGCGTCGATGGCCGTGTGGGTGAAGTGGTTGGCCGGATAGGGCTTGAAGAAGATGTCGGGGACCAGCCAGGTTTCGCCCAGGCCGTCGGTGATGGCCGCTGGGTCGAACTGTCCGTGCAGCCAGGCCTGGTAGAAGCCGAAACGGCCCTCCAGTACGGTCGGCGGTCCGGTGAACCCCTCCGCTGCCAGCTGCGCGGCGGATACGGCGGAATGAGCCGCCCAGCCGCAGTGCATCCGCTTGACGGTGCCGCCGGTGCGGTTCGCCTCGATGAGACCGGCGGCCATGGATGCGGCGATTCCGAGGGCGTTGGTCACGCCGACCGCGTCGAGCCCGAGCAGCACTGCCGCCGACACCGCCCCGCCCAGTGCGCCGCAGATCGATGTCGCGTGCTGACCATGGTCGAAGAAGGTGGAGTTGCGGGCGTCCTGGTCGTAGCCCGCCATGCCGGTCCGCACGCACACCTCCAGACCGGCGGCCACCGCCGATATGAGGGCCTGACCGTCAGCGCCGGCGGCCTGGGCCGCCGCCAGGGCAGCCGGCACGACGGAGGCACTCGGATGCAGGACCGACGGCAGGTGGGTGTCGTCGTAGTCGAGCGAGTGCGCCAGGACACCGTTGACAAATGCGGCCAGCGTGGCCGGCATCCTGGTCGGCATGCCTACCGCACTGGCCTGCGGACGGCCGCCCTGCGTCAGCACCCAGCGGCGGGCCGCGGCGCTGGTATCGAGCGGTGTAGCGGCAACGCAGATGCCGAGGATGTCGAGGATCCGCTTCCGGACGCTGTCTATGACGTCAGGGGGAGCCGGGGGTACGTGCTGGCGACCGCGAAGGCGCCAAGCCGCTGCGCCAGCGCTGGCCCGGCTTGGTCAGTCATGGGCGACGACCGCCAGCGGCCGCACTGGCGACCCCGTCGCGCCGACCAGGTTCAGCGGTGCCAGCACAAAGGTGAACTCGTGCACCGACGCCGCGGCCAGTTCCTCCAGGGCCAGGGCCTCGATGATGTAGACCCCGTTCTCGACCAGGAGCACCCGGTGGGCCGGCAGGAGCGTATGCCCGTTCCCCGGCGCGAGCCGCTCGAAGGCGATCGTGTCGGCGCCGACGGCCAGAGCGCCACGCTGTGCGAGCCAGCCGGCGCCGGCCTGTCCCACGCCAGGAACCCCGGTCTCAGGCCGCACTGCACCACGGTCAGCAACGCGTCAGTCATCTGACCACCCCGCGTTCTCGCATGCTCGCCACCTGGGCCTGGTCGTAGCCGAGTCCGTCGATGAGCACGGAGTCGGTATCCGCTCCCAGCCCGCGGCCGGCGAACCGGATCCGGCCTGGCGTGGCCGACATCCGCCACATCACGTTGTGCATGAGCATGCGGCCGAAGTCGGCATCCTCGACCTCGGTGATCATCTCGGTCTGCCGGATATGGGCGTCCTCGACGATGTCCCTGGCGTTGTAGATCGGGGCCACGGCCGCGCCAACCTCCTCGAAGGCAGCCATCACCTCCGTGCGGGTCCGGTCCGCAATCCAGTCACCGACCAGCCGGTCGAGAAGGTCGGCGTGCTCGACGCGGCCCCGGCCGCTGGCGAACCACGGCTCGGCGATCACTTCGGGATGCCCGACGAGCCGCAGCACCTTCTCCGCGATGCTCTGCGCGCTTGTCGACACCGCCACCCACTTGCCGTCGCTGGTGCTGTAGGTGTTCCGCGGCGCGTTGTTGGTCGAGCGGTTCCCGTGCCGCTCCTCGATGACGCCGAGCTGGTCGTACACCGTCGGGCCCGGGCCGACCGCGGTCATGATCGGCTCGAGGATGCTGATGTCGATGACCTGGCCGGCACCGCCGCGGGCATCCCGGTGCCACAAGGCCATCATCGCGGCACTGGACGCTGCGATCCCGCAGATACTGTCCGCCAGCCCGAAGGCGGGCAGCGTAGGCGGCCCGGCCGGACTCCCGGTGAGATGGCGAAGCCGCTCATCGCCTCGGCCAGCGTGCCGAAGCCCGGCCGGTGGGCGTAGGGGCCGGTCTGACCGAATCCGGTGAGCCGGACCAGTACGAGACCGGGGTTGACCGCATGCAGCCGGACCGGACCGAGACCCCATTTCTCCAGCGTGCCTGGCCGGAAGTTCTCCACCACGACGTCGGCGCTGGCCGCGAGCCGCAGGAACGCTTCGCCGCCCTCGGGCTGGCCAAGGTCGAGACCCACTGTCCGCTTGTTGCGGCTGATTTCTTTCCACCACAGCGGCGTCCCGTCTTTCTGCCAGCCGTGCCCGCGCATGTTGTCGCCGCCGACCGGATGCTCGATCTTGATCACCTCGGCGCCGAAGTCGCCGAGGATCTGGCAGCAGAGCGGTCCGGCGAGAATCGTCGACGCGTCGATCACCCGGAGCCCGTCCAGCGGCATCATGCCCGTGCTCCGCCGAGGAAGACCTCGGCCATTCTTTCGTCGGCGAGAACGTCGCGAGCGCTGGCGGCCATCGCGACTCCGCCCTGGACCAGCACGTAGGCCCAGTCCGCGGTCTCCAGCGCGAGCCTGGTCTTCTGCTCCACGAGAAGGATGGACGTCCCGGATTTCGCGAGCCCGACCCCGATGTCCTGGATCACGACCCGGGTCAGTTCCTCGCTGAGCCCGGCCGTCGGCTCATCCAGGATCAGCAGCCGCGGCCGGAGCATCATGGCCCGCGCCACCGCGACCATCTTCTGCTGGCCGCCGCTGAGCGTGCTGGCACGGCGCTTCAGCATCGGCACGAGCTGGGGCCACCGCTCCAGAACCCTGGCCATGCTCTCCCTGCGCTCAGCTGGCCGCAGCAGGTATCCGCCCATCTCCAGGTTGTCGCGGACGGTCATGTGAGCGAAGGTGTCATCACCCTGAGGGATGTAGCCGACGCCCACCCGGACGAGGTTCTCAAGCGGACTGCTGGTCACGTCCGAGCCGTCAAGCCGCACCGAGCCGGCAAAGACCCGGCGACCCCGGCGATGGCCTTCAGCACGGTGCTCTTGCCGGCTCCGTTCGGCCCCACGAGGGCCACGACCTCGCCTTCCCCGACCGACATGGTCACGTCGGTGACGATCTGGATGCTGCCGTAGCCAGCCGACAGCGAGCTGATCTCCAGCAGGGGCTTCCGGCCAGCCCGCGAGCCGCCCGCCAGGTGCTCATCCATTGAGGTACGCCTGCTGGACGACGGCCGATGACCGCAGCTCGTTCATCGTCCCGGTCTCGATGACGCGTCCGAGGGCCATGACCACAACGTGGTCACAGATGCGCCCTACCGAAGCCAGATCGTGCTCGACAACGACAACCGCGGTACCGCTGTCGGCGAGTTCTGTCAAAGCCGACTCGATCCGCTCGCACAGGGCCGGCGTCACGCCGGCCATCGGCTCGTCCAGCAGCAGGATGCGGGGCGCGGCCATGAACGCACGCATGACATCGAGCATCTTGCGCTCGCCACCGCTGAGGGTTCCTGCCCGGTCGTTTGCCTTCGCCGCGAGATTAAACCGCTCCAGCAGCAACTCCGCCCGGGCGACGAATTCCGCTTCCTGCGCCCGCCACCACCGGCGGCCGTTCAGCAGGCCGATCACGCTCTCGGCGCGCTGCTGCTGCGCCGCCACGCAAAGGTTCTCGATAACCCCCAGCAGTGCCCCGGACAGCGCCGCCATAGCCCCGCCGACGACCTGCACCGATGTCCGCCACGCGAACAGGTTCTTGCCGAGACCC
>Ga0307373_10008544_pt1 | contig 15552 bp, 12 predicted proteins | sample OX2MG_FD_202534 | JGI IMG/M metagenome (GOLD analysis project Ga0307373, IMG submission 202534) | Soil microbial communities from Risofladan, Vaasa, Finland - OX-2 | ecosystem: Environmental > Terrestrial > Soil > Coastal area > Acid sulfate soil | place: Finland: Risofladan, Vaasa | collected... | reverse complement strand
GGTCTCCAGAGCGGCTGCCCCGTGGATTTCCCGTTCGCCGTCGCCTTCGGCCCGCCCGCCCACCAGGCGCGCGATTTCCCTGACTTTCATAGGTCCCCCCGATTTCATTCACGCCACGAACCAGGAATCTCCGGGCCTTGACTTTGCCCAGCCTCAGAAGGGATAAAGCGGCGGCTCGCCGGGCGGGCGCGTCTTCCAGCGCCGGTGCACCCAGAGCCATTGCTCCGGATAGCGGCGAATGTATTCTTCGATGCGCCGCGTAAAGTTCGCCGTATTCAGCACAATTTCTTCCTCAGGATCTTCGCACTTGGTCCACTCCACCCGGTCAAACCGGAGCCGGTATTTTTTCAGCTTTGAATCCCAGATAACAAGCCCCAGAATAACGGGCGCACCGGTCCTTCGCGCCACGCGCGCCGGTCCGGTCGTGGTTGAAGCCGGCAGTCCGAAAAAGTCCACAAAGGCCCCTTCCCCAGCCAGCATGTTCTGGTCCATCAGGATGCCCACCGCTTCGTTCCGCTCGAAAGCCCGAAGGACCTGGCGCCCGAATTCTCTCTTTTCGATCGCCCGTCCCCCGCTCCCGCATCGATACCCGTTGATGAGTTCGTCGATCAGGGGATTATCCATTTCCCGGACGACGAAATTGCAGGGATAGCCGTAAACACCGTGGGCGAATGAACCCAGCTCCCAGTTCCCAAAATGCGCGGTAAGAAAGATGATGCCGCGGCCTTTCCTTCGGGCTTCGTCGTAATTCTCAAAACCGTCGTAGATGATAAGCCGTTCGATATTTTCGCGGTCCATATGCGGAAAGTGCGCGAAGTCAGCCAGCATTCGCCCTAAGTTCCGGAACTGTCCCAAAAGAACTCTGCGCCGCTGCTTGTCCCGCCAGTCAGGAAACGCAATCCCGAGATTGAACAAGCCCACCCTGCGAAGACGCGGCCAGAAGGCATAGGACAGCGCCGCCAGGACCGCGCACACGCCTCGCGCCAGCCGGTGCGGCAACCAGCCCAGAAATCCCAGGATGCTCCGGGCGGCAAGAAACTCAATACGATGGCGAAGTAACGGTTTTCGAGATGAATGACTTTGTTTCAACAGACTTCCCAACACTGGAACCTTTGCCCGCGCCGCGAAGTCCCGGCGCCCGCAGCTTCGGCGCAGAGGTCCCGCGGCTCCCGCGCCATAATTTCCAGACGGGCCGGCCGACGTTTAATCGGTGCGTAGCGGCAGATTGCGCAGAAAAAAGTTGAGGACTTGATCCTCGTATTCTTTCCTTTCCGGCCCCGAGACAAGAGTAGCCTGAGTGTGGGGCAGAACCAAGAGGCGTTTGGGTTGCGGGGCATCCACATAAAGCTTCCGGGTGGCGCTCTCAAGCGTTGGAGCATCATCGGAAGCAAGAAAAAGCTTGGGTTTGCCCGCCAGCCTGGAAAGGGTGGAGCGAACGTCCGGAAAGGTTGTCCGCAGAGTAAGAAGGCGGAACTCGGTCCGGGAAAGAAGCTGGAAGAGCGGTCCGGCGCCGCCCAGTAACCGGTCGAGCTGGACATCAAACATTTGCGTTGGCCAGCTATAAACGCTGTCAACCACCAGGGCATCGACCGACGGATCGCGCTCACTGGCCACCAGGGCCGCGTAGCCGCCCAGCGAATCCCCGTAAAGTCCCACGTGGTTCGGATTGACGCCTCGAAGTTTCTTGACCCCGGCGATGGCCGCCCGCAGGACCGACGCTTCATGGACGCCCAGATTGGAAAAGTAGACTCCCGGCCTCGGGCTGTCAAAATTGAAAAGATAGACATTAAAATGATTGGCTTGCAACACCGTGCCCAGTGACAGCAACGCCGACCGGTTGGAATGGTATCCGGGGCAAAGAATGATGGCGGGAGCGCCTCTCAGCCCGATCAACAGCCACCCCTGATGCTCCCCGCCATTCGCATCAGTAAAATTCACGTTCTGGTAACTCGAAAGCAGGTAAGACGCCGGGGTTACGTTTTCAACATTGTCCCGCGCGGTCGTGATGCGGTAAGTCAGGAAGGCTCCGGCGCCGATCAGCACCACCAGGATGCCGGCGCCCACAATCAGCGTTCCCCAGGTGAACCTGCGGATCAGCGTTGACCAAGAGCGTGCAGGAGAAGCAGCCAGTCTTCCTTGACGGGGCTCCATGGAGAAATCTCTTATCGATCCGAAAAGAAGTTCGCCAGTTGGTCTGGAATCAAAAAAGCGAATCGTAGCATAGTCGCTTTCCGGGTTTCCAAAAACTTTTGCTCGCAAGCCGGAAACCGCACAGAAGCGCCTGCCCAGGACAAAGAAAGCGAACCCTTTATTCCGGCAATCCCTGCATTCCGGCGCGGATCGCGAGCGCGGCCGCGGGAATTGCAGCCGCCTCCGCCTTGTCTCCGGCGCCCATCGCAATCTGGGCTATACTGGATTGACTTTCGCATCCGTTGACAGGAGGCCCGGGAGAATTTTGGGGTCCAGGGTGGTTGATGTCCGGCAGTTGCGCGCACAGCAGTTCCATCCGCTCTTGCGGGCGGAGTCCCGCGCCTGGCTGGAAGATCTCCATTGGGACTACGCGCCTTCGGCAGAGTTGATTTCCGCATTCCTTGAAGAGAAACGCCTGTCAGGGTTCGCAGTGGCCGAGGAAGATTGTGCAAAGGGTTATTGCCTCTATTTCCGTGAAGGATCGAAGGGGCTGATCGGCAGCCTCTTCGTCGACCCCGTTGGTTCCAGAGCGGACCGGGCGGTGGCCCTGCTGAGTAAGACGATTGATGCCCTGGTCAGCCTGGTCGATGTTCGCCGCATCGAGGCCCAGCTCCCGCATTTCAGTCTTGATGAGATCGGCCCTTATTTCCGCTCCCGTGCGTTCCAAATTTATCTTCGCCAGTTTATGACTTTTCATTTAGGCGCAAGATCGGAAAATCGCCGGCCGTCTCCTCTTCAGCCTGGGGCCGCCCGGCCAACAGCCATGCGCTCGGGCGATTTCCTGTTCGAGCCCTGGGAGCGCAAGCATGACCATGAGGCGGCGCTACTTCTCCACCACGTCTATCGCAACCACATCGACGCGGCGGTCAACGATCAGTATGGCACGGTTGCCGGCACCATGCGTCTGGTGGAAAGCATTGTCCGCCACCGCGGTTGTGGGGATTACCTGCAACACGCCTCGATTGCCGCAATCCATCGATCGACCGGAAGGCTGGCCGGAATTCTCGGCCTGACGGCCGTGCGGCCCGGAACGGCGCACATCCCTCAGATTGCCGTTGCCACCGGCTTTCAGGGACTTGGCCTGGGCAGCGCCATGCTCCGGTCTTCGGTTGAAAAGCTGGCCCGAGGAGAATTTTCCGAGGTATCGCTCACGGTGACCACGCTGAACAGCGGGGCGGTAAGACTTTACGAGCGCCTGGGGTTCCGCACGTTTCGGGAGTTCGGGGCCTTCGTCTGGAATCGAAGCTAAGCGGTGCAGCCGCCTTAGATCGCCTTCGCCTTCAGAAGATCTTTGAGTTCATCCATGAATTCCCGGACATCTTTAAAATCCAGGTAGACCGACGCAAAGCGGACGTAAGCCACCTTGTCCAGCTTTCGCAGCGTGGCCATGACCATCTCACCCAGTTCAGTGCTGGGCCGCTCCCGTTCCGGAGATTCAGCAACGTAGGCTTCCGCCTCATCGACGATCTCCTCCAGTTTGCTCATGGGGACCGGCCGTTTTTCGCACGCCTTGAGCAACCCTCCCAGAATTTTCTGGCGGTCGAACTTTTCCCGGCTGCCATCCTTCTTGACCACCATGTAGGGGATCTCATCAATCCGCTCATAGGTGGTAAACCGGCGGCCACACTTCATGCATTCGCGGCGGCGGCGGATCGTATCAGCCATCTTCCCCGCCCGGGAATCAACAACCTTGTCTTCTATATGGCCGCAGAAAGGGCAGCGCATCGTCTCCAGACACCCCTTGGCAAAGTCCGCTCCGCCTCCAGGCCGGCGTTCGTGTTCCTCATGCGAAACCTGTTTGGCGAAGGCCCCTCACTCAGCCTCCCCGACGGCGGCCGCTTGCTCCATCTCTTCTTCTTCGGTAATGGCTTCCAGTCGCCTGATACTGAGCCCTTCGTGAACCAGCAGGCCCAGGCTCACCAACAGCACGGGCACCGATATCATAAGCCAAAGGAGGATGGCAGCTCCAGTAGAAAGATCAGCCCCGATTCCGAAAACCTCGGTGAGGGCCAGAATGACCCCCACCTGATACCCTCCGCCAATCCCGGGGAACTGGACCACCAGCCCGATCGCGGCGCAGAACATCACCAGCGCCGCCGACAGCCACGCAAAATCTCCCAGCGCACCGCCCAGGCTCCTCAGGATTAGCCAGCAAATGGTTGCGTTCATGCACCAGAGAACCGCTGTCAGCACCACACTGCCCAGAAAGTCCCGCATGCTCCGGACTACCTGAAGTCCTTCGGCGAAGGAGTGGAGAAAATGTTGAATATGGCCTTGGGCTTTTTGAGGAAGAAATTGGACCTTGCGCATGACCCAGTCCGTAAGCGTCTGAGTTTTCAGGCGGTAGGCCACCAGTCCAACCACAACCATCACCGTGATCGCCAGCATGCCGTCACCAGCTTTATGCATAAGGGACAGCAGGTGCTTTCCGGCGGCGCTCATCTCCATCGGAGCCAGGTAAAGCACCAACGAAAACAACAAAGCCAGAAAAATCGAATCAAAGATTCGCTCCATCAGCCATACGGCAACCATGGAACTGATCGGAAGAGATTCCTTCCGGGCAATGTAAGCCGGCCGGACAAATTCTCCCGGGCGGCCCACCAGGTAGATCGAGCTGAAGCCCAGCATCTGGCCCACAAAAAGTACCCAGAGCGAGCCTTTCTTGATGGGATGCATCAGGAACTGCCAGCGCAAGGCGCGGACAATGTAAGTGGTATAAATGGTCGCCAGCGCCAGCAGCAGCAGCCCCGGCCGCGCGCTTGTGAGCGAAGCCCATAACCGGTTCCAGTTGAACTGGCGCCATTCTGGATTTCGGCGGAGGTTGTAAATGATCAGGGCCAGAATCGCAGTGCTGACACCCAGCCAGATCCAGTTTCGTAGGTTTTTCTTCTTCACAAAGCACTCATTCCTTGCGCGGCCCGCAAAGCTACCGAAAGGCCGTTTCCGGGCCCAGCGGCAACCGTGGCGGCCTCCCAGGCCTTTCACCAACGGCCGCGGCCATCGCCGGAATCGCGGCAGAATTGGCGCCAGTCTCTGTCATCGCCAATAACAAGACAGAGAGAAATCACTTCGCCCGTGAAAACGGGCGATTCAGCCGGGGAATCATGGGGCAGGCAACCGGAATTGCGGCTTCAAATCAACCACCAGCATCCTTCCGTCGCTCTCCCACTTCCCTCCGGTCGCCGTCAGTCCCGAATGGACCGGGTTGGGAGGAGTCACCATCTCTTCGGCGGCGACCAGCCCCGTCATGCCGAGGTCGGCGCCCACCTTGGCCCGCTCCAGATCGACGCGCGGATCCACCGAATGGGAAATCACACCCGGGCGGATATCGAAGCCGTTATCGTGGTCAGCCGCGACCAGCCAGATTGGCCGTCCATCCGGAGCCGTCATCCGCGTCTTCCAGATGCGCAGGTGGTGGCGCATGGTAAACGTGTTCAGCATCTTTTCAAACGCCATGTCCTCAGGCCGGCCATCCACATAGAGCGTTGACATCGGGGCAGCGTCGTAGCCCTCCCCCTTCACCACCGCCTCAAATGTCTTCCACAGCGAATTGGCATTGCTGTCTTGCGCCACGCTCCAGGCCGCTCGCTCAAAAGCCGCGCCGATTTCCTGCTTGCTTCCAATCAGGACCAGATTCACCGGACCGCCCTGATCGCCTTTCTTGTTCATCACGCGCCGCGGCGCCTGTGCCAGCAGCCGCAGGACAACTTCTCTCAGAGTATCAGGAATCTGCCCGGCGAACTCGGCTTTAAAATGGCCGGAGACCTTCAACGGCTTGTCCAGCACCACGGAGAATTCCGTGCCCGCGGGGTAGTTGATGGAAGTGTCGGGGCCTCCGAACCACGTTCCCCCGGTCTGCCGGGCCGGCAGGGAGCCACCCGTTCCTTTCTGCACCTTTTGGATGGCCGAGTTGAGAAGCGTGACCGGCAACTCGCTGGCCAGCACACCCTGAATCGTGCCGTCCGCAAGGACCTTCTCGCGGGCGTTATCCACGTTGTTCACGTGGCCGGCCAGTGGGACCGGAGCTTGCCCCGGAAGTTTCAGCGTGCTGAATTGCAGCAGAAGTTTGGCCCGGTCCGCGGGGCTGGAACTGGGAATCAACCTGGCAATCCGGCCGCTGACGATGGCTCCTGCCGGAATGGCCACTCCGCCGTTAATCTCTACCGCTCGTTCCGTTCCGGCGTCCACCGCCTGGCCCAGATGGGATGACGTCGTGCTCACCGGCGTCTTCAGCCGAAGATAAAGCACCGTCCCCGCCGGCACCGTGTATGCCGGAACGCTCTCAGCCGCCAGGGAGGCCGCGCCTGCCGGCTGTTGGCCGCCGGCTTGAGCAGCGCCGCCCGCAGACGAATGGGCCCCGGTTGGCCACATGCAAATCAGGACGCCAACAAGCAAGATTGTCTTGAACCTGCCGGTCTTATCCATGGAATGTCTCTTTAATCTGATGCGCAACTCAGCCGTCGCGCCGTTCCGCGCCACCGGCTGCCCGGCCTGGGCCAGGCGCGCCCCGGCCGGCGGCATAACCCGCACACTGCCCCCGAACCCGTCGCGGCAGCAATACTCTTATATTTTACTGGAGTGAGGACCGAAGTTCCTGAACAATCTTACGCGCAATCTCCTGCCCAGGCGCGAGATCGTTCGGAGGCAGGGATATTGCGGCAACCTTTGCGTGGCCGCCTCCGCCAAACCTCTCGCAAATGGTGGCGAGGTTGGCGTCCTTCGGCGTGGGATTCCAGGGGTTGCTTCCAACGGCGATTTTGATCCGCTCCTTGGACCGGCTCAGCGCCACGTTATAGACCGCTTCAGGAAACAGATAATAGGGGATGAACTTGTTAAAGCCCTCAAAACTCTGATCGGAAAGGTCGAGGAAGACGACGCCGTTGCGGAGCAGGGCGCGGTCCCTGATAATGTCAATCGTTTTCAAATGCTGGTCGTACAACCGCTCGAAAGCCTGGCGGATGTGAGGCAGCGCGGCAATCTCCTGAAGCGGTCTGGAGAGGAGGTCGGGAATGAGACCGGCGACAAAATCGTTCGACGCTGCTCCTTCCATCACCAGGGTGATCTGCATGGCGGGGTCCCGCATTTCCACCGCCGTCTTCGAGTCCGGGTACTGCGCGCCATCGATGATGTCAGCCCAGTGAATGACCTCCTCGAGTTCGGGGGCGCAGAAACCAAATTGGGTCGAAGCGATGTGGGCGATAAATTTTGTGCATGAGCGGAAAGAGGGATCGTAAAACTTCTTCCCGCTCCGGTCCTGCCGGAAATGTTCAGCATCGTCGGGCGTCAGAAAGGCGCTCTGGTGATGATCGAACCACCAGGTGAGACGGGGCGAACTGGAATATTTGAAATCGACAATGACGTTTTCGTCGCCGTCGAAGATGTCTTCTTCAAACAACTGGCCCGCGCGGTGAAGCAATCCGTGATAGAAAAATTCAGCGTGCGGATCGATGACCTCGCGGTAAAAACGCGAGAACACGGCCGCCGAGCAGGCGCCATCAAAACATCGGTTATGAAAACAAACACGAACTTTCATTGGCTTTAGTCGCTGCCCTCGCTCCCCCAAGAGCTGAGAGGCCCGGGCTATTTTATAGGATTTGCTAACTTGCTCTGCTGAGGACGAATTGTCAAGAAAAAAGAAGATCGGATGTCGCAAAATTGCGCAACGCGACCCCGTTCGATCTCCACGCGACAAGCCTCGGGAGCGGCACACCGACGGGCTATGGCAGTTTTTCCGCTTGCCGCGCGGCCAGGTCTCCAATCACCGGGATCCTGTACCGCGCGCCGTTATACGCCTGGTACATCACAAAGATCACCAGACCCAAAAGGCCTGCCCCATAGACAGCCCACGCAAGAAGACCCACGATCCATCCCAGCACCGGAACCAAGCCAAGGATCGAAGTGGTGATGCTCAATGCAAAGGCCACCCCCATTGCAACCAGTCCCAGAAAGACAGCTTGAAAAGCGTGGAAGCGTACAAACTTGTCCTTGTTATAAGGGCCAACCATGAGGAAGAAGAGGCACGCAACCGGCCAGAGAATATAGCACAGCAGCGCTGCAACATTCGAAGCAATCCCCGGCATGCTCAAGCTGGACGCCGCGCCGGCCTGCGGTGTTCCACCACCTGCCTTGACGGGTGATCCGCACGAACTACAGAAGGCTACATCACCGGCTAACGCCGCTCCGCACTTTGTACAGGTTGCCATGGATTTGCCTCATCCGCTTTTGGGAAACCGCCTCTGGCTAGGCTCAGGTTACCCCCGGCCTGCCGGATATGCAAGCTTCAGGACGGGGCTTTCCCCGATTCATTTATTCTTAACACACACTACGGCATGTTCCAACGAACGAGGCACGCGGTATGGAGAGGCCGCCGGGCCAATAGCGCCATCAACGAATTCTGCTGGCTTGTGCTGCGGATGTTCTGCAACAGCCTCGCCACGCGTCGGATTTCTGTTAAAGATGGTAAAAAAAGGGGGGACTCAGGACCTCGGAAATGAGAGCCTCAGCGCTTTAGGCACAGCGACATAAATGTTTGCGCATGGGCGATCTGACAGCTCGTCAGGGCATGGCTTCAGCCCTGCCGCAATGTGTGCCGGATCGCCATCCAGGGCTTCAGCGGCTGTGTGACAACCAGCTTTTTCGCGCTGTAGCGGCGATCTATGATCGCCGAAAGTATTGAAAACTCCAGCCCGGCGGTCATAGACCGCCGCTACAACTCCAGCCCGGCGGTCCCTTCGTGCCTCAGGACAGGCTCCGACCGCCGCTACAACTTCAGTTATCACACAGACTCTTCAGCCCCTTGCGGCCTCAGCGGCTAAAGCCGGTTGGAGTGCCGGACCTCCCAACGGCATGGCTAAAGCCATGCCCTGACGCGTTGGATGCGAATCTACTTATTGCGCCGTGTTGAGACACCTGCGGTCCCAGAATCACGGCGATTTTCATGCTCCCCGCCGTGAACGGTCAGCAAGAACATGGCTTCGAGGGTCGCCGCCTGGTTGCGGCCTCACAACATGGCCCTTGCCATCACTCGTGGCGAAAAACTTGTCGATGACCAGCCAGGTCAGCAAAGCAACAGGGAAATAGAGCGCTACCACAAAAGCCAGAAGCTCATAAATCTGTTCCATTGCAGGAGCTACGATGACCATAAAGCACCCTCTTCCCTGTCTAAATCTCTCAAGGCTCACAACTTCCTGAGCTCTTCCAAAGCACTTCAAGCTTCAGGTCCATCTAATCATTAATCGGAGAGTCGCGCCATAGCACTCAGGTACTGGACGCCTCCCAGCCTGTTTTTGAGGCCGCCGGCACGGCGGCGCATGGCACTCCCTGTTCTCAAAGCTTCCTCGCTTCCCATCACTCCACGTCTCCCCGCGTCCAGTGAAGGCCCGCCTGGGAGCAGCCTCAGTCCTCCCAAGAGGTCAGACACAGACCCAGCCTGTTGCGATCGAGTCACGCTCCGCCCCCTGCGCCTGCCGGTCTGCTATCTACAATCGGCATTGCGGAAGAGGTTCGTGACTCCATTAACCAACCGCGGGGCTACCGGCTAAAGAAAAAAGATTGACGGAATGATGGATGACAGGCATTCTGAAACTCACCACAGGCGGAAACATAATTCGGTCCATCAGCTCTCGGGAATGAGAAACGGCATCTTTTTCAAGGTCTTACTGATAACGTCTTTAATCGCCGGCCTATTGCCCGGGGCCCTGGCAAGGGGCGCGGAAGGACGCCCCGGCCACGAAGTTCTCATCTTTGACTACCACAGGTTCAACACCTTTCGCGCCGACAGCATGACGGTGAGGGTCTCCGTCTTCCAGTTCCAGCTCCAGTACATGACAGAGCACGGCTATCACTTCATTCCTCTCGCCCGCTACGTGGCCTACAGGATGGGAAAGGCCCCTGCGCCGCCGCCCCGCTCCGTGGTGATCACCATAGACGACGGCCACGAATCGGTTTATACGCGGGCGCTTCCGCTTGTGGAGAGATACCGGATTCCCGTGACCCTCTTCATTTATCCGTCGGCCATTTCGAACGCATCCTACGCCATGACCTGGGGGCAATTGCGGGCGCTCAAGGCCACCGGACTCTTTGACATTCAATCACACACCTACTGGCACCCGAATTTTAAAATCGAAAAGAGGCGATTGACGCCATCCCAATACGACAAGTTTGTGGATATCCAGCTTCGACGCTCCAGGGATGTGCTGGACAAAAAGCTGGGAGTCAACGTAACGATGCTGGCGTGGCCGTATGGAATTTATGATAAAGAACTCATGCAGAAGGCAGCAAAAGCGGGTTACACAGCGGCATTCGCCCTCAACGGAAGGCACGCGGGCGATGCCGACAACATCCTGGCGATTTCGCGCTATCTGGTCAGTGACCGCGATAGCGGGCGCCTCTTTGAAGATATTCTCGCGGGGACTCCCGCGCGGCGCTAAGGGGTCCCTGGCGGCTGCGTGGATGGGCTTTGCGCTGTCACCTGGGTTGAGTTTTGCGGGCGTGTGGTGGATGCCCTGTCCGTTCAGCCCATCGGCGGAGCCCTCGCCCCGATGGGAAACACCGTTCCGCAGATATTTTCGGTTACGTGTGCTGGAATCAGAATGATAGGGGAATCGGACAGAAACTCGAACGTATCGTCCAAAACGTCGACTCTATCTCGCCCATGCTTTATCCCTCGACGTTCCAATCCGGCATTCCATTTCTGCCGACCCCAGACATCCGCTTCACAGATAAGTTGGAGTGCATCGCGACGTTCTGCTTCCTAACAGGCTGCCGAAAAACTATGTAGCGGCGGCTTTATGCCGCCACCCCACACTGAAAACATTGGCCTTTTGGCGGGATAAACTGAAAAACTATGTAGCCACCACACTGAAAAACTATGTAGCGGCGGCTTTATGCCGCCACCCCACACTGAAAAGATTGGCCTTTTGGCGGGATAAACCCGCCGCTACAACGCGCCAACCCGGTTTTTCAGCAACCTCCTAACGGGCCGCGGTAAGTAACACCGGCCGCCTCTTCTCTCGCTCCCATCCTTAATGTTCCCCCTTCTCAAGTCCGATGAGTAACTTGTGGGCCGCACTGCACGGATGCGCGAACGGCCCGGAGTATAAGCAATATGCCCGGCGCTGCCAGCCGGTACCTGGTGAGAGGCCGACCGCAACAGAAGGAACAGCTATGTCTCTCATCCTGCTTGCTGCGCCCCTCGTGGGTCCTATTGATGGGCGATATCCCATCGAGCAACTCCATTGCCAGGGAGGTGTGCGTGAAGGTTGCCATCTTGAACCGGATGCTGGTGGCGTCTCTCATCCGCGCGGTGTTATTGGCGGGGACAAGCATACCGCCTATGCCCGGCAACAGCGGCAAGACCAGAATCGGTAGCAAGAGCGCCTCTCCCAACAGCGTCAGCAGCCGGTTAAAGGCTGGGACGGTTGGCGCACAGAAGAAGCGCCCGGAAGCGCCCAAGACCGCATACTTTCCAGGAGGTGCACACCCATGCACCGATTCGTGATGTTTCTTCGGGTCATGATAGTGATTGCCGTTGCCAATATAGTGGCGATCGACATTCTTCGGTTCTTCCGGGTCCCCCAGGGGCTCGGGGGGGACCTCGCCGATTCCGGTCTGCTGGTTGTCCTGTGCGCCCCTGCGCTTTACTTCTGGGTGGCGCGGGGGATGGGAAGCGTCCTTGCCGACGAGCACATGCGGGATTTTCTGGACACGGCCCCCGATCTTGTCCAGAGCGTGAATCCCAAGGGCCGCTTTCTCTACGTCAACCACGCCTGGCTTGAAACCCTCGGCTACACCCGGGACGAGGTGTCGCGCCTTTCCGTGTTTGACATCATCCACCCGGATCACCGGGACCCGTGCAAGATCATGTTCGAGCGCATCTTGAGTGGGGAGACGGTTGAAAACATCGAAACGGTTTTTGCCGCCAAAGACGGCCGCAGCGTCATCGTCTCCGGCAATGTCAACTGCCGGTTCGAAAACGGCAAGCCGGTCGCGACGCGAGGGATCTTTCGTAATATCACCGACAACAAGCGGGCGGAGGCAGCGGTGCGTGAAAGCGAGGAAAAGGTTCGCTTGCTGCTCGACTCCACCGCCGAGGGGATTTACGGAATCGATCTCAAGGGCAACTGCAGCCTTGCCAACGCTGCCTGCCTCCGGATTTTAGGGTATGAAAGTCCCGGTGAATTGCTCGGCAAGGACATGCATGAGCTCATGCACTATGCCCGCGCGGACGGCACTCCTTATCCCCAGGCGGATTGCCGGATTTACCAGGCGTTCCGAAAAGGAGAAGCCCTACACGTTGAGGACGAAGTCCTTTGGCGGGCGGATGGAACGAGCTTCCCGGCGGAATACTGGTCCTACCCGGTACGGAACGAGGGGAAATTGGCCGGGGCCGTGGTGACATTCCTGGACATCACCGACCGCAAGCGGGCGGAGGAGTCGATGCGGGAGAGCGAACTTCGCTTCCGCCAGTTGACGGAGAATATCAATAAGGTCTTCTGGATAAGCGACCCCCAGCTCACAAAGATCATTTACATCAGCCCTGCCTACGAGCGGATCTGGGGTACCACCCAACAGAGTCTCTATGACAACCCTATGTCTTTCGCGGATGCAATCCATCCGGACGACCGGGAAAGCGTTCTGGCAAAGGTACCCAGCCAGGCGCAGGGTGGGTTTGACGAGGAGTATCGCATCGTGCGACCCGATGGGTCTGTCCGCTGGATACACGCCCGGAGCTTCCCCGTCAGAGACGAGCGCGGAGAGGTCTATCGCCTATACGGCATCGCAGAGGACATCACCGAGCGCAAGCGGGCAGAAGAGGAATTGTTCCAGTCGCAGCAGATGCTTCAATCCATCCTGGATACTGTCCCCCAACGCGTCTTCTGGAAGGACCGGAACATGTTGTATTTGGGCTGCAACACGACCTTGGCGATTGACGCGGGATTGAAAGAGCCGGCGGAAATCGTCGGCAGGAATGATTATGAGCTTTCCTGGAAAGCGTCGGCTGAACTTTACCGCGCCGATGACCTGCGGGTGATGGAGTCCGGGACGCCCCGGATCAACTTTGAGGAACCCCTATCCCGGCCGGATGGAAGTGAGGCGTGGGTCCGCACCAGCAAATTGCCCCTGCGTAGTCATGACGGCAAGGTGATCGGGGTCATAGGAACTTATGACGACATCACGGAGCGCAAGCGGGCGGAAGCTGAATTACAGCAAGCGAAGGAGGCGGCGGAGGTGGCCAACCGCGCCAAAAGCGAATTTCTGGCCAACATGAGCCACGAGATTCGCACCCCCATGAACGGCATCATCGGCATGACGGACCTTGCCCTCGACACCGTCCTCACCCCTGAACAGCGCGAGTTTCTCGGAATGGTCAGGGAGTCCGCCGATTCTCTGCTGACGATCATCAACGATATTCTGGATTTTTCGAGGATTGAAGCGGGAAAGTTCGCTCTGGACGCCATCGAGTTCGATCTCGACGACTGTCTCGCCAGCATCGCCAAGACCTTCGCTCCGCGAGCTGACCTGAAGGGGTTGGAACTCGCCTACCAGGTGCAGCCCGAAGTGCCCAGATCGCTCCTGGGCGATCCCAGCCGTTTGCGGCAGATTATCGTCAATTTAATCGGCAACGCCATCAAGTTCACCGAACATGGAGAAGTGGTGCTGCGCGTGGACACGGAGGAGCGCACCGATGCCGGGGTCCGCTTGCACTTCGCGGTCATCGACACCGGCATTGGAATCCCGCAAGAAAAACAGGAGGTGATTTTCGAAGCCTTTACTCAGGCTGACAGTTCCACGACGCGGCGGTATGGTGGGACCGGCCTGGGCCTGATGATCTCGACCAAGCTGGTGAAAATGATGGAAGGCCGGCTCTGGGTCGAGAGCGCCCCCGGCAAAGGCAGCACCTTCCATTTTACTGCGCACTTCGGCGTGCAACCGTTCCGCCCGCAGAGCGAACCCAGGGAAACGGTCAACCTGGAGGGTATGCGGGTGCTGGTGGTGGATGACAACTCCACCAACCGGCGCATCCTGGACGCCATGCTCAGGCGCTGGATGATGGTTCCCGCGTTGGCAGAGGGCGGAGATGCCGCTCTTGCCCTCCTCGATGAGAAGGCGGCACTCGGAAAACCGTTTCCCCTCATCCTGATCGACGCCCAAATGCCCGGCATGGATGGATTCGCGCTGGCCGACCGAATCAAGCAAAATCCCAGGCTAGCCGCCGCCACGGTGATGATGCTGACCTCAACGGGACAGCGCGGAGATGCCGCCCGCTGCCGCGAACTGGGTATCTCCGCCTACCTGATCAAGCCGATCCGCCAGTCCGAGCTGTTGGATGCTATCCTGGCGGCGCTTGGACAGCAGCAAGGCGACGATCGCCCGCGCCTGGTCACCCGCCATCTGTTGCGCGAAGCCCGCCAAAAACTGCAGGTCCTGCTGGCTGAGGATAATCCCGTGAACCGGGAATTAGCCGTGCGCCTGCTCGAAAAGCGCGGGCACCATGTGGCCGTGGCACAGAATGGCAGGGAGGCAATAGCCGCGTTGGAAACGCAATCCTTTGACCTGCTCTTGATGGACGTGCAAATGCCCGCCATGGACGGTTTCCAAGCCACGGCCGCCATCCGCGAAAAGGAAAAGATCACGGGAGCCCATCTGCGGATTATCGCCATGACCGCTCACGCCCTGAAAGGCGACAAAGAGCGTTGCCTGGCCGCGGGGATGGACGGTTATGTGTCAAAGCCGATCGACGCGAAAGAGTTGTTCGAGACGATCGAGGGCACAGCCGCGGTTTCGGTGGCGGCGACCCCAACCTCGGAAGAAAGCTCCGCGTCGCCCGTCAACTGGCAGGAGGCGCTGTCTCGCGTGGAAGGAGACCGGCAGCTTCTGGCCGACATGGCAAAATTGTTCCTTGATGATGGCCTTAAATTGTTTTCGGACGTACGCGCGGCGGTTGCGCGACACGACTCAAAGGCCCTTGAGCGCGCGGCCCATGCTCTGAAAAGCTCCATCGGCAACTTCTCCGCCCATCCCGCTTATGAGGCCACCCTGAACCTTGAGAGGATTGGCCATCAGGGAGATATGACCCACGCTGAAGAAGCCTGCCATTTGCTCGACCAGGAGCTTGCGCGGCTCTGGCCCGCCATCGAGGCGATGGCGACGGGGAGAATAAAAGCCTGATGAAAATCCTGATCGCCGACGATGACCGGGTCCAGACCTTGATGTTATCCACTCGCCTTAAGGCCAAGGGATTCAAAGTGAGTGTGGCGTACGACGCCGTTCAGGCATGGATCTCCGCCATTCGGGGCCTGCCCGATGCCATCATTCTTGACATCCAGATGCCCGGGGGAACCGGAATCGCAGTGCTGAAGC
>Ga0307373_10008543_pt1 | contig 15556 bp, 15 predicted proteins | sample OX2MG_FD_202534 | JGI IMG/M metagenome (GOLD analysis project Ga0307373, IMG submission 202534) | Soil microbial communities from Risofladan, Vaasa, Finland - OX-2 | ecosystem: Environmental > Terrestrial > Soil > Coastal area > Acid sulfate soil | place: Finland: Risofladan, Vaasa | collected... | reverse complement strand
GGCGCGCAGCAGCGCGCCGGCGAACATCGCGACACTCAGGCCGAACGGCAGGTAGAGTCCGATCGCGACCGGCATCACCGGCGTGCTCCAGCGCGCGCCGCGCCGCCGCAATCGGGCGTCGAAGGCGGCCAGGCCGGCCGCAATCGCGGCGCCGGCCGCGATTGTCCCGATCGGCAGTCCGCCGCGGAATACGCCAAGCACGACCTTCGCCATCAGGAAGGCCTGCGGCGCGGCGAGCGCCTGCGCGTGCGCCGTCGGCGTCCCGGCGATTCCGTAGCCGCGAATCAGCAGGTTGAGCACCGGAGCCATCACGAAGGCCGACAGCGCGGCGCCGAACAGCACCGCGATTTCGAGCGATCGCGGAGTCGCGCCGACGTGATAGCCGGTGGCCAGATCATGCAGCGAATCCCCGGCCATCGCGGCCGCCGTACAGACCACCGCGCCGGCCATGATCGCCAGCCGCGGACCGACCGCGGCGCCGACGCCCAGGGCTGCGAGGATGATCGCGATGGCGAGCAGCACGATAATCGTGACGCCGGAGACCGGATTGTTCGACGCGCCAACGATACCGGTGAGGTAGCCGGCGACCGCCGTGGCGAAGAATCCGATCGCGACCAGCGCGATCGCCAGCGCAAGACTGAGCCACAGCCGGCCGCTGAGGCGGTAGCAGAGAGCGAAGATCACCGGGATGCAGAGCGCCACGGCGGTGATCACGGTGCCGGCCGAGAGGTCACGATCCTCGCGGCGCATGGCCGCACCGGCCGGCGCGCGAAACATCCGGGCGCTTTCGGCCAGGCCGCGCGCGATCGCTCCGCGCAGGCGCCAGAGCGTCGCGGCGCCGCCCACCAGCATCGCGCCAACGCCCAGGTAGCGAGTCTGCGTGCTCCAGATCTGAAGGGCGGCGGCGGCGGGCGCGAGCGTGCGCAATTCGGGACGGCGGGTGGCGACGATCGGAATCGCGACCAGCCAGGCGAAGGCGCCGCCCGCAAAGACCAGGCCGGCGATCGCCGGGCCCACGATATAGCCGACGCCCAGCAATGCGGCCGAGACGTTGCACGAGCCGGCGATCGCCGCCGATCCGATCCAGCGCGCGCCCGCGATCGTCCCGGGGATCCAGCCGAAAATATCCTGCGCGGCCTTGAGCGCCGCCGCGATCGCTCCGCCCCACGCCAGCGGCGCGGCGCTCGCCTCGTCGCTGGCGCCGGCGCGCAGAACTTCGGCGCAGGCCAGCCCTTCGGGAAACGGCAGCCGCTCTTCAACGATGTAGGCGCGGCGCAAAAACGCCACCAGCAGGCTGCCCATCGTGCCGCCGGCGAGGCACAGCAGCGTCACGTCCCAGTAGGGGAGCGGGCCCGTATAGCCGAGAATCACGATTGCCGGAAAGGTGAAGATCGCGCCTGCGGCGACCGCCTCGCCGGCCGAGGCGATGGTCTGGACGACGTTGTTTTCCAGGATCGTCGCGCGGCCCAAGGCGCGCAGCACCGCCATCGAGATCACCGCGGCCGGGATACTCGCCGAGACCGTCAGGCCGGCGTAAAGGCCGAGATAGGCGTTGGCCGCGCCCAGGATCAGCGCCAGGATCGCGCCGAGGATGAAGGCGCGCGGCGTAAGTTCGCGGATTTCCGCGCCGGCGGGCGACGGGGATGGCTCGGATGAGGATGGCGGCACGCCGCAACTATAATCGATCTTGGCGCCCGACTCCCACCGCCGCGCCGCCGCGTTCAGCCCCCGGCCTACGCACCCGCGGCGCGATCAATTCCCAAGGCGCGCCGTACGGCTCAGGAGTTGACGCCGGGGATGCTCGCGGCGCTCACGGTCGGTTCGCCGGCCGCCTTCCAGCCCATAATTCCGTCGCCCATCACGCTGACGTTGCGGTAGCCCGCACCGACCGCGCGGCGCGCCGCCTCATGCGACGCCATGCAGGCGGTGTTGGCACAATAGAAGACGAGCTTGGCCTGCTTATTCGCCGGCAGCGTCGTCGCCACGTTGTAGCCGTCGTCGCTGGCCAGCAGATGAGCGCCCCGGATCACGCCGTACCGGGTGCGCGTTTCCGGCTCGTTGGCGTCGTAGATCTGCACGCCGCTCGCCTGATTAACCACCATCGCCGCCAGGTCGGCGACGTGAATCAGCTTGAAGGTCTTGAGACTCTGCGCCTCGCCCGGCCCGCCAAGCATTTTGCTCAAGTCGAACGACAGCGCGGGCGACGCCGCCAGCGCGAGGCCCGCGAGGGCGATCGTCAGCGAAAACAATCGGACACGCATGATAGTTCTCCGGCGGAGATAAGCTCAGCTAATCCTAGCATGGGCCCGGCACGATGAGCCACGCGAATCGCCCGCGCCCGCGGCGACCGGTGGACGCCGCGGGCGCGCCGATCCCGGGTCATCGCGCGACACGTCGCGGATTGCAGCGGAGCCGCTCGCGATGGCAGATTAACATGCGCGAACGCTGCGCAATCGCGGCGTGGCGCACTGGCGGGCGCGGCACGCGCGGCCGAAGTCGAGTATCGTGTCCGGTGTCGTGCCGGTATCGTGGCAACTGATATATAACGGGAATGCGCGACTGACTATATGACTATATTACGATGACGACGGAGTACCGCACATGAGCGACGACTGGCGCGCGCGGGCCAGGAAGCTGCCGAAGGGCAACCTGTTCGACGATTTCGCGATCGGGCAGGTCTTTCAGCATCACTGGGGCCGCACGTTGAACGAAGGCGACAATACCCTGTTCTCGACTCTGACGCTGAGCTACAACCCACTCTACTTCAACGCGCCGTATGCGCGCGCGCACGGGCATCGCAAGATATTGATCAATCCGATGCTGGTGTTTCTGACCGTCTTCGGGCTTTCGGTCGAAGACTTGAGCGAGGCGGGGGGACTGTTCCTGGGCGTCGACAATCTGACCTTTCATCAGCGTATCTACCCCGGTGCGACGCTGGTCGCGCGCAGTACGGTGGTCGACAAGCGCGAGTCACAGAGCCGGCCCGAAAGCGGTATCGTGACGTGGCATACGGAGGGCTTTCTGGGCGACGGCGCGCGCAACGACGGCCGCGGCGACCTGGTGATCGACTTCCGGCGCTCCAACCTGGTTCCCAAGCGAGGCATGGCCAAATGAGTTTCATGACAGAAGAGCGCACGATGATTCAGCAGGCGGCGCGCGACTTCGCGATCAACGAAGTGCTGCCGGTGGCCAACAAGCTCGACCCGGTTGAAGGCGAGATCCCGATGGATCTGCGCAATAAGATGGGCGAGCTTGGCTACTTCGGCATCCTGATTCCCGAGGAATTCGGCGGCCTGGGGCTGGGCGCGTTCGAGTATGCGCTGGTGGCCGAGGAGCTGGCGCGCGGCTGGATGAGCGTCGCGAGCATTATCGCGCGCGGCAACGGCATCTACGGCGACCCGAGCCTCGAGCAGAAGCGGAAGTATTTTCCGCGGATGGCGCGCGGCGAGTTCCTCGGCGCGTTTTCGCTCTCCGAGCCCGACGCCGGGTCGGACCTCGCCAACGTCGCCTGCCGCGCCACGCGCGACGGCGACTACTTCGTGATCAACGGGGCCAAGACCTGGTGCACGTTTGCCGACGGCGCGGACTTTATCCATCTGTTCGCGCGCACCTCGCCGCCGGAGGAAAAGCGCCGCCACGTCGGCATTACCCAGTTCCTGATCGAGAAGGAGCGCGGCTCGCTGCCCGAGGGCGTAAGCGGCTCGCCGATCCGCAAGATTGGCTATTTCGGCTGGAAGACCTGGGACCTGCATTTCGACAACTTCCGCATCCCGGCGACCACGATGGTGGGTAAAGAGGGCCGCGGCTTTTACAGCATGATGTCGTTTCTCGAGCTGGCCCGCGTGCATACGGCGGCCCGCGCGATCGGGCTGGCGCGCGGCGCGCTGGAGGATTCGATCGTCTACGCCGGACGGCGCGTACAATTCAAGCGGCCGATCGCGGAGTTCCAGGCAATTCGCTTCAAGCTGGCCGACATGGCCGCCAATATCGAGGCGGCGCGCCAGTTGATGTACTTCGTCGCGACCGAGGTCGACAGCAAGCGGCGCTGCGACAAGGAGGCCTCGATGGTCAAGTATTTCGCCTCCGAGATGGCCGAGCGGGTGACCAGCGACGCGCTCCAGATCCACGGCGGCTATGGCTATACGAAAGATTTTCCAATCGAGCGCTATTGGCGCGACGCGCGGCTGACCAAGATTTTCGAGGGCACCTCGCAGATCCAGTTGCGGATCATTTCCGATCGGCTGCTCGGAGGAGGTGGCGAATGAGTATTGACGCGGCGGCGCTGACCGGGCGCGGCAATTACTACGAGGATTTCACTGTCGGCGACGTCTATGAGCATGCGCGCGGCAAGACCATGGAGGCGCTCGAAAACGTCCTGCTGACCAATCTCGTGCTGAATACCGCGCAGCTTCATTTCAACGAGGATCTGGCCGAGCGCGTCGCCGCGCAAAAACATCGCATCACCTTCGGCGGCGTCACTGCCTCGCTGGTCATCGGCCTCGCGATGCAGGATACGGGTGAGCAGGCGGTCGAAGAGGTCGCGCTCGACCAGGTCCGCTTTCGCATCTCGGTGATTCACGGCGACACGCTCTACGCATTCACCGAGGTGCTGGGCAAGAACGATAGTCCGGACGTACTGCGCGGCCATCGCGAAGTCGGCGAAGTACACTTCAAGCACTGGGGTGTGAATCAGCGCGGCGAGACCGTGTTCGAGGGCGAGCGGCGCGCGCTGATCAAGAAGCGATCGTTTACCACCACCGGACTCGAGCTCGAGGACGAGGCCGCGGCGCCGCCGGCGCGGACGCGGATGAAGTCGGTCGGATCGTCGCGGGCGGGCGCGCGCGCGGTGGTGCGGATGCTGCCGGTGGCGAAAAAATCGGTCGCGCTGAAAGCCGTCAAACCGGCCGCGGGCGGGCGCAAACTGAAATCGGTCAAAACCGTCAACCGCGCCAAACCGGGCAAACTGCTCAAGCTCGCCAAGCCGTCCAGGGTGGTCAAGATGGTCAAGCCGCCCAAAGGGCAGCGTCCGTCCGGGGGCAAGAAGCGGCGCTAACCACGGCGTATTCGCGGCTATCTTGACGTTTAACGTATGTCGTAGTACGATTTACGAAAGAAGTCATTGACGGCCGGCATGGACGGAGGATCGAGAGCGAAGTGGCGATCAAATCCTTTCATGGCGGCTATACCGAATCATTCTGGCGAGGGGCCCGAATAGCGCGTTTTCAGCCTTTCGAAAGGGTGGCAATGCGTAAGCTCCAGATGCTCGACGCGGCTTCAGCGCTCGCGGTGCTCGTCGCGGTGCCAGGCAACAAGCTGGAGAAGCTGACCGGCGACCGCGGCGGCCAGCACAGCTTGCGAATTAACGATAAGTGGCGGCTTTGCTTTCGATGGCCCCAACCCGACGCATACGACGTTGAGATCACCAATCATTACGCTTGAACATAGTGGAGTGGTCACGATGGCGCGAAATAAACGGCAGATTCCGCCAGCCCATCCGGGCGAGATCCTGGACGAGGAATTTCTCCAGCCGCTCAACATGACGATCAATGCGCTCGCGCTGGCGCTGCGAGTACCGAGCAACCGGCTCTATGCCATCGTACAGGGCGAGCGCGGCATCAGCCCCGATACCGCGTTGCGCCTGGGACGCTACTTTGGCACCGGTCCGGAATTCTGGATCAACCTTCAGGCCCATTACGACCTTGAAAGCACGCGCGGAGACCTCGAAGAGGAGGTCGAACGGCAGGTGCAACCGCGAGGGCACGCGGCCTGACGGGTCACGATGCCGTCCGTCCGGGGGCAAGAAGCGGCGCTAACCACGGCGTCGCGCGCGGCAAAAAAATTCAGGGGCGGAGCGGGAGAACCCGCACCGCCCCTGTTTGATTAGTCAGTCGTCAGCCGTAACGAATAGTCAGTAGGCCGGCCGAAGCCGCTACTTGGGCAGCGTCGCGTCGCGGACCAGCACGCCCTCGCTATAGAGCTTCTCGATCTGCTCTTTCGACAGTCCGGCCAGATCCGCGAGCACGCGCTCGTTATCTTCGCCCAGCCGCGCCGAGCGCAGTTCCATGCGATCGGGCCACGCCGAAAACTTGACCGGCACTGCGGGAATCGCGACCTTGCCGAGCAGCGGATCTTCGATCCAGCGCACCGTCTTGCGTTCGTTGTGATGCGGATGGTTGACCGCCTCGTTGACCGTCAGCACGGGCGCGCAAGGCACGCGCTCCTTGTCCAGCGCCGCGATCGCGTCGTCGCGCTGGTCGTGCCTGGCGAGCCAGTCCTCGATAATCCGCTGCAACTCGGCGTTGTTGTCGCGCCGGCCACGCGCATGCTTGAAGCGCGGATCGGTCGCCAGCTCGGGCATCCCCATCGCACGGCAGAGCTGCACCCACTGATGCGCCGTGGGCACGCACAGATAGACGTACTGTTCGCCGCGGTAATGATAGATGCCGGTCGGGCCGCCGCCCGGATGCTGCGAGCCGTTGCGCGTCGGACGGTACTTCTCGCCGCGCAGCGAAACCTGCGGCACGTTGGCCTCGTGCATATGGAAATAGGTATCGAGCAGCGACGCGTCGAGGTATTGGCCCTCGCCGGTGCGCTCGCGATGAATCAGCGCGAAACCCACCGCCATCGCGGCCGCCACACCGGTCGAAACGTCACCGATCGCCATGGTGGTGACCGACGGCGCGCGATCGAGCTCGCCGATACCGTCGGTGATGCCGGCGTAGGCCTGCCCGATATAGTCGTAGCCGGCCTTGTCCGACAGCGGTCCGGTCTGCCCGGCCATCGAGATCGAGCACATGATGATCCGCGGATTGGCCTTTTTCACGTCCTCGTAGGAAAAGCCCAGGCGCTTGATCACGCCGGGCGCGAAATTCTCGACCAGCACATCGAACTTCGGCAGCATCGACATAATCAGATCGCGCGCGCCGGGCTTCTTCATATCGATCGCCAGGCTGAGCTTGCTGTGGTCGTGCTGCATGTAATAGGTGCTGTGGCTGGAATCCTTGAACTCGGGCTTCATCGGCTTGAGCCCGCCGCCACGGACCCGATCGCCCTCGGGTGCGAGTTCGAGTTTGACCACCTCGGCGCCCATCTCGGCGAGCAGCCGGGTGCAGGTCGGACCAGCGACGAATTGCGTGAAATCCAGAACGCGGAAACCTTCAAGCATGCGCGGTTTGTCGGCCATCAATCGCACCTCCCCGTGACGACGAAAAAGCGTATCAGCCAGAATGGGCTTTGGCGTTAAACTACAAAATGTGCCGCGGATTGTCCAACCGGCATCCCGGCGCGGCTCATTCGGCGAGCGGGCGAAATTTGGCCAGCGTGATCGCCTCGGTGACTTCGTCGAAGACGATCTCGACGCGCATCCCGGCGCGGATCGCGGCGTTGTCGACGCCGACCAGGTTGGTCAGCAGGCGCGGCCCCTCGTCGAGTTCGACTTCGGCGACGTTGTAGGGCAGATCGCCCTCGAAGCCGCGGAAATAAGATTGATGGAAGATCACCCACGAATTGACCCGGCCGCGGCCGCAGAGATCGGTCCAGACGATCTCGCGCGACCAGCATCGCGGGCATAGCGGCGCCGGCGGCGACCAGATCGTGGCGCACGCCGCGCATTTCTGCAGGCGCAACTGATGATTCTTAAGCCCGTCCCAGTAAGGGCGATTGAGATCCGAGATCGCGGGCAGCGGTTTACTGTAGTTCGGGTTGGCCATCTTCATCGTCGCATCCGGCTTGGCTGGCGGCTCGTTCGATCGCTCAGCGATGATAGATCAACGAATCACCGTAGCAGTTGGCCCACTGGATCAGCGCCGCGTCCTTGATTTGGCGCGCGCCGCATTCGCCGCGCAACTGGCGCACGATCTCGACCTGATGATTCCAGGCCATGATATGCCCCTCGGAGAGCAGTCCGCCGTTGGTGTTCATCGGCAGCGCGCCGCCCAGTTCGATCCGTCCGCCGGCGGTGAAGCCGGCCGCCTCGCCCGGCTTGCAGAAGCCAAAGCGTTCGAGCGCGATCCATGGCAGGATCGAAAAGGCGTCGTAGCTGAACAGTGCGTCGACATCTTTGGGCGCCACATCCGCCATTTTGTAGACTGGCTGCAGGCCGGCATCATAGTCGGCGACGGTTTGCTGGAGCACGCCGAAGCCGGGATAGGCCCAGATGAACTCCTCGCGCCCGGCCGGCAGCGGCTGCATCCCGCCAATGTAGACCGGCGGCTTTTTCAAATCGCGCGCGCGCTCCGCGCTGGTCACGATCACGCAGGCCGCGCCATCGTTGATCAGGCAGTAGTCGAGCAACCGCAGCGGCGCGCAGATGAAGCGCGAGCGTTGATGGTCGTCGATCGACATCGGCTCGCGCATCATCGCGCCGGGGTTGAGCGCGGCATGCTTGCGAAACGCGACCGGGATCGCGGCAAGATCGCGGGCGGTCGCGCCGTAGCGCTCGAAATAGCGCCGTGCGACCAGCGCCGCGCCGGCGCCGGGCGAGGTCATGCCGTACGCCGGATCCTGGCCGTGGCTGCCGCCGGCTTCGCGCGCGCCTTCGGAATCGCCCGCCCCGCCCATCGCCGGCTTGCGCAGCCCCGAGAAGCTCACCGACGCCATGCAGGCGACGGCGCTGGCCATACCCGCGGCGACCATCAGGGCGGCCCACTGGATACAGCTTGCGGTGAAGCGGCCGTGCGCCCAGGTCTGGTTGAAGGCGCGCAGCTTGAGCCCGAGCACCTGCGCGATGGTGTCGCCGTCGGCGCCGATCGGTGTGCCAAAGCTCACCACCAGGCCGTCGAGATCGGCGCGGCCCAGGCCGGCGTCGTCGAGCGCGGCGGCCAGCGCGTCGGCGGCGAGATCAATCGGACTGCGCATCAGGCGCCGCCCGTAGACGGAATTGCCGGCGCCGGCGATCGCCGTGCGATCTTTCATATTCAACATGGGGCTTACGGCCATCGTCCGCTGCGCGATCGTTTAATCTCCGGCGACTCTACGCAACTGCGCCAATCGCTGTCCAACGCTGATAGTTGAGGTCGCGCGCGCGGCTTGCGTGAGCTGCGGATGGTATTGAAGAAGACGCTCAGCGGATTGTCCGCGCCGGTATTGCGGCGGCGGCGCCAAAAGAAAACGCGCCGCACGGCGATCACCGTGCGGCGCGGCAACGTATCCCCCACCCTTACCTTAAGACCACCACCGGATGCGTTGGCTTAATGCCGGGCGTCGGCTTAATGCTGGGCGTCGGCGATCGCCGGCGCGACGCCGTTGCCGTTGCCATTGATCGCCAACTCGGGGCGCTCGCTGCGGAAGGTATCCGCGAGCAGCGCGAAATCGCTCTGCAGGTCGATCGCGGGCTCGAACGAACGCGCCAGCTTGAGCAGCGAGAGTTGAAATTCGCGCGCCGGATCAAGCGAATGCACCAGTTGCCCGATATTGATTTCGAATGCGTCGGAGAGCAGCGCGAGCTGATGCTGCAAGCCCTTCATCGGCTCGAAGCTCTGCGCCAGTTCGGCGAGCTGGGCCTGAAAGGTCCGCATCGGTTCGAACGATCGCGAGAGCTGTGCAAGCTGCTCCTGGAAGGTGCGCAGCGGTGTGAACGATTTGGCGGCGGATTGCGCCAGTCGCTCGACCGGCTCGAAAGTTTTGGTCAATTCGGCAAAGCGATCTTCGAAGACCTTGACCTGCTCGAAGACTTTGGCGACGGCCTGGGCGACCTGGTACTGGCTATTCGAATCCATGACATCTTCCCCGGAGCTGGAATTGATCGTGGCCTTTTCCGCATATCGCAGCACGGCCTCGCGCACGCCGTTCGGTGTGCCGGCCGCGGAGATGTAATCGTTACTGATCGGCGGAGCGATAAGCGGCTCGTAGTGCGCGGCACTCTCAACCACCACGCGGGCCGGCGCCGCCTCGCTAGCGACGTTCCTGACTGCTTCACCGGTTTTCTGGCTGGCGACAAAAATCTCGGCCGAACTCCGCTTGTAGACCGAGGTTCCAGAGCCATTTGACGTCGGCACCGGTTCGAGCAGTCGCTTGCGCAGTTCTTCGAGTTTCAGGTTCATAATCTTGCCCCCCACCGTTGCGTGTTCGGCGGGTAAGGCAAGTGAGCAAGAGGTGTTCCAGCCTTGAGCAAAGATCGATTAATTCAGAATCTGCCTCGATGAGCGTCGCGAATCTGAATTTCATTGGGTGAAGTTGGAGACAAGAGTTATCGTCTCGATAAGATAGCATCAATTGTGCTATTGCAGACAATATCTGATGCAGAATTGCAACTGAGAGTCGGTTGCAGTCATCGAATCGCCACTTGACAGGGATTTACGTTGCAAGGTCGCCCTCGATGTGGCTTCGCTGCAACATCCATCCGACGTTCAGGCCGCGGCCGCCGCTATCTCCATCGCCATCGGAGCCTTGCCTGTGCGGATCGCTATAGGCCGCAGCCGCCTCGCGGTATCGATTAGATAGCAAATAGTAGCCGCGGCGCCAGCCTCGTCCGCCCCCCTCATCCGCTACGCCAGTGCCGCACGCGAGCGATCGGAACGAACCTGCGGCGTGTTCCATCCTCGAAACAGAATTGTTTCAGCCGGCTACATCGCGATCGACGAATTTGCATCGGGTCTCCGGCTTAACTCATAACCGCTCTGATTTCGTTGGGGTTTTCGATTAGTTTGCGGCCGCGCTCCTTGGCACGTCATTCGCACTATGATTCATGCGGCCAATCGAGAGCGAAGGATTCTCACCGCACGCTGACGATCGCGATCAACGCGCTCGGGCAGCGCGCCGCAAAGGAGCGACAGAAAGATGGACAGGGCGCGCGCAATTATGATCGAAGAGCAGCGCCAACTGCTCACGTTGGGATTCGCCGTCCTGGTCTTCCTGTTCGCGCTGCTCGCCCTCAACCTGCGCGATTACGGCACGCGACTCGTCCCCAGTCCGATGACGATCGGCGAGATGAATCGCACGACACCCGCACCCGTGACGCTAGTCGCCGCGAATCAGCGGTCGATTGCGCTGCCCGTCGCTCTCTCAATGCAATCGCGTTAGACCGTCCCGTCCGCCGCGCTTCCCTCCCCGAAAATCGGACCCGGCTGGCGGGTGCCGATGCCGCCGTCTCCCATGGTTGACTCAAGCCGGTTGCGTGTTACGCTCGCTGGTTGGTTAGCGGCGGCGCCGCGCCAGCCGAGGATCGCTTCCCGCCACCTCCGGACTGCCGGACGCGACCGGAGTTCCCGGCCAGGCCTGCCGCCCGCTCGCCGACAAGTCTTTGCAGTGTTAAGAATGCGTGATGCGCCCGACCGCGTGATAATTTGCGCCGGCCGCGGCGGCATTTTGGGGTGACGGATGGAGGATGGTGCCACAGCGGCGGCGATAACCGCGCCGGCTCATCACAGTGCCGCCGAGTCGGCGCGCAAATGGATCATTGCCGCTTCGGTAATTCTCTGCACGATCCTCGAAGTCCTCGACAGTTCGATCGTCAACGTCGCCCTGCCCCACATGCAGGGCAGCTTCTCGGCGACGGTCGACGAGATCACCTGGGTCGTGACCACCTACCTGGTCGCCGCCGGCATCATGATCCCGACCACCGGATGGATCGCCGGACAGTTCGGCCGCAAGCGCTACTTCATGATCTCGATCGCGACCTTCGTCGCTTCGTCGGCGCTATGCGGCGCGGCGCAGACGCTCAACCAGATGGTCGCGTTCCGCTTTATCCAGGGCATCGCCGGCGCGGCCTTGCAGCCACTCTCGCAAGCCATCCTGATGGAGACCTTTCCGCCCAACGAGCAGACGCTGGCGATGGCGGTCTGGGGCATCGGCATGATGGTCGCGCCGATCATGGGTCCGACGGTCGGCGGCTATATCACTGACAACTGGAACTGGCGCTGGAATTTCTATATCAACCTGCCGATCGGAATCGCGGCGGCCTTCATGGTCTCGACCTTCGTCCACGATCCGCCCTACCTGAAGAAACTCAAAGGCCAGGGCAGCGCCGACTGGATCGGGATTGTCTGCCTGGTGCTGGCGCTCGGGATGGGCGAAATCGTGATGGACCGCGGCGACCGCGCGGATTGGTTCGCCACGCCGTGGGTCTGGTACTTCTCCTTCATCGCGGGAGCCGCCTTCATCATCCTGGCCGTCCACGAGTGGCGCACGCCGGAGCCGATTGTCCAGGTGCGCATCCTCAACAATCGCAAATTCCTCGTGCCGACGATCCTGCTGATCATGATGACGTTTACCGCCTATGGCATGCAGATTCTCAATCCGGTCTTCCTGCAGAGCCTGCTTGGCTACACCGCGTCGAAGGCCGGGCTGGCGATGGCGCCGCGCGGCATCGGCCTGATGGTCGCGATGTTCTTTCTCGGCGGTATCGCCAAGCGCGGCGTCGATACGCGGCCGCTGGTCGGGTTCGGCTTTATCCTGATCGGCCTGGCGAGCTGGCAGTTGGGCAGCCTCGACCTCAACATGTCGACCTGGAACTTCGTCGGACCGACCATCGTCCAGGGCGTCGGGATGGGTCTGATCTTTCCCAACCTCTCGGCCGCCGCCCTGAGCTCGATTCCGCGCGAGCAGATGGGCTACGGGGCGAGCCTGTTTTCGATGTCACGCAATATCGGCGGGTCGATCGGCACCTCCGTGCTCACCACCATGCTGGTGCGGCGCGAGCAGGTGCAGCAGAGCCGGCTGGTCGAGCACGTGACGGTCTTCGACGCCTGGCGCCTGAGCCGCACGCCGGCCAGCATGCCCGGCGGAATGACATTCAATTACATGCACGAGATGGTCAACGGGCAGAAGCAGGGCCTCGGCATGCTCTATAGCCAGGTGCAGTCACAAGCGATGATCCTGTCGCTCAACAGCATCTACCGGATGCTCGCGTACCTGATGCTGGTGGGACTGGTGATGTGTTTTTTACTTCCGCGGACGCGCGGCAAAGCGCCCGCCGGCGCGCATTGAGGGGGTAGCGATTGTCCGGGCAACGTCCGAATTGTATCTTTGGTTAAACGAGTTAGTAGCAATGTCAGACCCAGCACCTAAATCGAACGTAACTCCGGTGGCCAAACCTTCAGAAGACCGGCGCTCGTTTGTTCTCGACAAGAAGCACTGGAGTGCGTTTCTCAAGATTCTCGAACGCCCGGCCCGAATAAAACCCCGGCTCGCGCGCCTGCTCGCGGAGCAGAGCGCGCTTGAGTGAGCAAAGAGCCCGCAGGGCTCTCGTCGGTCCATAAGCTCGCACCGAAAACTCGACCGATTCGTTCGACTGCGGACGCGCGGAACTGGATCGGTTCAGGCTTCATTCCATTCTTCATCGCTGATTTCGGCAATGCGCAATATCCGCTTGAGCAGACCGACGCTGATATCACCGCCATGCGGATTCGGAATCCGTACGGTGCCTCGCGGACCTTTCATATACAGGTGCTTGCCGCCAGCAAACGGCCCTTCGTAACCCAAAGACTTCAGGGTGCGCACGAGGTTCCGGTGCGAGCAGGGAGAAAGCTCGGCCACGATGTTTTAGTGGGATTTCTTCAGATCAATGGAAGAAGCCGAATCATCATCAACCGGTAAGGGTGAAGCGTCCACCGATTCAACAGGGAACGGCATAGCGTCCACCATTTCGTGCTGTTGCACCTCCCACCAGCCGAGCAACGCACTCATAAGTTCATCACGCGCCAGGGTTTGGGTCGCACCGGTTGCCCAGAGTCCGACGACCCCCGGAATTGACGAAAACCATTCGTCGGATTCCATAAGCTCGAACTCGATTCGGGGCTTTAACCGGTCGAAAAATTCGGCAAGCGTGATTGTCTTTGCCCCTTGCACCTGCTTTATGAGTTCGCCGATGGTGCGCACCTTTTCATCCGCATGTGCCATGGAGTCAGTTTAACGCTCGAGCCGACAAGTTGTCATCCCCCCCACATAACTGAATCACGCCCCGGTGAGGCGGAGAACGGTTGCGAAGTCTCTAATTTTTATTCGTGGAGTTCTGCAAAGCGCGGCGCAGCCTGGATTTCAGATCGTAATTCACTCGGATCGAGAGGACCGTGGTGCAAACGAATCTTCGCAACTGTGCGAACGAAAGCGTCAGGCTCATCGGCTCGATTTCGGTTGAACCTTACGGCGGCGACGACTGTCGAGCAGAACCGTTCTCGATCTCGGCGCAATGGTGCAGAAAGCAATCCGTGCAGAGGACCATTTCAAACTCCACACAGAAGTGGCGGAGGGGGCGATCACACTTCTGACAGATTGTGAACGTGATGTTGTCGATATCCGCAAGCGCGTCGGACAGACGAGTCGCATCCGAGAAACCCGGACCATCTCGCTTAAGCTTTAAAAGCCAACCCAATCTTTGCGGCTCGTGCCGTCTCGAGGTTGGATGTATTGAAGAACGTCGCAATAGCGTGGGCTAGATTCGCCAGAGGCGGTTCATGTCCGCTGCTTTCGCTGCCATGGTCAATGAAACAATCTGTGCAGAGTCGCTGGTTGCAACACGAAAACGAACGCCTAAGATTCAGTCTTGCACTTGTCGCATCTAAGTTCTTGCGTGGACTCCGGCACAACGTGTCTTCGGTTTTGAACAGATAGCGCGGTAAGCCCCATAAATATTCGAACCGCAGCGCGCGGTTTGCCGTTCTGCGCCAATTCCTCGACCGGCCAACCCAAACCGCGCGTTAGGCGCCCCACTTTTTCCGAGAAACTAGGGTGAAGTGCCTGTGAATTGGGACAGCGATAGTGGGAGCCTCTGAGGCGTTTTAGTCCAGCATAGACCCAACACACCCCCTTCTTTTCCATTTCGCCGCTCGCAGCCATGAGCCATATGCCTAAGAAGTCTTGCTACCTATGCGCTACCTAGCGCAATCCGACGGCCGGTCAAGATGCTCGTAAGTGACTGATTTAATTGGTGGAGCTGACGCGGATCGAACGCGCGACCTCCTGAATGCCATTCACTTTACCTCCGCAGCTCACACCAAACCAGCGCAACAAATCCCAAGAAATACGGGCGATCCCGCGTTTCTTTCTTGGGCCTTTTTGGTGCTGGTTGCGAGGGGTTTTCGGACAAAGTTCGGACAATTCTCGGACAGTAAAGCGGCTCGGCAGGACCGAGTTACGGGAGTTGTCTCATGGCTGCGAACCCCTATGTGGAAGCGCGTCGGGAATGGGATGAACGTTATGCCGATCTCGTTCTCGGCAAACGCAACTGGCAGATAGCGGCTGGCGGGCTGCTTCTGCTGGCGCTGATTCTGGCCAGCGCCATGGGCTGGCTCATCAGCCGAAGCCGCTACGTTCCCTACGTCGTCGAAGTCGACAAGCTCGGATACGCTTTGACGGTTCCCCAACCGCTCAGTCCTGCGTCCGTTCCCGATGTAACGGCGCGAATTCAGCGTTACGAAATCGCGGCGTTTATCCGCAATGCGCGCTCGATATCCAGCGACGCACAGGTCGAACATCAGATGCTCAATTCGCTGCTCGCGCATGCCCGCGGCGCGGCGGACAGATTCCTCGACGCGTACTACCACTCTGACGGCTTCACTCATAACCCTTTCAAGCTCGCGGAGAAGCAAACCGTTTCGATCGAGATCGATTCGATCCTTCA
>Ga0307373_10008542_pt1 | contig 15560 bp, 14 predicted proteins | sample OX2MG_FD_202534 | JGI IMG/M metagenome (GOLD analysis project Ga0307373, IMG submission 202534) | Soil microbial communities from Risofladan, Vaasa, Finland - OX-2 | ecosystem: Environmental > Terrestrial > Soil > Coastal area > Acid sulfate soil | place: Finland: Risofladan, Vaasa | collected... | reverse complement strand
CAAGGGAAACTACACAAAAATGAGGATTCAAAGTTCAAATCGGCACCAAGCACAATCGGCTGAAAAGCCGCGCCAGTATTGGCTTTCACGCGAATCAATACACATTTAACCGGACACTACTGATCGGTGTTAAGTTGACAGTACCAGTCAGGGACAACCTTCATGTCTCTAGGTATTCATCCTGATTGTCCAACTGGGTCATCCGGTTTATTTTCCGATAAGCAAGTGGAGGCACCAATTGCGCTTGTCTTGACGGGAAAGCACCCTCATTCGGCGCTTCAGCTTAACGAGGGAACACTGCATTTTGTTCCCGATTAATGGCACACGAAAATAGTGTTCTGAGGCGAACTGTCCTTTGGCTAACCCATCCCTATAGTGGAGGAGGAAACAATTCATGAGCAATCCTGCAACGATACACCCATCGATAGATGCCGGGATAAAACCAGCTGCGCCAGGTTTTGCCGGAGGTAAACTCCGTTGCAAATGTGCTGCCAACCAGGTCGAGGTGACGATCAGCTCGCAGACGGCACACAATCACGCCTGCGGCTGCAGCAAGTGCTGGAAGCCGAAAGGCGCCTTGTTTTCGCAGGTCGCGGTCGTTTCACGAGACAAGCTCAAGGTAACTGCCCATGAAGAGAAACTGAAGATCGTCGACAGCAGCGCGACCATTCAGCGCCATGCGTGCACCGGCTGCGGTGTTCATATGTTTGGCCGGATCGAGAACAAAGCCCATCCATTCTACGGCCTCGACTTCGTCCACACCGAACTCTCCAACACCGGAGGCTGGTCGCCGCCGGAATTCGCGGCGTTTGTTTCATCCATCATCGAAACGGGTACCCCTCCGGCTCAAATGCCTGCCGTTCGAGCACGTCTGAAGCAACTAGGGTTGGAGCCGTATGACTGCCTGTCGCCCGCCCTGATGGATGCCATTTCCACGCACGTCGCCAAGAGCAAAGCCAAGGCATAAGACACATCCACAGCAACTGCCTGCATGGCCCGTCGTTTGTCCCTCCGCACGGCAGGTTATGTTTGGGGCACTGGATTCTTGTGCGCTCCATACGGCACCTGTGGGATAGCCGGCGCCCCGTTTGCCTAATTCCGCGGAATCGCTGTCTGAAATTCCGCGGGTAGGGGGCCTTTCAGGGAGAGATTCCGCGCGTGAAACCTGAGATGGTCTTCGATGAAGCTGGCAATGAAGAAGTAGCTGTGATCGTAACCCTCTCGCAGGCGCAGGTCGAGAGCCACGCCCGCGCGTTCGCACGCCTCGCGCAGCAATTCCGGTTTGAGTTGGGTTTGGAAAAACTGATCCTTCGTACCCTGGTCGACCAGAAGAGGTGGTCCCTTCCAGCCACTTGTTTCGATAAGGGCGGTGGCGTCGTATTCGCGCCAGGGGCCGCGATCAGGCCCGAGATATCCGGTTAGCGCTTTCTCGCCCCAGGGACAGCGCATTGGCGAAGAGATCGGCGCAAAGGCTGACACCGACTTGTAACGCTGGGGATTCCGCAGGGCCAGGGCAAGCGCTCCGTGTCCGCCCATCGAATGGCCAAAGATGCCAACCCGCGCCGGATCGACAGGAAAGTTGGCGGCAACCAGCCGGGGCAATTCCTGCGTGATGTAGGAGTACATGCGGTAGTTCTGCGACCACGGCGCCTGGGTCGCATCCACGTAGAAACCCGCGCCGCGGCCGAAGTCGTAACTATCCGCTTCACCCGGAAGATCGAGGCCGCGCGGACTGGTGTCCGGGGTAACGACGGCGATGCCGAGTTCGGCGGCGACGCGCTGCGCGCCAGCCTTGACGATAAAGTTCTCCTCGGTGCAGGTCAGCCCTGAGAGCCAGTAGAGTACTGGTATGAGAACTGAACCCCTGTTCGCCTGTGGCGGCATGAAAACGCCGAAACGCATGGTGCAACCGGTTTCCGGCGAGGCGTGGCTATACACCCCCTGCATGCCGTCGAAGCATTTGTTTTGGGTAACAGTAGTGATCACCATTTTTTCAGGTCGGTCGCCCTCGGCATTCACGAGCACAGCCGCGTTTCTCCGGTTGTAGCGGGACGATCGGGTACGATCTGGAAATCAGAACGTGACGACCGAACGGATCGACTTGCCTTCGTGCATCAGGTCGAAGGCCTCGTTGATCCGCTCTAGCGGCATCACGTGGGTAATCAGGTCGTCAATGTTGATCTTGCCCTCCATGTACCAGTCAACGATCTTCGGTACGTCGGTGCGGCCCCTGGCGCCGCCGAAAGCCGAACCCTTCCAAACGCGGCCGGTGACCAGTTGGAACGGTCGTGTCGAAATTTCCTGCCCGGCGCCGGCCACGCCGATGATGGTGCTGACGCCCCAGCCCTTGTGGCAGCATTCCAGCGCCTGGCGCATCAGCTTGACGTTACCGACGCACTCGAAGCTGTAGTCGGCACCGCCCTTGGTCAGGTTGACCAGATAGGCCACGAGGTCGCCCTCGACTTCCGTTGGATTGACGAAATGCGTCATGCCGAATTTTTCCGCCAAGGCCTTGCGCCCCCGATTTACGTCGACGCCGACGATCATGCCAGCACCCACCATGCGCGCGCCCTGGATCACGTTCAGGCCGATGCCGCCGAGACCGAACACCACCACTCTGGCGCCCGCCTCAACCTTGACAGTGTTGATCACCGCACCGATGCCGGTGGTGACGCCGCAGCCGATGTAGCAGACCTTGTCGAAAGGCGCATCTTCACGAATTTTTGCTACCGATATCTCGGGCATCACGGAATAGTTGGCGAAGGTCGACGTGCCCATGTAGTGGAACACCTGCTTCCCGCCGATGCTGAAGCGGCTGGTGCCGTCCGGCATCAGGCCCTTTCCCTGTGTGGAGCGAATCGCCTGGCATAGATTGGTCTTCTGCGAAAGGCAGTATTCGCACTGCCGGCATTCCGGCGTGTACAGCGGGATCACGTGATCGCCCGGCTTGACGCTGGTCACGCCGGCGCCCACTTCCACGACAATGCCTGCGCCCTCGTGGCCGAGAATCGCCGGGAAAATTCCTTCGGGATCGTCGCCCGACAATGTGAAGGCATCGGTATGGCAAACACCCGTGGCCTTGATCTCCACCAGCACTTCACCCGCGCGCGGGCCATCGAGTTGCACCGTTTCTATGGTCAGGGGGGCGCCGGCCTTGTAGGCAACAGCTGCACGTACGTCCATGTGTCGCTCCTGTGAGTTGAATAGTTGAGTCGTTATCGGAATGGCCGACGCCGTGTGTGTCCGCAGGCTGTTATTCGCTCATCGGCGCAACGGCCTTTATCACGTCCACTGTCGGTGTTCCATACGGAAAAATCTGGGCCAGTTTGCCGGCTGCTGCCGCACCGGCGCGTAAGCGGCGGCGGGGGCGTGCGCACCGGTCGCAAACGGCGACAACGCGCAGAACAGCAATGCCGTCAGTTCGTGGCCTCGCATGGCGCCGAATCCATTCCTTTCCGTCTTGAGTCTTCGCGGTGCCGGGGAGCCCGGCCATCCCGCACCCATGGAAGGAATTTACTCAGTCTCAAGTCGCTCTGTAATCCGGATCATCCCAGAGCGCGGTAGGGGTTATCCCTTAGAGCTCAGCGCAGCGCCGTTTCCTGCATGGTCATCTTGACGAGGTCGGCGATCGACCGCGCAAGCATTTTCTCCATCACCTTGGCGCGATGAACTTCGACGGTCTTCGCGCTCAATCCCAGCGTGTTGGCGACGGCCTTGTTAGACATCCCCTCTACCACCAAATCCAGCACCTCCCGCTCGCGGGGAGTCAAACTGGCAAAGCGTGCATGAAGCTCCGCGCGTTGTGCCCCCTTGCCGCGCCGCTCGTAATCGAAGGCGATCGCTTTCTGGATGCGATCGAGCAGATCCTGATCATTGAACGGCTTCTCGATGAAATCGAAAGCGCCGGACTGGACCGCCCGTACCGCCACCTGCACGTCGCCATGACCCGTGATGAAGATGATCGGCACATGGATCGGCTGTGCCGCCAGGCGATTCTGCAGCTCCACGCCGCTCATACCTGGCATGCGCACATCTAGAATCAGGCAGCCCGGCTTCGATGAATCGTAGCTGTCGAGAAACTCCTGGGCCGAGGCGAAAGTCTCCACCCTGAGCTGTACGGTCTCGATCAGCCAGCGCAGGCTGCGAGCAACCGCCTGATCGTCGTCAACAATGAAGACTGTCGGCTCGCTCATGCCTGCTCACGTGCTGTTCGCTAGTCTGCAGAGTGAAGCGGAACGTGGCGCCGCCATCTCTCCCAGACTCGGCGCTAACGCTGCCGCCATGCGATTCGATGATCGATCGGCTAATGGAAAGCCCCATGCCGACGCCCTGCTGCTTGGTAGTGAAGAACTGGTCGAACACCTGATCGATGACCGCTCCGGCGATGCCGGGCCCGGTATCGCCGATTTTGATCTCGACGGTGTCGCCGTCGATCGGTTGTGTGCGGATGGTAATCTCGCGCCGCGGGGAATCCGCCTCGGCCATCGCCTCGACTGCGTTGCGCACCAAGTTGCAGATCACCTGCTCGATCATGATGGAGTCGGCCCGCACAGGCGGCAACTCGGCATCGAGACTGAGTCTCACGGTTGCGCCTTGCTGCCGCGCCTCCAATTCGGTGAACTTAACCACCGCGCGCACGATTTGGTTGATGTCCGACGGTTTCATTTGCAATTCGCTCTTGCGCACGAAATCACGCACGTGCCGAAGAATTTCCCCGGCGCGCTCCGCCTGCTGGCAGACCTCCTCGAGCGGCTCGACGAGCTCTCCCGGATCCATGCCGCCCGAGCGCAGCCGCCGAATGCAGCCGCGGGCGAAGTTGGCGATCGCGGAGAGCGGCTGGTTGAGTTCGTGGGCGATGCCGGTGGCCATCTCGCCCATGGTGGACAGGCGCGCCACGCGCGCCAGTTCCGTCTGGTAAAGGCGCGCCTGCTCCTCGGCGTGTTTTTGCTCGGTGAGGTCGCGCGTGATGCCGAGCAGCGCATAGATCGCGCCCCGGCTATCCCGCAGTGGGACGGCATGGGTTTCCATCCAGCTCGTTCTGCCCTTGAGGGTAATCGATTTGAACTCATAGACGACCGCCTCCCCGGCAAAGACGCGGCGCATGTTCTCACGATAAAACTCGGTGTATTCCGGTGCCACGATGCAGTAGATCCGCTTGCCGATGATGTCCTCCGGCCGCGTCGCGCCGACCAGCCTGAGCCCTGCCGGGTTGATCTCCAGGACGGTGCCGTCGGCGGCCTGGAGCTTCACGCACTCCGGCACGGACTCGATGATGGCGCGCAACCGGTATTCATTCTCGGTCAGGCGGTCCAGCACGCCCTGGTGCTCGGCCTCCTTGTCTCGGATCTGTTGCCCCATCTTGCGCAGGCGGAGATGCGCGACCGCGAAACCGATCAATGCTGCCGTCAGCGCCCCTCCCAGCACCACAAGACCATACCACATCGTTTCGCCTCCCGAGATCATTTCGCCGACATCGCTCCACTGGGCAATGCAACCTTAACAGGCCACCCCGCCGGATCAATCAGGGACAACCGCCGGGCATCTAGGTAAACATCCCAATTGCCTGCCAGAACAGTTCTGCTAAGTTACTTTGGCAATCAGTAGTGTCCGGTTAAAAAAGGTATAAATGGAGTCTAACCCAACATTGGGAGGAGCAATCAATGATTGATTTCCCTTCGTTAAGTTACTTCAGAAATCATTAGTGTACGGGTAAAAAAACAGACATCAATCGAGTCTAACGGGCTGTTGAAAAGCGCATTAACCAAGTCGCTACAAAAATTGCGGAGTTGTCAAAATACGCTACGAGCGATGTTTTCGGGATGGGGAGGGGTTTTGGTACACCTAAAAACAGGTGTTTTCGAGCGCTCGGACCGTTTTTCAACAGCCTGCTAACTCTCAACATAAGGAGAAGGAAAATGATCGATTTTTCATTGACACCGGAACAAAAAACGCTTCAGAAGGTGGCGCGCGAGTTTTCGCAGGACATACTGAAACCCTTGGTTCGAGCGGCCGATGCGGAACCGGACCCGCAAAAGGGCTTCCAGATGATCAAGCCGGCCTACGAGAAGGCCTACGAGATGGGATTTGCAACCGGGTTTTTGCCGAAGAAATACGGCGGGGGTGGGCTGTCGAACGTTGACGTGCTGATCGCGGTCGAGGAAATCGGCGCCATCGATCCCGGCTTCGGTTGTGTTCTGCTCGTCAACGGACTGGCGTTGATGCCCCTTGTGTGGTACGGCAACGAGGCGCAAAAGAAGAAGTGGCTCACGATGGCCTGCAGTGATCCGAAGAAGAGCTTTCTTGCCGGTTGGCTGGTGTCGGAGCCGGCCGGGACTCCTGGTGGAACGGCGGGCTTCGACAGCCCCGATCCAAAGGCCGGCATTCAGGTCACTGCGGACCTCAAGAACGGCGAGTACGTCATCAATGGTCGCAAGTATTGGCCGTCAAGCGCCGCCGGATGGGACATGAAGGGCGCGGACGTCAACACCGTTCTTGTGCGAACCGACCGCACCAAAGGTGGCAAGGGTGGGTTGTCTGCAATTCTGGTCCCGCGCGGTACACCCGGCGTGACCTACGAGCCGTCGATCGACAAAATGGGCCAGCGGCTCAATCTGAACTCTGACATCCGATTCAACAATGCGCGCGTACCCGAAGAGAACGTATTCGCTGTGGGCAACGGTGACCTCATCGTTAGCAAGGACTTCACCTGGTCAGGCCCGGTGGCGGGCATCGCAGCGGTGGGAACCGCTCGGGCTGCTTACGAGTACACGCTGAACTGGTGCAAGACGTACACCGCAGGAGGAACGCACCCGATCATCTACCACCAGAACGTCGGGTACATGCTCACCGACATCGCAATGCGCATCGAAGCCTGTCGCTATCTTTGCTACAAGGCGGGCTATTACGCTGACCTGCACGACGTTGAAAACCAGGGCCTGGGTGCGATGGCCAAGATCTATTGCGGCGAAGTCGGCACGCAAATCGTCTATGACTGCATGCGCGTGATGGGTGTCAACAGCTACGACCGACGCAGTCATCCGTTGGAGAAGTACATGCGAGACATGCTGTGCTTCCCGATCTATGACGCCGGCAACATGGGTATGCAGCGGCGCAAGATTTGGGGCATGATCGCAGACAAGAGCTTCAACCCGCGTGCCTGGATGGATAACGAGGCTATCGAGTTCACCAAGAATATGGAGGGTATCGGCGTAGTTGCGACCCCGCCCGCGGGCTGAACGACCGCGAACATGCGCGCACCGCTGACCCTGGGTATGTAGCCCAGGGTCGGCGCAATCAATGTTTCGCCTTGGAGGCTGCAAGTGGTGCCAATCCGGCAGACGTTCGGTCTCGTTCCGCCAGGGACCGACGTCGTCATGTACCTTGTGTTTATGCCATTTGCGATCGCCTTCGGCGTCGGTCTTTACTTACGGTTGCGCGCGTCGGGTCTGGTGAGGCTTGTAATTGCAGGGCCGGGCGGCATCGTGGGCGGACTGCGGCGTCTTCTGGTCTTCGGTCTGTTGCAAAGGCGTGTCGCACACCGACCCCGCGGCTGGCCGCATGTGGGTATCTTCTACGGCTTTCTGACGCTCTTATTCGGGACTACGGTAGTCGCGCTGGATTGGGACGTGTTGCGGCCGCTGGGCGTGCGAATCCTGTCCGGCTCGCCCTATCTGTACTTTAAGGCGTTGCTGGATGCTCTGGGCCTCGTTTTTGTCATCAGTCTGATTGCCGCACTTGCCTGGCGGCTGATCAAGCTACGTAGTACCGGCCCTGATCAGCGGCGCATGCAGTGGCAGTTCGTGCTGCTGATCGTGGGCCTGCTCTACATGGGCACGACAGGGTTCATTCTGGAGGGTCTGAGGCTGACGCTCAGGCCGGTGCCCTGGGCGGATTGGTCCTTCATCGGGAACGAGCTGGCCGGTCCGCTGCACGCTTTAGGTCTAGAGCAGCGTGGGGAGACGACTTACCTTGCCTTGTGGTGGAGCCACGCTGTCGTCGCGTTCACGCTCATCGCCGCATTGCCCTATTTCGCTTTCCTCCATTCGGTGGCCGCACCGTTGAACCTGATGGTTCATCCGGGTCACCCGAAACTGGCGCTGGACGCACCCTTCGATCTTCGGGAGATCGAGGCCAGCGGCAACTTCGACGTAAAGGTGGGTGCGTCAACGCTGGCTGACCTGAACGAAGCGCAACGCTTCGCACTGATGGCTTGCACGAATTGCGGACGCTGCGACAATGTTTGTCCGGCGTTCGCCAGTGGCACCGCCTTGTCGCCGCGACAGTTGGTCCAAGGCTTGCGCGGCATGCAGATGGCGCGTAATTCACGGACCGATCTCCTCGCTTCGGGCGACGTCTCCGCCCCGGCACTGTGGGCCTGCACGACCTGCGGTGCGTGCGTACAGGCCTGCCCGGTGTTGATTCGGCCGGTTGACTACATCGTCCCATTCCGCCGCGAACTGGTGACGCGTCAACAGATCGACAAGCGTCAGATCGAGTTTCTTGGCAACCTCGGGCGCAGCTTCAATCCCTACGGCTTGCCGCCGGCGAACCGCTCGCGGCTGGCCGCAGAACTGAACGCGGCAGACACCGCACCGTAGACAGAACACAGCGTATGCAAACCAGCCACTCACAGTCTCTGCGGACCAACATGCACCCCATCGCGAAGAGTTACCTGTACTGGACCGGATGCGCGGCCAACTATGACGTGCGCATCGCCGCCATCGTCAAGGCAACCACCAAGGTCATCAGGGCCGCCGGTATTGAGGTCAACTTCTTGGGCGAGGAAGAAGCGTGTACGGGGGACGCAGCGCGGCGCCTAGGCGAAGAGGGACTGTTCCAGCAACTCGCCTTGCAGAACATTGCCACGCTCAAACGCCATAGGGTGGAGCGCATAGTGACTCATTGCGCCCACTGCTTCCATGTGCTGAAGAATGAATATCCGAGCTTCGGCGCCGATTTCGAGGTCTATCACCACTCAGAGCTCATTGCACAACTTCTGCGCGAAGACCGGGTTCGGCTCAAACCCGATACCCATTCGGTGGCCACACTCCATGATTCGTGCTACGTCGGGCGATACAATGGAATCTTCGATGCACCGCGCGAGATTCTACGGGCAGTCCACGGGGCCGATACTGTCGAGATGCCGCGCCACCGAGAGCAAAGCTTCTGCTGCGGCGCGGGCGGTGCAAATTATTGGTACGACGCTCCTAAGAAAGAAACGGCAGGAGTGATCCGCATCCGGGAGGCGGTACAGGCGGGTGCGCAGACTGTGGTGGCCGAGTGCCCCTTCTGCATCAAGATGCTCGAGCAAGGTACGCAGTCGGCGGTCGCAGGCAATGGAGTCAGGGTAAGAGACATCGCGGAGATCGTCGCCGAGGCGCTCAACGAGGAGGATGTAGCGGCGCAGCGCGCGAGCGGCAACCACCAGCACCGCGATCAGATGAAGGAGCGCTTATGACGGCGGCGGGCATCGCATCGGTACCGAGCATCCTTGTCTGCGTCAAATTCGTTCCGGATCCCGCTCAGTTGCAGGCCGAGCCCTTGACGGGCCGGCCGGATCTGAAGCGCTCACCGTTTCGAATCAGCACCTTCGACGAGAATGCCATCGAGGCGGCGCTTCAGCTTGCCGCGGAGCACGGGGGTCGCGCTGTCGCGATGAGTCTTTGCGCCCAATTGCCGCCCAAGGACGTCGTGCTCAAGGCCCTCGCCATGGGCGTAGCTGCGGTCTACCTGGTCAAGGACGAAGAGCGGCTGGCCCGCGACCCCTTACGCGTCGCAACGGTGCTTGCCGCAACGGCGCGCACGATCGCCGCACGCGAAAGTCTCGCCCAATGGGACCTTGTGATCTGTGGCGAAGCATCTGCCGACGAATACAACCAACAGGTCGGTCCGCGTCTGGCTGCCGCCTTGAACTTACCGGCGATCACCTATGCCACTGGCCTGACCCTGCTGAACGGTGTGTTGCGTGCTGAGCGCGCGATTGAGGATCGATCCGAGACACTAGAGGTGAATGTTCCAGCGCTTGTCACTGTTGGCACAGAGATTAATACCGCCAGAATGCCTACGGTGTTGCAGATCATGGGGGCTGGGCGCAAGCCGATGGTCGAACTGACTCTGGCGGAGCTCACCGGCCTTGACATTGATCAGCTGAAGGCCTTTCCCGCGGTAGAAGTGTTGGACGTGTTTTCACCACCGAGCGCGCGCAAACAGGTCACGATCAAAGGCGAATCTGCCGATGAGATCGCGGCGGAGTTGCTGCGCCGCTTGGGCACCGATGGGGAGGTAACGCTCTGATGGCCACACACCAAAACGGCGGAAGTGGCGGGGTTCTCCTTTTCTCGGAGAACCCAGAAACGGTTGGCGAACTGCTGACTTTGGGGCGCGAACTCGCATCGCGCTTGCATCGCCCGCTGATCGTCGCGGCCGTTGGCCGCAATGCCCAGGCCTTGCTTGACGAAGGATTAGCGCGCGGGGCTGACGAAGTGCTAGCCGTGCGTGACTCACAAGGCGATGGGATCGTCCCGGATGAGTCGATAGCAACCGCGCTGTGCGAGGCGATTCGCGCATCAGCCCCCGCCGTCGTGCTGGTAGGCGCCACGCGCACCGGCGCCGAATTGGCCGCGCGCACGGCGCAGATGCTGCAGATTCCTTGCGCGAGCAGTTGCGTTGCGCTGGAAATGGACGACGCGGGCAATTTGAGCGTCGATCGGCGGGTGTACGGCGGGCGATTCGTGTCGCGGCAATTGCTCAACATCGCGCCGCGCATGGTTACCGTGCCGCCCAAGCGTTTTCCCAGAGCGGAGAAGGTCTCCGAGTTGCATGGCAGCATCCAAGAACTGCAGGTTGAGCTTCCTGCGCCGCGAATCAAGACAATGAGCGTGAATCCGCGCTCGCACAGTCAAGTGGACATCTCCAAGGCGGAAGTCATCATTTCCGCCGGGCGCGGCGTGAAGAAAATGGAAGACCTTCAACTTCTGGAGAAGCTCGCCAAGCTGCTGGGCGGGGTGCTAGCAGGCTCGCGACCGCTGACCGGCGATGTGGACTGGCTGCCCGTGGATAGGCGTATCGGGCTTTCGGGCCAGACCGTCAAACCTAATTTGTACATCGCCTGTGGCATCTCGGGACAGATTGAACACATCGTCGGCATGAAGGGAGCACGCACGGTAGTGGCCATCAACAACGATGCCAAGGCTCCGATTCATGGCGAAGCAGACTACAGCGTCATAGGGGACTTGTACGAAGTGGTGCCGGCGCTTATCCAGGCTTGTGAAAAGGCCATGGGCAAGGTCGGCTGAGCGTCGGGAAGGCAATGGATGAGACAACCACCACCTTCAACCAGCGCGAGCGCTGCTTTGCTTGAGCCGACAAGAGTTTTTCAGGGACACAGAACAGAAATAGCGCCATGAACAACAATGGAGTCGTATCCCTGGAGCAATTGCGAGCTTGTTCGCGCCAACTGGCAGCGGGAGTGACGATCGTAACCACGTGCGACGTGAAGGGATATCCCTATGGCCTCACCATGAGCGCAGTCGTCTGTCTTTCTCTCGAACCGGCATTGTTCCTCATCTGCGTCAGCGAAAAATCCGATACTTTGGGCCCGCTGCTTGAAAGTGGTACATTCGCAATCAATGTTCTGGGCCGGGGACAGGAAACGCTAGCTCGAACCTTCGCATCGAAAGGGCGCGCCGAAAAATTCAAACACATTGTTTACGATCTGAGCTCCCCTACACGGTTACCGGTGCTAGCTAACGCCTTGGCCGTGGTGGAATGCAAGCTCATCGATACGTACGCGGGCGGGGATCATCGCATAGTAATTGGCGAAGTCAGGGTTACGCGCATGAATGGGGGGCTGCCGCTGGTGCACTACGACGGTCGCTACCTTGGCGTGGATACGGGCAGTCATTCATTCGACTACGTGGCGTGCCGCGATTTATCGAGCGAACGGGCGTAGTGGCCGCGCCAATTGAGGAACGATTTAGAAAACCGTGGACACAAACGGTGTGGCCAAGCGCAAGACGATCGCTCGACCCGCTCGCCGCTTCAGTCTGCAATCTGGGTGGCGACGCAATGATCACTCCCGTTGAAGCCACACTCGGTGATGGCAAAAAGCTCCGCAGTAAGTCGGCGCTTGCTTGTCTTGTCGCCTCCTGCAAATTGCACACTCCTTGGGCCGAGTTCGATCTACATGGTTTCGAGGAGATTGGCAGCGACCGGGAGCATGTCGCCTTGACGATCGGGCGTGTTAACGACGGCGCTCCGGCGCTGGTGCGTATGCATTCCGAGTGCTTGACCGGGGATGTCCTTTTCAGTCAACGCTGCGATTGCGGCGCGCAGCTGGAAGCCGCCTTGGGAACTATCGCCCAGGAAGGGCGTGGGGCACTAATCTATTTGCGGCAAGAAGGCCGCGGCATCGGCCTGCTCAACAAGATCAAGGCCTACCGTCTACAGGACGCTGGCGCAGACACGGTGGAGGCGAACCACCGATTAGGCTTCGCGGCCGATATGCGCGACTATGCGATCGGCGCAGCTATTCTGGGTGAGTTGGGTATCCGTTCGGTACGCCTGATGACCAACAACCCGCGCAAGGTTGTGGCGCTCGAGCACCACGGCGTATCCGTCACGGAGCGCCTGCCGCTGCTGGTGGGCTGGAACGAACACAATTCCCGCTACCTTAAGGCGAAGGCAACCCGACTTGGGCATCTGTTGTGGAAAGACTGAGCATCTCGATAATTGCTTGGTTTTACCGCCAATAAGATAGACGACACGCTTGTGTCCAGTCAAGAACTGAGACGCGCATTAATGTCGCGATGTCGTTCTGTCGTTGGGGTTACCTGCCAGCTATGACCGGTATCACGGAAAACGGAACGGACTATCTATAAAGGGTTAATTCCGGTCATTTGGGTTTTACGCTCGATCAAATCCCCGGTACTGAATCGCTTCCGCTACATGGGCATCAGAGACGCGTTCCACACCCGCAAGATCTGCAATCGTGCGCGCAACCTTGAGAATGCGATGATATGCGCGCGCTGACGCTGATAATCCCAACCTGCTGATCGCTTGCTGCAGCAGCGTCGCGCCCTTTGCATCGGGTGCGCAGTGACTGTCGATCTCGCGCGTGGTGAGCCGTGCACTCTCTTTTCCTTGACGCGTGATCATTTTGGCGCGAGCTTTTTCCACGCGCGCGCGAACTACGCTGGACGAATCACCGCTACTCACGCGCGATAAATATTCCGCCGGCACCGCGGGCACTTCGATATGAATATCGATGCGATCCAGAAGTGGACCGGAGATTTTGCTGCGATAGCGGAGTACCTGGTCAGGCGTGCAGTGACAACGTCCATTGTAGTGCCCCAGATATCCGCACATGCAGGGACGCGTTGCTCTTTTGCAATTCGTGCCCATCACTCTTAAGGCACTAAAACCAAAGGAAACAGCTTTTGAACTACGGACCTTGGGAGAGCACGTCAGGAGGCGACGGCTGGAACTGAGGCTAACCCAGAAGCAGGCAGTCGATTGGCTAGCCGTCAACCCCTGGACGGTCCTAAACTGGGAGAAGGGCCATACCGAGCCGTCGATTGAATCCATGCCCGCCATTCTACAGTTCTTGGGCTACGAGCCATTCCCGGAATCTAAAACATTGCCCGAGCGCATGCTGGCCAAGCGCCGTGCAATGGGTTGGTCGATCAAAGAAGCCGCCCGGCAGCTTGGGATAGACGCGGGGACGTGGGGAGTTTGGGAGCGGGGCGCAACGGCTCCAAAGGGGCAACACCTGATGCTGCTCAATGCACTCGTCTCGTAGATATTTCAAAAGATCGAACCGCGCTGCGAACTGGGCAGTACGGCGCAAATCGAGACACGATATGCCATCACTTCACTTGCGCCGAATGTGGGCGAGATTCCCCGCGCGGCCAGACTGCATTGGGGTATCGAGAACGAGTTCCATGGTTGACTGAATGTCGCTTTCCGCTAAGACGCTCCTGCCATTTGGTCGCGCACTACCGTAGCCAATTTCGCATTGTTGCGAAGCTTCGCGTTGAACTTGTTCCGCATGGATAGAAACAGCGTCAAGAGTTTGCCTAAGAAGCGCAAAGCCGCTGGTTGGAACCGCAACTATGTCGTGGAGCCGCGCCCCTTGCGGCTACTAAAGGAAATCTGCCGCTACAGCCCTGGAGGTTCAATACATAGCGTATGTGCGTGTGTGTTGACATCAGTAGTGTCCGGTTAAATTTCAAACAAGTTCAATTGGTTGGCGACGCTTGATGGATTTTCGGAGTAATCGAGGGGCTGAAATGCACAAGAGATCTGTATTTTCTCGAATACTGAGACCGAAAGTATCTGTAGCAACGTGTATAGCGAGGCATCGAGTTGAAGTTCCTTTTTGATAATGGCGATAAGCACATAGGTGGATACGGCGCACCAGATTTGCGTTTTGACCGCGTTCTCGCTCGTACCCAGGAATTTCTTGATTCGCAAATGTTGCTTGATCCATTTGAAGAACAACTCCACCTGCCAGCGATTCTTGTAAAGCGCGGCGATGGTCAATGCGGGCAAGGTTGTGTTGTTGGTGAGGAATACCAAGGTCTTGCCCGACTCTGGGTCTTTGAAACGGATGCGCCGCAAATGCTCGGGGTAGTCCTTGGAGATGTAGAAGCCGTTCATCGCGATGGCCTGATCGCAGATGACTCCTGCAGCCCTGTCGGTCGCGGCAGAGTACACGCGCCTGGCATCCATTCCACGCTTGGCGCGCGTGACGAAGAAGGCGCCAGCCTGATGCAGTCGGTACAGTCTGGCGAAATCCAGATAGCCCCGATCCATCACGTAGAAAGCCCCTGCCTCGATCAGCAAGATGTCGAGCACATTGACCTCGTGCATCTTGCCGTCGCTGATGTGAATAAAGGCAGGAATGGCGCCGCGCAAATCCAACAGCGTGTGCATCTTGACGGCTGCCTTGGTCGAGCGAAACGGTGCCCAATCGAACAGACTCAGACACAGGTCGATGGTAGTCGCGTCCAGTGCGTAGACCGTATTGGTCAAATCCAATCCCAAATCTTCGTCGTGGTAGAGCTTGCGGGCACGACGAATGAGCAACGCCGAGAGATCGGACCACATGCGCCAATCGCGCGAATCGTTGGCATCGGCCAAGGTGGAGCGGTGAACTGCGTGACGCAATCCCATCGCGTAGAGCTTGCTGGAATTGGCTCCCAGGGTGACCTCGATGTCGCGCAGACTTTCGCGCCAGGTCAGTTGCGCAAATGCCATAACGCGAAACTGGTCGGCACAGCTCATGCGGCGCACCCCGGCATTGCCCGAGTATCGATCCACGATCCGCGTAAAACTCGTCCACGGAATGAACTCCATTACTTGCGCAAACAACGTCTTGCCGACATTCATGTCTCGCCCCAGGGAATATCACCCAAGGGAAACTACACAAAAATGAGGATTCAAAGTTCAAATCGGCACCAAGCACAATCGGCTGAAAAGCCGCGCCAGTATTGGCTTTCACGCGAATCAATACACATTTAACCGGACACTACTGATCGCGGATATTGCGCCAAGTATCC
>Ga0307373_10008540_pt1 | contig 15564 bp, 12 predicted proteins | sample OX2MG_FD_202534 | JGI IMG/M metagenome (GOLD analysis project Ga0307373, IMG submission 202534) | Soil microbial communities from Risofladan, Vaasa, Finland - OX-2 | ecosystem: Environmental > Terrestrial > Soil > Coastal area > Acid sulfate soil | place: Finland: Risofladan, Vaasa | collected... | reverse complement strand
CGACGCCTTCCTGGTGATCCTTGGTCTTGCCCAGAACTTCCTGCAGCTGGGCCTCGTATTCCATCTGGCCTTCCAAATCGTTTTCCAAGGAGCGGTTCATCGCGCGCTTGGTGAGCGCCACGGCCAATGGCGGCGCCTTCAAAAGCTCCACGGCCATCTCCTTGGCGGCGGACAAAACCTGCTCCGGCGGCACGACGCGGTTGACCCAGCCAAAGCGCAGGGCCTCTTCCGCCGTGACCGGCTTGGCCGTCCAGGCGCGCTCCAAGGCCAGCGAGAGCCCCAGAAAGCGCGGCATGAAATAGGTGATGCCCGAGTCGGGCGCCAAGCCCACGCGCACGAACGCGCTGATGAACTTGGCCTCCTGCGAGGCGATCTTGATGTCCGTCGAGAGGATGATGCTGGCCCCCGCGCCGGCGGCCAAGCCGTTGACCGCGCCGATGACCGGTTTTTCCATGCGCCGGATTTGCAGGACCAGAGGATTGAAGTGCCGGCGCAGTTCCTCGCCGAAGGACAGCGGCTTGTCCGCCTGGCGCTTCTTCAAGTCCGCCAAGTCCGCGCCCGCGCAAAAAGCCCGGCCCGCGGCGGTTAAAATCACGCAGCGGATGTTTTTGTCCTTCTCCGCCTTCTTGAGCGACTCCATCAAGCCACGCATCATGGCGTGCGTCAAGGAGTTAAGGACCTCGGGGCGGTTTAAGGTCAGCGTCATGACCCCGCCCGATTCCTCGACGAGCAGTTCCGGCGCGGCGGCGGCAGCGGCTTCTGGTTTCATTGTTTTAAATCCAATTGGAACTTTTTGAGCGAGCCGATCGTATATCGGATAGAGTTGCGAGGTCGTTTAACTGGTAAGACCACCACCCGTCAAGTGGATGATGCGGGTTCAAGTCCCGCCCTCGCAGACTCCATGGGAACCGCGGCAGTCCATGACGGGTGGCGTCGCGGTTCCTTCCTATTTCCTTCTCTTGACAGAATCCGGTTCTCATGTTAAAGTAAGAATACTTGACGGGTGGTATTGGTGGGTGGGAATAGACGACCGGGCCCCGGGCAACCGGGGCCTTTCTTTTTGCCTCATTTCCCCGTCCAAACGGGCTTGCGCTTCTCCACGAACGCCTTCATGCCCTCTTTTTGATCCTGCGTGTCGAACAAATCGTAGAAGCGGCGGCGCTCGAAGGCCAGCGCGTCGTCGAGCCCCGAGTTCAAGCTCTTAAGCACGGCCTCCTTCGCCGCGCGCACGGCCAAGGGCGGCATCGCGGCGATGGCGCGCGCCAGCGTCATGGCTTCGTCCAAAACCGACTCGGGCGGAACCAGGCGGCTGACCAGCCCCATCGCGAAGGCTTCCTTGGCTGAAAACCGCCGCCCGGTCAAAACCAATTCCAAAGCGCGGTGCTTGCCCACAAGGCGCGCCAGGCGCACGGTGCCCCCAGCGCCGGGGATGACGCCGATGCCGATTTCGGGCTGGCCGAAGACCGCGGTTTCGGAGGCCACCACCAGATCGCAGGCCAGCGTCATCTCGCAGCCGCCGCCCAAGGCGTAGCCCGAGACCGCGGCGATGACGGGCTTGGGAAAGCGCCCCAGTTTGTCCCAGCGCGAGAGGTGCGGGTCCGCGGCCATGGCCTTGGCCGAGGCGTTTTCCATTTCCTTAATGTCCGCGCCGGCGGCAAACGCCTTGGGTCCGCCCGTGATGACCACGCAGCGCACCGCGTCGTCCTGGGCAAAGCCGTCCAGCGCCGCCTCCATTTTGTCCATGAGCGGATGATTCAAGGCGTTTAGGGCCGCCGGCCGGTTGAGCGTCAAGACGGCCACCGCGCCTTCCTTCCGAATTAAAACCGGCTCCAAATCGCTTGTCGTGTTCATTTTTTCTCCGCGGGCTTTATCTTACTTTTTCTGGCGGAAACGAAGAAAGCGCCGTAGATAAACCCGGCGACGGCCCCGGTCGCGCCGCCCACGGCCGCGCCCAGCGGGCCGGTAAAGCCGCCGATGATGGCGCCGGCGCTTCCCCACATGAGAGTTTCCAGCGTTTTGCCGTCGCTCATTCCCACGGAAACCAGCGGCGCGGCGGCCGAACGGCCGATGCCGAGCCTGTCGAGCACCGATTGGGCGTAGGCGGTCGCCTTTTGATTTGCCGCCGCTTGCGTGCTGGAAACGACTTCATTTCGGGCCGTCAGGGCGTCCGGGCTCGCGGCGGAACCCGCGAAAGCCGGAGCGCCGGCGAGAAGCAGCGCCAGCGCCGCGGAAACGAGAGGGCTCAGTTCAAGTCCACCCACACGCTTTTTAGCTGCGTGTAGAGGTCGATGGCGTACTGGCTTTTCTCGCGCCCGTAGCCGCTTTGCTTATATCCCCCCCACGGCGCGGCGGCGTCGACGAAGTGATAGCAGTTGATCCACACGGTCCCGGCTTTGAGGCCCTGCGCCATCTTGTGCGCCTTCTTGACGTCCTTGGTCCACACGCCCGCCACCAGGCCGTAGTCCGTGGAGTTGGCGCGCGCGACGACTTCCTCGGCGCTTTCAAAAGGCATGACCGTCACCACGGGCCCAAAAATTTCCTCGCGCGCGATCTTCATGGAGTCCTTGACGTCCGAAAAGACCGTGGGCTTGACGAAGTAGCCGCCGCCGGGCAGCTCCTCGCCGCCGCACAGAAGCTTGGCGCCTTCCTTTTTGCCCGCCGCGACGTAGCCCAGCACGCGCTCCTTCTGCTCCTTGGAGACCAGCGGCCCCATTTGGGTCTTGGGGTCCAGGCCCGGGCCCTGGCGCACGGTCTTGGCGCGCTCGGCCAGGGCGCCCACCATCTCGTCGAACTTGGATTTCTCCACGAAGACGCGAGAGCCCGCCGAGCAGCACTGGCCCTGGTTGTAGAAGATGCCCATGAACATGCCCTTGGCCGCGGCGTCCAGGTCCGCGTCGGCGAAGACGATATTAGGCGACTTGCCGCCCAACTCCAAGGAGAGCTTCTTCAAGTTGCCGGCCGAGGCCTTGACGATTTCCCGCCCCACTTCGGTCGAGCCGGTGAAGGTGATCTTGTCCACGTCCGGGTGCGCGGCCAGGGCCGCGCCCGCGCCGGGGCCGTCTCCCGGCACCACGTTGACCACTCCCGGAGGAATGCCGGCCTCAAGCGCTAGTTCCCCCAGGCGCAGGGCCGAAAGCGGCGTCTGCTCGGCGGGCTTCAAGACCAGAGAGTTGCCGCAGGCCAGGACGGGAGCCAGGCGCTCGACCGCCATCAAGAGCGGAAAGTTCCAGGGGATGATGGCGCCCACCACGCCGATGGGCTCGCGCACGGTGTAGTGCAGAAATTTCGCGCCGGGATAATACGGCACGCTGACGGGAATGGTTTCCCCGTGAATTTTGGTGGGCCAGCCCGCGAAATAGCGCAGCAGGGAAATAGCCAGCGGCAAATCTCCGTTCTTGCTCTCGCGGATGGTCTTGCCGTTGTCGAGGGTTTCCAGCTGGGCCAATTCCTCGGCATGCGCTTCCACCAAGTCCGCCAGCTTGTTGATGAGCTTCTCGCGCTCGGCGGGGCTAAACTTTCCCCACGGCCCGTCCAGAGCCTTGCGCGCCGACTTGACCGCGGCGTCCACGTCCTGCGCGGTCGCCTCGGCCACGCGGGCCAGGACTTCCCCGGTCGCGGGGTTGAAGGTCTCGAAGGTCCGGCCGTTGGAGGCTTCTTTTCTCTGGCCGTCAATCAAAAGAAGGTGGATTTTTTTATCCAGAAACGATTGCAGCGTTGACGAAATTGCCGGGGATGCCGCGATGACGGTCATGGTCTGCCTCCGAGGAGAAAGTTGAGTCAGAATATCATTCGGCGGTCGGCCGAGTCAAACCCGCGGCATCCCCGCGCGGGCAGCGCGACTCGGCTGTTCTCCATGGGTCCAAAGGCCGCAAAAATATTTCCCGAAAGGCCCATGACGGCGGCGCTTCTCATCACTAAAATACACGACACAGGGGGTCGAATGAACAACAGGCGGCTTTCGCTGGTTTTGGCGGTTCTGGCGGCAGGATCTCTTTCCATCTCGTCGGTCCGCGCGGCCGAGGAAGCGGTCCCGGAGCAGGCGGACTTGGCGCTCTCCCCCGCTCTTACGAATTTCGCTCCCGACATCGCCCCGATTTCGCCCGTCGCCATCCTTGACCCAAGCCTCGCCGCGCTGCCCGCGGCCGCGCTGACTCTTCCCGCGCCCATCGCCCAGCAGCTGCCCTTGTTCAGCGCTTTGCAGGAAGCGGCAGTCCCTGAGATTCCAAACGCTCCAGTCGCCGCGAGCGATCACGCCCAAGCTCCCGCGGCCGCGAAAAGCGCCCACGAGGCATCCGCCGAAAAAACGATTTCCGCCATGGCGCAAGGCCTGCGGAAGCCTCTTGAGGCTGCCGCCGACGCGCACTCCTCGGCGGATGGCTCGGCCGAAGCGGGCCGAAGCATCGAAGCCATCCTGTCCGGCCAGGCGGACATCGACGGCGCCCAATTTGATTTTCCTGAAGCCATGGCGGTCGGAGGACATGGCCACGGCGGAGGCCGGGCCGAGGCCTCCCTGCCGTGGACGCCGGTCAATCCGGCCGAGTTCTACGCCCAAGCCCTGGCCGAGGCGGCTCACACCGCGCAGCGCTACGGCGTCAAGCCCGAGGACGTCAATCTGGGCGAGATCAAGGGAACTTTTTCCAGCATGGACGCGCGGGAGCTCAGCTACGAATTCTACATCCAGCCCGGCAAGGCGGAGAAAAATTCCGGCATCATCTACGTCGATTTCTCCCGCTCCTGGGCCCAGCCCGGGCAGCGCATGGGCGCGCGGGTGGCCACCTTCATCACCAACCCCAAGGAGCACGAGATCGAGCCGCGCCATTTGGGGGCCGAAGAGCTCGCGAAAAAAATCATCTACTCCCCTTACGCGGCCCTGGAGGCCGCGCGCAAGCGCTTTCCCGCCCTGACTCTCCACGCGGCCTACCTGCTCAGCCTCGACAAGCGCGACGGCGGGAAGGATTTCTGGTACCACATCTACGACGCGAGCGGGCATGCCGTCGCGGTCAACGCCAGAACGGCCGAGGCGGCGGACATGCTCGGCAACGCTTCCCTGAAAAACGTCAAGAAAAACGCCGTCGCGGAAAACGAGCCGTCGGGATTGCCCCGAGAAATCATCGAAAAAGCCGCGCAGAGCGCCGCCATGTATAAAGGCATGCCGTACTCGCAAAGCGAGTACGAGGCGAGCGTTTATGAAATCGCGCAGAAGCTCATCGCGCGCGGCGCCAGCGAGGAAGACATCAAGCTTTACCGCGAGCTTTGCGACAAGGCCCCCATCCAAGGCGGGCGCTTCAACCCCTGGGCCGGCGACTAAAGCCCGCCCGCCGCACTAAGCCTTAACGACCAGCTTCAGGAACTCCTCGCGCGTGCGCGCGTCGCTGCGGAAAGCCCCCAGCATCGCGCTGGTCAAGGTCGGGGAGCGCAGGCTCTCGGCCCCGCGCATCTCCATGCACAAGTGCCGAGCTTCAAGCACGACCGCGACGCCCAGGGGCTTCAACTTCTGCTCCAAGGTCTGGGCGATTTGGCGGGTCATGCGCTCCTGCACCTGCAGCCGCCGCGCGAAGACGTCGACGAGCTTGGGAATCTTGGAAAGGCCGATGATGTGCTTGTCGGGAAGATAGGCCACGTGCGCCTTGCCGAAAAACGGCAGCAGATGGTGCTCGCACAGGGAATAAAACGTGATGTCCTTGACCAGGACCATCTCGTTGCACTCCTCTTTGAACATGGCGTTGTTGATGAGCGCGTCCACGTCGACGCTATAGCCCGAGGTCATTTCGCGCAGAGACCGAGACACCCGTCCGGGGGTCTTAAGCAGGCCCTCCCGGTCCGGCTTTTCTCCGAGCTCGGCGAGGATGGTCCGGACGCTTTCGGCGATGGCGTCCTCGCCGACGGAATGGTTGGCTTTTGTTTTCATCTTTATCATAAGGATTCCAAGTAGCGCAGGATGGCGCGCACCGGAGTTCCGGTGCCGCCTTGCGAAAAATACGAGGATTCGGCGCTTGACCACGCCGGGCCCGCGATGTCCAGGTGCGCCCAGGGCGTCTCCCCGGCGAACTCCTGCAGGAAAAGCCCGCCGATGATGGTTCCGGCCTCGCCGCGCGCGCGGCCGATGTTGCGCAAATCCGCCACGTCGCTCTTGAGCATCTCCCGGTACTCCTTGACCAGGGGCAGCTCCCACATCATCTCGCCGCTCGCGCGAGAAGCCTGCATGAGCCTATTCATGAGAGACTTGTCGTTGGACATGACGGCGGAAACCTTGCCGCCGAGCGCCGTCACGGCCGCGCCGGTCAAGGTCGCCATGTCGATGACGGCGTCGAGCTTCTCCCGGTCGGCCAGGCAAAGGGCGTCGGCCAGGACCAGCCGCCCCTCCGCGTCCGTGTTCAAGACTTCGATGGTCTTTCCGTTCATGGCCTTGACCACGTCGCCGGGCTTGGTGGCCCGGGGACCCGGCAGATTGTAGGTAAAGGGGCAAAAGCCGTGGACCTCGACCTTCAAATTAAGGAGCGGCAGCGCCTGAAAGACGGCCAGGACCGCCGCGGCGCCGGCCATGTCCATCTTCATCGTCTCCATCGACGCCGGAGGCTTGAGGCTCAGGCCGCCCGAATCAAAGGTGATGCCCTTGCCGACGAGGCCGATTCTTTTTTTGGCGCGGCCGGCGGGCTTGTAAACCAGGCGCACGAACGCCGGTTCGTCCTCGCTGCCGCGCGCCACGCTCAAGAAAGATCCCATGCCTAATTCCGCGGCCTTTTCGCGCCCGAAGACCTCGACCTTGACGCGCGCCCCGGCCAGCGTCCGGGCGACGTCGCCCATTTTCTCGGGAGTCTTGTCGGAGGCTCCGCGGTTGACCAAGTCCCGCGCCAAAGCGACGGCTCGGCAGGCGGCCAGGACCTTGTCCAAGGATTTTTGCAGGAGCGCTTTTTCCCGCGCGTCGGCGGCCCTAAAACCGGCCGCGGCCAAGCGCGGCGCCTCGGGCTTTTTGTACTCCGCGAACTCGTAAGAGGCCAGGATAAACCCTTCGGCCAGCGCTTGAAAGTCTTTAAGAGGAACGGCGATAAGCAGGTTTTCCCAGCGGCCTTTGGCATGGCGGTAAAGCGCCGCGCCCGCGCGCCGCAGCGTCTCCAAGGCCGCGTCCTTTTTCTTGCCGAGGCCGACCAAGACGGTTTTTCGGCGCGCGCCCAAAGCGCCGCCCGCGACCACCGCGCATTCTCCCGGCGACGCCTTAAATCCGTTCTCCCGGGACTCGTCCCAGAGCCGGCGCTTCTCGGCCGAGGAAAGCCCGGCCGCGCTTAAGAACGCGCCGTCCTCGCCGACCAAAAAGGCCTCTACCCGCGCGAATTTTTCCGCGGCCGCCGCGGGAACGATGCTTGGAGAAATCATGACTCAATGTTAGCAAAAATGCTAAAATAGAAAAGTAATCAACAAATCTAGGAGGAATCAAACCATGGCAGAAACGCTCGTTCAGAAATCCGCGCCCGATTTTAAGGCGATGGCCGTGTCGGGGAAGTTGTTCAAGGAAATCAAGCTCTCGGACTATACCGGCAAGTGGCTGGTTCTTTTCTTCTACCCCCTGGACTTCACCTTCGTCTGCCCGACGGAAATCGTCGCTTTCAGCGACCGCGTCGAGGACTTCCATAAGCAGAACTGCGAAATCCTGGGCGCCTCCGTGGACAGCCAGTTCACCCACTTGGCCTGGATCAACACCCCCCGCAAGGAAGGCGGCTTGGGCGACATCAAGTACCCGCTCATGGCCGACATCACCAAGAAAATCGCCCAGGACTACGGCGTCTTGAACGCCGGCGGCGTGGCGCTGCGCGGGCTTTTCATCATCAACCCCAAGGGCACGGTGGTCTACAACGTGGTCCATGACCTCGCCGTGGGCCGCAACGTCGATGAGACCCTGCGCGTTTTGAAGGCCTTCCAGCAGGTCGAGAAGACCGGCGAGGTTTGCCCGGCCAACTGGACCGAGGGCAAGAAGACCATGAAGGCCGATCCGGTTAAGTCCAGGGAGTATTTCTCGGCCGTCGCCTAGAAACTTCCGGCGGACGCACGAAAAGCCCCGGCTTAAAGCCGGGGCTTTTTCTTTGACTTCATGCCGGAGAGGTACGCCAGGGCTTCGGCCCGCGTCTTTATTTTGCGGCGGCCCTGGGCTTCGCGCACGCGCTCAAGCCACGTTCCCACCTCGGGCCCGGGCTTGATGCCCAGAATCTTCATCACGTCCCGGCCGTCGACGACCGGATCGGGGACGGCCTTGTTGCTCTCATCGAAGAGGCGTCTTACGAGAAAAGACACGACCTGAAGATGGCGCACGGTCTTTTTCTCGTCCTCCGATACGCCCCTGCCGAAAGTTCCGGGCGCTTGGCTGAGCAGATTAAGATGGCGGCGCAGCCGGGGCTCCGGCATGTAGCTGGCGTGATCCGCCCAGCAAGTCAGCAAAAGCGCGAGCGAATGAGGCCCGAGGTCACGGAAAAATCGGTAGGCCGCCCTGTCGCTCACGGCATGGTTGGCCGCCAGGTTCCCCGGCCGCAAATGGTGCGCCACGACGGCCGCGGCGGCCTGCGTCCAGTGCCGGGAAAAGCGCAGCCGGCCCAGCAGGGCCGAGATTCGCTCCGCTCCGATTTCGTCATGCCGGAAAAACCGCAGCCGGCCGTCGATGAGGCCGGCCGTTTCCGGCTTGGCCACGTCGTGCAGAAAGGCGCACAGCCGCAAAAAAGACTCGAACGAAGCGTCGCCAAAATTATTTTTCCCTATCTCCAGCCGGATTTGCGCGGCTTGCGCGGGGAACGCCCGCTCGATGTTTTTTAGCAGGAAATCCATCCGTTCCAGCGTCGCCAGGGAATGCGCCAGGACTCCGCCCTGGCCGTAATAGACCGTGGCGCACGAGCGGGCTCTCTCCATTTCCGGAAAAATCCGGGTCAGAATTTTCGCCCGGTCCATCAGCCGGGCCCAATGGCCGGCGTCGGGGGCGGAAAAAATGCCCGTTATCTCCGTCCTGACGCGCTCGGCCGCGGGTTTTAGCGCCGATTTCCTTAGGCCCGCGATCATCTTCAGCGTGCGCGGCTCGATGCCAAAGCCTAACTGGGCCGCGATGCGAAAGGCCCGCAGCAGCCGCAGCGGATCGTCCGCCAAAACGGCTTTTTCGCGGCAGCGAATTATTTTTTTCGCCAAGTCCGCTCGTCCCTGATAGGGATCAAGAAGCTCCCGCGGCCCAAGGGCCGGGCTCATCGCCGAGGAAAGCTCCAGCGCCATCGCGTTGATGGAAAAATCCCGGCGCTTCAAGTCGTCCGCGATGCCGCGGCCTTGAATGAGGCTCGCGTCGATTTGCCGGATTCGTTTAAAACGTCCCGGCGCAAAGACCAGGCGAAAAATTCCGTTCTGCTCGTCGAGCGTCACCAGCGTGCCGCCGAAGCGGCGCTGCAACTCCTTGGAAAGCTCCTCGGGCGCGAAGCAGGCGAGGTCCAAATCCTCCGCGGCGCGGCCCAGGAACAGATCGCGCACCGCGCCGCCGACCAAGTAAACCGGGCCCTCGGAGAGTTCGGCGCAGGCCCGGCAGATTTCCAGCTCTTCAGGGGCCAGGCGAACGCCGCGCGAGGCCATGCGCCGCCGGCTTAGGCCGGAACCCTTCGGGTCCGGCACAGATGCATCTGAGGAAGATGCGATAGCATCTAGGACCCGGCCGCCGCGGCCCGCTTCTCGATTTCGCGCTGCCGGAGCTCGCGCTTGAGCACTTTTTGCAGGGCGTTCTTGGGCAGGGATTCGACGATTTCCACGTCGCGCGGCCTCTTGTAGGGATCGAATTTTTCCCGGCAGTACCTCAAGATGGCGGACTTGTCCGCCTTCGCGCCGGGCCGGAGCGTCACGAACGCCTTGATGATTTCGTCGCCGTGCTCGTCCGGAACCCCGATGACCGCGGCTTCCACGATGGCCGGATGCTCCAGGAGCGTGGCCTCCACCTGGGCGGAAAAAACCTTCAGGCCCTTGATGATGATCATGTCCTTCTTGCGGTCGCGGATAAAGAGATATCCCTCGGCGTCCACGATGCCGATGTCGCCGGTCTTAAACCAGCCGTCTTGCGTGAAGGCGTCCGCCGTGGCCTCGGGCAGATTGTAATAGCTCTTCATCACGCAGTCGCCCTTGACGCAGATTTCCCCCTCCTGCCCGGACTCCAGAGTCCGCCCGTCCTCGTCGATGACCTTGAGCGAGACTCCGTCGATAGGCCGGCCCACGCTGCCGCGCCTGTGCTCGTCCGGCGTGTTCAGGGTTACCACGGGAGAAGTCTCGGTCAGGCCGTAGCCCTCCAAAATCGGGATGCCGAAAACGTTCTCGAAGGAATCCTGCACCGCCAAGCCCAGCGGCGCCGCGCCGGAAATGGCGATGCGCACGCGCCTGAAAAACCACCATCGAAGAACGATTTTCTTGAAGCCGCAGGCCTGCTTGGCCAGCACGCCGTAAATCTGGGGAACCGCGGAGAAAAGGCTCACTCCCTCCTTGGCCATGAGCTTGAGCCACGGGGTCGGCGGCACGATGTTGGGAACGACCACGAGCTTGACCGCCTTGTGGACGGAGACCAGGACGTTGCCCGTCCAAGCGAAGGTATGGAACATGGGCAGGATGCACAACACCGCGTCGCTGCCGCGGATTTCAAGGCGCTTGGCCGAATTCATGCAGTTGGTCGTCAAATTGCGGTGGGTCAAAACCACGCCCTTGGGATTTCCCGTCGTGCCCGAGGTGTAGAGAATCGCGGCCGCGTCGCTCTCCGCGACCGTCTCGAAAGCCTCGTCGCCGCCGGTTTCCAGCAGGCTCGCGAAAACGCGCTCGCCTTGCTGGCACTCCGACGAAGACGCGTCGCTCAACCAGATTCGCTTGAGTTCCGGGCACTGCTTCGCCGCCCCGCGCACGCCCTTGATAAACTCCTTCTGCGTCACGCATCCTTTCGCCCCGCAGTCCTTGAGCATGTAGGCGAGCTCGTCGGCCTTGTGAATCATGTAGTTGATGGGGACGGCCACCGCTCCCAAGCGCGCCAGGGCGAAATACGAGATGACGAATTCCGGAGCATTGCGGTGAATGATGGCGACGCAGTCGCCGCGCCCGATGCCCGCGGCGCGCAGGCCCCGCGCGGCGCCCAAGACTTGAACGTGGAACTGGGCGAAGCTCAAACGCCCGTCCTGCCAAGCCATGGCGGTTTTGGAGGCGGCCGTTTGAGCGGCGGCGTCTAGCATGTCGTTTAAGGTCTTCATCGCTGCCGCGGATCCAGGATGTCGCGCACGCCGTCGCCCATGAGGTTCCAGCCCAGGACGAAGAGGAAAATGGCGATGCCCGGTATGAAGACCGTGTTCCAATAAGCGAAGGCGTTGCCCGGGCTTCCCAAAATCCAATCCCGGGACATGGAGATGAGCTGCCCCCAGGAAGCGTAGCCCGCGGGCGCGCCCAGGCCCAAAAAGCTCAGCGCCGCGGCGGTTATGACGACGGAGCCAACGTCAAGCGAGGCCACGACCAAGAGCGGATAGATGGAGTTGGGGATGATGTGCTTGATGAGAATGCGGGCGTCGGACGCGCCCAGGGCGCGCGCGGCGAGCACGAACTCCCGCTCCTTGACCGCGAGAACGTCCCCCCGCAAAAGCCGGGTATAGGACGGCCATTGCACGGCGGCGACGGAGATCATCACGTGATCAAGGCTCGGCCCCAGGACCGCGACGATGACCACCGCCAGCACCAAACCCGGAAAGGCCAGGATGATGTCGGTAAAGCGCATGAGCCCTTCGTCGATCCAGCCGCCGTAGAAGCCCGAGATGGAGCCGAGAAAAATCCCGACCATAAGCGCCAGGCCCACCACCAGGACGGCGACCTTGAAGGCCGTGCGCGTCCCCCAGACCATGCCGTAATACAGGTCGTACTGATTTTCCGTCGTGCCGAACCAATGCTTGGCGCTGGGCAGCTTGGGCTCGGGGTTGTAGCCGTCCTCCGGGATGAGGTAGGCGCTGCGCGAGTTGGCCGGCACGGGCGCCAAAATCGGCGCGGCCGCCGCGACAAGCAGGAAAAAGCCGATGATGCAGAAGCCCAAAAGAGAAAGCGGGCGCTTCTTCAAGGCCTTCCACATCGCCGCGGCTTTGGACTTGGTCTCCATCCCTTAATTGAGCCTGATGCGAGGATCCACGAACGCGTAGAGGACGTCCGAAATCATGTTGGCCACGACGAAGAGAAAAGCGGAGAGCAGCGTCGCGCCCATCACGCCGGGAACGTCCAGTTGCTGGGCCGCGATCACGCTCCAGCGGCCGATCCCGGGAAAATCGAAAATGGTCTCGGTGATGACCACGCCGCTCAAGAGCCCGATGAAGAGCAGGCTGGAGAGCGTCACGACCGGAATGAGCGCGTTCTTGCGCGCGTGCTTTTTGACCACCACGTTTTCAGGAAGCCCTTTGGCCCTGGCGGTGCGCACGTAATCCTTGCCCAGCTCCTCCAGCATCGACGAGCGCGTGATGCGCAGGAGCAGGGCCACGCTGATGTAGATAAGCGTGGTGGCGGGCAAGACCAAATGGGAGAAGATGTCCCCGGCGGCCGCGAAGTCTCCGTTTAAGATCGCGTCCAAGGTTAAAAGGCCGGTGTAGTGGTGGAAATTCGAGGAGTGCACCAGCAGATCCACGTTCAAGGAGTAGCGGCCGGGCGGAAAAATCTGGAAATGTCCGTAGAAAATCATGAGCAGAAACAAGCCCAGAACGAAGCTGGGCAGGGAATAGCCCGTGATGGCTACGATGCGGGTCGTCTGATCAAGCAGCTTGTCTTTTTTGACCGCGGAGAGCGTGCCGAAATAAATGCCGATGAACAGAATGGGAATGAACGACACTAAAGTCAGCTCGAAGGTCGCCGGAAAAAAAGATCGGATGGCGGCCGCGACGGGCATCTTCGCCGTCTCGCTGTAGCCGAGGTTGCCGTGGAGAACCTGCTTCAGCCAAATCCAATACTGCACGGGCATGGGCTTGTTGAGCCCGTATTTTTGAATGACTTCGTTGAGGGCCGAGAGCTGCCGGGGATCCCTCACATACAAGGAAGCGCGCATGGCCGGCGAGAGAAACTGCAGGGCCCCGAAGAGAAGCATGGTCACGCCCAGCATCACGACAGGAAGGAACAGCAGGCGTTTGGCGATAAACTTAAGCATGATGCGCTCTTCCGTCACCCCGGCCTAAGCCGGGATCCAGCCGCCGGATTCCGGCTTTCGCCGGAAGGACCGCGGGAAGCTCCTTGTAAACGGGATAATAATAGCATCCGTAGGGCGAGTCGGGGAAGATGGGGTTGTTCACCCAGCCCTGGACCCAATCGCGCTGGGTCCGGTAATCAAGCGGCTGCAGGACCGGGAGGTTGGGAACGTCCTCGTATTCCAGTTCCTGGATGCGCCAGTACATTTTTTCTCTCTTCGCTGGATCGGTTTGGGCGACGGCCTCATCGATGAGCTTGTCGAGCCGCGGGTCCGCGAAGTGCTGGGGACCCGGATAAGAACCTTGCGAATCGAGCAACGGGAAGGCGAAATCGTAGGCGTCGGGATAATCGGCCTGCCATGCCAAAATAAAAATAGGCAGCTTCGAGGAAATGTAGGAATCCAGGAACTCGGGCCAATCGATGGGCCTTATCTCAATATTGAATTTGGGATTCAAAGCTTCGACATTGTGCTTGAGCACCTGCAGCAATGACTGCCGAGTGATGTTGCCCGCGTTGTAAACGGCGGTAAAAGTGAATCCCTTTTTCCAAACCGCGCCTCCAAAGGCTTTTTTAAAATAGTAGACGGCTTTCTGCGGATCATATTCGTAGGTTTTTTGGTTTGGGTTATAGCCCAAAAGCCCCTTGGGCACGACGCCGGTAGGTTGAATTCCCTTGCCATTAACGACATCGTCGATAAAGCCCTTGTAGTCGAACGCGTAGGCGAAAGCCTTGCGCACGTTGACGTCGTTGAAAAAATCGAGCGGAATTCCCTGGCCGTCGAGCTTGCCTGATCCGATGAATGAATTAGCCGTGCCGTTGATTTTGAACGTAAAGAAAATGATGGGATTAATTTCCAATGTTGGAAGATCATCAATGATGTCGACGTGCGGAATATTCTGGACCTGCGCCCGTACGTCCTGAGTCGCGTAAATGGAGTCGGCTTGCCCCGCCTGAACCATAAGCTTGCGGGTCTCGAACTCGTCGATGCCCTTGATGATGACGTACTTGAGCTTGGCCGGGGCGCGCCAGTAGTGCTCGTTGCGGCGCAGCACGATTTCGTGCGTGTTGCGATCCCAGCGAACGAGAACAAAAGGGCCGGTGCCGAAAGCATGCTCGAAGAATGGCGAGGTCTGCTTCTGCGGGTTGTTGTATTTCTTCCAGGTCGCCTCGGTGCCGTCCCAGTCGCCGTGCTTGATGGCCCACTGCTTGGAAACGATGGGCGCCCATGAGGCCAAAATCGTGGGCAGGGGCGAGAAGGGGCGGGGCAGATGCAGGACCAAGTCCCACCCATGAATCTGCACCGACTGCTCGGCTTTTTTAAAGATGCCTGGAATAATCTTATCCTTGCTGTCGCGCGTGCCGCCATATCCGGTCAAAGGCTCGAGCAGAAGCGGCGAAGGGCCGGCGTCGCGGTCCTGCAGGATGAAGCGCAGGATGGAATAGCGCACGTCCGCCATGGTCATGGGCGTCCCGTCTTGAAACGTCACGTCCCTCCGGATGGGGATGGTGTAGGTCCGGCCGTCCGCGGAGATGAGCCCGTTGGCGCGGCTGGGCACTTTCGCCGCGATGAGCGGGATGAGCTCCTTGGTAGAAGATCCCTTGAAGATGAAGAGCGGCTCGTAAATATTAAGGATGACCTCGTCTGAGGCGGTGTCGTAGGACCACGCGGGGTCCATGCTGTCCGAGTCGTTGAAGGTCAGCTCGGTGTAGGTTGATGGATCGAAGACGGCCTGCTGGACGCTTTTGCGGGCGCAGGAAACCAGGGCCAGTAGAAGGGCTGGAAAAAACGCGGCGGAAATCCTTCTGCTCATCACTGCCCTCCTTTGCTCACCGGATAAAGGTAGCCGTAGATCATGATGGGATTATAATGCCAATCATGGACCCAAGAACGCAATGCCTGGACGTAATAAGTTTCCACGGTATAAATCTGCGGAACGTCCGCGTAGGCGATGGATTGCAGATCGGCGTATAACCTTGCCCGATCGTCGCCCGAGGCGTCACTGCGCGCCTGCTCGATGTCCCGGTCCGCCCGGGGATTCGAATAGCCCTGCAGTTGGGCGTAGTAGCCTTGACTGTAGAGAAACGGGGTGACCGCGTCGTCCGGGTCAGGATAGTCGAGCAGCCAGCGCGCGGTGGTCATGGGCAGGCGCCGGGCGGAGAGCTCCGAAAGCCACTGCGGCCAATTAAGGCCCATCAAGTCCACTTTGAACTTGGGGTTGAGCGACTCCACGTTCTTCTTGAGAATTTCCGCGGCGATTTGCCGGTCCTCGTAGCCCAGCTGATAGGTGAGCGTGAAGCGAAAGCCCTTGTCCCAGACCTCCCCCCCGAAGGCTTTCTTGAACCGGTTGGCCGCGCGGGCCAAGTCATAGGGAAGCAGGGACT
>Ga0307373_10008539_pt1 | contig 15568 bp, 12 predicted proteins | sample OX2MG_FD_202534 | JGI IMG/M metagenome (GOLD analysis project Ga0307373, IMG submission 202534) | Soil microbial communities from Risofladan, Vaasa, Finland - OX-2 | ecosystem: Environmental > Terrestrial > Soil > Coastal area > Acid sulfate soil | place: Finland: Risofladan, Vaasa | collected... | reverse complement strand
AGAATCGGGGGAAATATCCCGCGTTTCTCTTGCTGGTGCCGGGCAATGAGCGGCCGGACCGTGGCGACGGCGAAGCTGACGAAGCGTATGCGCAGCGCTGTGAGAGGCATGTCACGCGCTATCTCGCCGACCTTTACTTCGCTTTTCTGGATAATCGCGTTCCCCTGGCGATGGCACAAGAGTGGGCGGATTACCTCTGGCAGCGAGGCAAAGACCGCGGGGAAAATAGTCAGCTCACCACCTGGTTCACGCGTGTTGCAAAGCTTGAGCAGGAAGAGCAGGAAAGCCTCGCGCCGCCCGTATTCGCGCAGGCCTGGTTGTGCCGTCCTGATATGGTGCGACTTTCCAGCGACCTCCAGCAGGCGCGGCAAGAGGGACGCATCAGCGCGCTGCGGCCGACACTGGAGCTGTCTGTTCCTCCCGAACCGCTGGTGATGGCGCAGTGAAGGCCGTTTCAAGTGAAGAACAAGCGCGGCGTGACCGGTGTAGCACCACCGGTCACGCTGTTTTAGAAAAAAGGATAGCATCATCATGGCATTACTGGCTTCAAAAGTCAAGCTGGGATTTTTCCCCACGCCCCCGCCCATCATTCCCGCTCTGGCGCGCCTGCTGGTAGCGAAGAATCACGAAGCGCGTTTTCGCTTGCTGGACCCTTGCTGCGGTGATGGCAGGGCGCTCTCGCTGCTCGCGCAGGCCCTGCGTGAGCAGCATCTGCGCGAGCAGGGACGCTGGGCAACCTGCGATATCGAGACCTGGGGGATCGAGCCGCAGCCGACGCTTTCGCTCCAGGCAGAGCAGGCGCTTGACCATGTCTTGCAGACAAGCTTCTTTTCTACGACGCTTTCCAACGGAGACTCAGCCGACCGTGGCTGGCAAAATGCCTATGTCAACGGCCCCTATGACGATGATCGTGAAGTCGCCAAAGGCGGAAAGAGCATCCGTCTGGAGTTCAGCTTTCTCCAGCGCGCCACGCTCAAGCTCTGCGCCGACGGCATCCTCGAGTGGGTTATTCCCCAGTACATTCTCCGCCGGCCGGGAGTGGCGAAATTCCTGGCCGAGTACTACGATCAACACCTGTGCCTGCGCTTCCCTGATGCCCTCTGGCGGCCCGACGGCAGCGATCGTGAGGTCTCCCTGTACGAGCAGTTTCAGCAGGTGATCTTCTTGGGGCGCAAACGTCAGCATACCGTCCCTGCGGAAGAGTGGCTGTTGGCGCAGATCGAGGAATGGGCGACCATGGGAGCGCTGCTTCCCGCGCTCGCGCTCTCGGGCGACCAGGTCGGCCTGCCCCGGTACGAGATCCCGAACGCGCCCTACGCCGGCCTGCGGTACTTTCTGAAAGGCTCGTTTGACCCGGATGCTGCCGCGGCCCAGGTGGGAACGTTCTCCACGAAGACACGCCGTCCCCGCGCCGGGGTATGGGCGAGCGAGGATTACTGGTCAGCGCGCCTCCCTGATCCGCACAGCGTTGGCCTCGCGATCGGCCATCCGCTGCACAAGTTCCCGCGGGGATACGTCATTGTGTTTGCCGTGGCCGGGCTGCTCAACCATGCCGTTCTCGTCGGCAAGGACGGCCGCCGCGTTCTGGTCAAAGGCTACACGCGCAAAACCACGCATTACTCCTGCCAGGATGATGAGTGGGAGAAGGTAGAAAAGCACACGGACCGGTACGAATCCTCGCTCTGGTGTACGGATCTCGACACCGGCGAACTCATCCTGGTGCAGACGGCGGGTGGCCTGCATATCGATTGGGGGATCGCGTACGAGACCCTGACGATGAGCGCGTTCCTGGAAAACTTCGGGGACTCCGTCATGCAGCAAGTCCTCCAGCTCAATACGCCCCGCTACGTGCATGCCAGCCAGGTGCCGTGGGCAAAAGACGGCTTCGCCCTGGTAAAACGCCGCCCGCTGGGTCGGCAGCTCGACACCATCCTTGCTCAGGTTCACGCCCTTGTCAATCGTTGGGGCGAGGGCCGGGGAGATGAGCAGGAACTGCTCGAGCGTATCGCCGAGATCGCGGAGATGGGCAGCGGCAAGACCTATATGGCGATCGTGACGGCATTCCTCGCCGACCTCTTCACCTGTGGCGCGGCAGCCGACCGCGCGCATGCCACAAAGCTCCTGCCCTTTTTCCCGGCGCTGGTGCTTGCCCCGACCCATCTCGCGCCGATGTGGAAGCGCGAGATCGAAGAGACCCTTCCCCATGCGCGCGTTCTCATCGTCGAGAGCTTTGGCCCACTGCGAGCCGCAACCGAGGAGGCGGCAGAGGAAGACGAGGAGGCGTCCGACGATCTGCCCAGCGCGTTCTCCGACGCGCGCGCGGACTTTCGCGCGTTTGACCCGGATTACACCGGCCTCGCGCTGGGTCAGGTGGGGAGCGCGGACCGGGCAGTGCAGCGCATCAGCGCGGAACTGGCGGCGTGGCAGGCGACCTATGACGAGGCCGTTGCGCACAACGCGGCGGTCAGAAAAGGAGCGATCGCAGGAGATCCCATCCCGCTCCCACTCAAGCCCTGCCATGTGGTAGTGGTGACGTTTAGCGCCGCGAAACTGATGCCGCAATGGATGCCAGTGTACGGCCTGCGGCCACTACGCATGCTCGACCGGGACAGCGGCAAGGTAAAGATGGTGCGCCGCGATGGAGGGACGCGTCCGGCCTTTGCCCCGTTTTGCCCGTCCTGCCTGCGCCTGGCGAAAAGCGAACGCCGCCTGCGGCAGGACGTTCACAGTCCGCATAGCCTCTATTATGAGTCGGCACGTGAGCTGGAAACGCTTCGCGAGCAGCGTGGGAAAGAGGGCAATCGCCTGGGGCGGCGGCTGAATGGCCTGGACGAGCGTGTGCGGCAGTATCTGGCTTCGTGCGATCCCTATCGCGCCCTGCTGACCGAACGTGACCGTATCCTGCAGGGACACCTTGCCAACGATCCTCGCTCCGCCGCCTGGGACAAACGCTTCCAGAACTTCCTTGCCCATCTGCGCGCGACCAATGCCGACTACCTGGCGCTTCTTGGTGAGCCTAGGCAAACGCCCACGACTACCGAGCGCCTGGATGCGTTCTACCAGCGCTTGCTTCTGGAAAACGACACCTACCGGGCGCTGGTCATCGAACAGGATCAGCTGGCACGCGAACAGTGTCTCGATTGCGAAGCGCGCATGGAGATTTGCCGGGAGCATCTGGCCCAGACCGATGAGCAGTACCGCGCGCTTCTCCATGAACGCGAGGCCGCGCGCGCGGCGTTTGTGCGCCAGCCCTTTCGTGTGTCGGCCTGGGAAGAAGAAGTGCGCGAGCCGCTGTCCTTGCACTATTCTGAGGCGGAACTAATCGGGACGAAAGACCACCGGGTCCGCTTTCTCTGCGGAACCTGCGGTGAGCCGCTCTGGCAATACGTCCCCAGACGCCCCAAGCACTGGCTTCCGTTTGGCGCCGGGGCGTTTCTGCCGGTGCAGTCCGCCCGGCGTTCTCTTGGCGCGACCAGCTGCATCCAGCACCACGGGACGACCCACGCGGTTCCGCTCCCGCTGCCACGGGCCGGCTTTTTGCCGACTTGTGTCAAGGACACGCATACCCGGCGCTACGCACTGGCTGACTATATCGCCGCGCGGCATGCAGGCTTTTTCAAGCTCCTCATCGCCGATGAAGTGCAGGAGGGCGCGGACGGCACCGCGCTCGATCAGGCGCGCCAGGCTTTGGCCAAAGCCTGCGGGCGCATGCTGGCGCTCACCGGGACAGCCTCCAACGGCTACGCTTCCAGCCTGTTCCGATTGCTCTACCTGCTCTTGAAAGGTATCCGCGACCAGTTTGGCTACGACGATATCGGGCGCTTCATCGACGTGCATGGACGGCGGCAGCGGATTCAGAAATCCAAGTACGAGGACCCACCGACGGGGACGGGCTCCGATAGCAAGCGGAAGATTCGCCCCGGCATGCCAGTCTATAAGGAGATTCCCGGTTTTAGTCCGCGTGGGATGGGCCAGTTTGCGCGCACAACCACCTTCACGGAACTGCGGCAGGTGGTCCCAAGCCTGCCCAACTTCTCGGAGGAAATCCGGATCGTCGAGATGGGGGAGACGCTGGGCGCGGCCTACGAGATATTCCAGGAAGAGAGTACGGACATGCTCGGGAAGCTGCTCTCGCTGGGAGACAAGTCGGGACTCTCGCCCTGGTACACAGCGCTGCTCACCTATCCGGATATGCCCTGGCTCGGCTGGACGTGTCGCACGAAACACGGCACCCTGCTCGGGGAGGCTCCCAAGCTTCCCGAAGAGACCGTCTACCCGATAGAGCGCGCCCTTATCGACTACGTCCAGGAGCAGCACCTCTCGGGCCACCGTGTCCTGGTCTTCACCGAGAACACCGGCAAATACGATGACCAACCGCGCCTCAAGCGCCTCTTCGAGACGAAGGTACGCGGACGCGGCGGCAGGAAGCTCCGCGTGGAGATCCTGCGGAGTACCACCACCAAAAAGACCATGGACCGCGAGGCCTGGCTGCGACGCTGCGTGGATCGTGGCGTCGATGTCCTCATCTGCAATCCCGCGCTCGTCAAGACCGGCCTCAATCTCAAGGAATTTCCGCGCATCGCCTACAAACGCATCCCCAAGAAAGTCACCGACCTGCGCCAGTCTGCCCGGCGCTCCCTGCGCGCTAACCAGGATGTCGAGGTGCAGGTCACCTACTTCAGCTATCTCGGCTCGATGGCCCTGCGCCTGCTGCACTGGATGGCCCGCCGGACGGACGCCAGCCTGCGGGTCGAAGGGCGCATTGAGCGGGAGGGCCTGGTCTCACTCAGCTTCGAGGAAGAAGAGGAGGAAGGTGAGATCATGGGGCGCATGGCCCGCGAAATGCTGGACGCGCTCAAAGCCGGAACCGTGGCAATGGAGCAGGAGCGGGTGGCCGCCGAGCTCCAGGACTTCGCGCGCAGCGCTGCGGAGGCTGAGATAGAACAGAGTCAGGTTATCGGGGACGATGAGGAGGTCCCCGATCTCGCGCTGGAGGAGATTCGGCGGGTGCCGCTGGCCGCCTCGTCCAGCTTTGCTGATCAAGCAACTGCGGCGCCTGATGCTGCGTTTCCCCCGACTGAACCTCCGCTCTCTGAGCCGTCCGGCCAGGGCGAGGAGGTCCTTATTGTCCCGGTCAGCGTCACCGAGGATCCCTGGGCCAATCCCATCGAGGCGCAGGCTGCCCTGGATGTCTGGGCCATGCTCAGAGAGCAGTACGGCGTGGGGAAGGGCAAGAGACGGCGGCGCAGGTAAGATCGCGGCACGCGTCGCGGTAGCTACGGGACGCGTGCCGCGTGTTGGAAAGGAGGATAGTACCGTGGACAACCAGTTTGATCGCGCTCCCTATGCGATTCTGAAGCGGGTGGTAGAAGGACTGGCGGGCGTCTGCGACGGCGCGCAGCTGCGCGATGATCAGGGTTTTGACGGCGGCGACACGATCACCGGGCATCTGTTGGCCTTTTTGCCGCTCGATGCGTGGCCGCTTTCCGGATTCCATCGCGCATGGAGGTGGACAAAAAAGTACCACCGGCAACTCGCAGCGATGCAGATTCCCTCTCCCATGCTCCCGGAACCGCCGCCATTCGACGGCGAAGATCGCCAGATCGCACTCATGCCGGATGGCGGCGGCGCTTTTGTCGTCTTTCCCTACGATAGCGACGTCATTGCTGCTTTCCAGCGGCTTCCTGGCGGCAAAACGCACCGACATCCCATTGGAACAAGCGACCGCCCGTGTTTTTACTACCGGCTGGTACGCTTTGTCCCAGGGGCCAGAGAAGCGCTGTGCGCTTTTGCGCGGGACTATGGGTTCCAGGTCGGCCCAGGCGTCATCGAGGGAGGCGCACCGCCGGCGGCCGTTCCCTCGCGCTATCGGCTCCTGCGCGCTCCTGGCGATGGCCTGGCCTATGTCTTGTACTTCCCACGTCACGAAGCGATGAACGCGGAGGTCAAGGCTATCCCGGGCAGACACCCTGAAATGTCCGGGGGATTTCACTGGGTGATCCCGGCAACGACCGCGGCGGCGGCGGCCCTCGTGACCTTCCTGGATCGGCATGCCGCGTGCCAATTTCAGATCGCGCCTGATCTGGAGCAAGAACTGCGCGATCTGGCAGCAGGTGCGCGTGTTCAGGAATGGCGGTGAACCGCGATGATGAGGCAGTCACTGTTCCTTGCCCGCGCTCCACCCCCTGCCAGGAACCCGCGAGCGGATGTTGTTCTTGTGACCCGGAAGGCGCCCCGCCTCCCGGGTCACGTTCTCCATAGTGAAAGCGAGTACCCAGGTGACACGACAGGTAATCACCGACGAAGACGGCACGGTCATTGATGAATACGACGACGAGCAAAGCCGCGATGAGGCACCCTCTACCGAGGAATCAGACAGTCAGGAAGCTGGAACTCCTGTTCCAGCGCCTGAGAGAAATGCGCTGAGAGCGCAGGCGTTCCAGGTGCCGGAGTGCCTCGCGGCAGGCGATCTCTATATCGGCGCGATCGTGCAGCAAGATGACGGACACGAGGATGGCCCGCTTGTTGCGGTCTGTGTCCATATGTACGATGGGCGTCCGGAGACGAAAGCCTACCGGGCGGCAGAACTGTCAAGCATGAGTTTTCTTGATACCCTGCAAAAGGGATTGGCTGCGACGATGCAGGCGTACCTGCTGGCGGATGCGGAGCGCAGAAGCAAAAAGCTCGCAGAGGAGGCGCGCCGCGCCAAACCGCGCGTGGTCCCGCCTCCTGCCAAAGCGCTGGAAGGTGTTCCGTCTGCGCCTTCCACGTCGCCAGCCGCCCCTGCTCACACGTCATCCGCAGCCAGGCCAACGACGGCTGCGGATGCTCAACCCGCGGCGCCAAAGACGGCGAAGCCGACGGCGGCTACGCTGAAGAAGTACCAACAAGTATCCATGTTCTAACACACAGGAGGATTTCTCATGGCAAAAGTCAAAATGCAAAACCAGGAATTTGAGATCCCGGACGCTCTCTGCGCGCTCCACCCCACGGTGGTTGCCGAAAAGGGCGAAGCAGAGGCAAAGCGGCAGCGCGATGCCGCCTTGAAGCGTTACTTGAGCCAGGTATCGCCGGCGGCAACGAACGCCACGCTCACCTGGTCGGAAGAAGGGCCGGAGGGCGCAAAGCAGACGGTGGTGCGTGTCGCGCCGCAGCTTGGTACCAAAGGGGGCGTCATCTCGAGGGCTGTGGTGGATAGCCTCGCGCGCGCGCCCCAGGAGGTTCCGCCCGTCCTTGACCTGGCGTTTCAATTGAAACTGCTCCAGCTGAACGGCGCGTTTTCGACCAGGGAGGGGGTGGAGCGCTTCCTCGGGTACCAGCAGGCTATCCAGGAAGCGCTGAGCAGTAGCACCCCCTTTGAACGCGGGATTCGTCTCATCGCGGAACGGCTGCAAAAGGCGCCGGCTCTTCCCAGCCCCTGGGTGCCGGTGGGATTTTAGAGAAAGGAGCCGCAGGAGCGAAAGGGCTTGTTGCCCCTGCCCATGACCATGATTGCACACATTGGACAGGTACTGCGTGCGTTCGCGCTCCCACTGTCCCTGCCTCAGGCCAGGGAGTTTCTGTCCCACATGCGCTCCGTCCTCGCGTACCTCGACCTCTACCGGTGGTATTTCCCGGCCGAATTCGCGCTATCGATGCAGGACGTCGAAGCCTTGCGCGCCGATCTCTTGCCCGCCCCCGGCCAGGCGTATAGTCTGCACGAGGTGCGGTTCTTGGAGTTGATCGACCGCCACCTGTTCCCGCTGCCCCTGGACTGGCTGCTGGATGACATCGGCGAGGAAAACCGCTGCTGGAGTATTCCCGTGGAGCCGATCGGCCTCAACCTCTCCGACGAATCTGACCTGGAAGCCCTGAGACGAGGCTGGCAGCTTCTGTACTACCTGGTGGGCGATTACTCCCGCGCTGCGTTTGCCGCTTTTCTCGAAAGCGGCGACGATGCCATCTTCGATCTCTCCATCGAAGCCGGGAAAGTCGATGACGAGTTGCTCGCTCTGCTGTGCGAGCAGCAGAGAGAACCGCTCTCGTTCCTGCGTCCAGCCATCGACATGATGGCGCACGACACCGGCACCGTCTGGCTGGACGCCACAGACGAACTGCCCTACGGGGCCATTCCGTGGACGGTGGAGATGATGGATGACCTGGTTGAGCAGTACGCAGAAGCGCGGGCCATCGAGAGACGGGCTGACCAGTTCATCGACTGGCTGGAGGCCAATGTAACACAACACTTTACGGAGGTCGTTGCACTATGGAATCAGTGCGTGCAGCAGACGAGACAGCGCAAGCCTGCGGAAACGACACAGTCTTGACGCTGGAGGCAGGACTGGAGGAGTACCTCACGTCCCCCGTCATCCTCGATCTGCTCAAACTGCCTCAGGACGGCCTGGTCCGCATCAGTGCGGCCCTCTTCTTCCTGGGCGATTACGAGATGTTCGCTTTTTACTGGCGCGATAGCTATCGCGGGGCCGAGCAGCACTGCAAGCTGGTGGGCGCCGATGCCGTGCGTTCGGCCTTCGCGCCGATGCCGCTCGATAGCGGCTGGCTCCCCCTCAACGCCGTGCGTTGTGGCATCAGTCGGGAAGGGGAGCGTTGGCTTTCGATCTTTGTCCCCCCACAGATCCACCAGCTGGCGATCCAGGATACTGATTTCGGTCTACAGCAGGTCGCCGTACCCTTGCCGGGCCTGGTGTTCACCGGCTCTGGCAGCTCGTACTGGATCTGGGCGGTGAAAGACGGCGCAAAAGACGCCATCGCCTATCATGCGCCGCTCTCCAACGTGAGCGAAAACGGGCTCATCTGCTTTGGCGCAAATCGGGCGCCGGTGGCTTCCGCCACGACGATTGCGCAGGCGCTTTCCTTGTTTCTGACCAGCCCGTTCAACGGCCATTCGGCCAGCGGCAAATCCCGCCGTCACCAGGGCGATATTCGCTTTCTCTTGCTGGACCTGGCGCAGCAGCAGCAGCGGGCGGCGTATCCGCTCGACGATCTGTGTCCCATCACCACGCTCCAGGGACATGCCCTGACCCTGGATACCCTTTACCAGAACATTCAACGGAGGTGAATCTTTGTCAACACACTTTCTCACCCCGACACGCCGCGCGCAGCTGCGTGTCGGGGCGGCGGGCCGAGACTTCCTGGTCGCAGGCGACGGGGTGTATCGTCTGACCCAGTTCATGGGCCTGCCGATCCCCTACCAGCTGGCCCGGTGTGAGATCCGCGGGTTGGCGCCGCTCGCACCGATCATCTTTAGCGGCTTGCAACAGGAAGAAGCGACGATTCCGATTGCCGATCTGCCCTTTGCGCCCAGCTACCATATCCTGGCTGATGCGCCACTGCCGCCTTGCGATCCCGCGCGCATCTTCCAGTATGTCGTTGCGCGGGAAGGGGTCTTTGTCCAGGCCAGCAACGCTGCGCTGGACCTGCTCCTGCCTATCTCCCAGCCCTGCGTGCTGCCCGGCCTGGCCTCGGTCACGCCGGTTGTCCGGTGGAAATACCCGCCGGTAGACGAAGGAGTCGTCGAAGATCTGCTCGCGCGGGCGCGCGCAGCGAAGGACGTGCAGGGTGCATTCGTCGAAAAGCTCTTCTACTTGACCTGGGATGCTTCTGTCGGCTGGATCATCCACGAGCCGGAGCAGGAGCAGACGGCGACGTCGGTGCGCCCGCTTGCGGCTGATCCGATCTGCGTGGAGGCCCCGCTACAGGGACACAGCCACCATGTGATGGCGGCCTACTTCTCCCATACCGACGATCAGGATGAAGTCACGAACGGCGGGTTTTGTGTCTACTTCGTCCTGGGCCGTATTTCCAGCGCACGCGCACAGATCCGGGTGCGCGTGTGCCTTCATGGCTACGTCTGGGAGATCCCGGCGTCCTACATCTTTCTGCTTCCCGATGGAATAGGTGATGCTGTGGTCGGAAGAGACGGAGGAAAGGCGTGAACATGGTTCCCATCGCCCCCACCTCACCGGTGCCGCTGGTCGTCGTCCCCTATCAAGCGCAACGTGTGCGCATCGTGGTGGTGGGGGCTGGCGGGACAGGATCATGGGTCGTGCAGCACCTGGCGCGGTTGGTCTGGGATTTCAACCGCAGCTGGGCGCAGGTCCATGATGAGGAGCCGCGGCGGGCGCAGCTTGTCATCGTGGACCATGACGTGGTAGAAGAGGGGAACGTGCGCGCCCGGCAGAACTTTTGCCTCGCGGAAGTGGGATATCCCAAGGCGAAGGTGCTGGCGCTGCGCTATGCGCAGGCCTTTGGCCTCGCCGAGGAGGATATCTCCGCGGTTTGCCAGCCGATGGCGTCTGCTGGGATCGCGCCGCGCTGGGGCGATCTCACGATTCTGGTGGGCTGTGTTGACAACGACGCGGCTCGCCGGGATATTGCCAGGATGTTGGACTATCCCGGCCTTCCGTATGAGTTCAGCAGGGTGCCGGAGGCGGAGCGTCCGCGTCCTACCTGGTGGATCGACAGCGGGAACGCGCTGCACTCCGGACAGGCGCTGTGTGGCAACGTAGGGAGCATCGAAGATCTCCAGGGCGCGCTCGCAGGGCCGTTTTGCTCCCGGCTTCCCTCGCCCGGGCTGCTCCACCCGGAACTCATACTGTCCCCTCCAGCGGACGCCAACGCGCCGGCCGATCAGCGTTCCTGCAAAGAGCTGGTCCTGGCAGGCGAGGCCGCTCGAGCGCAGTCGCGTACCATCAACAACCACATGGCAGCACTCGTCTACGGCTACGTAGAGCGGCTGCTGTACGGCGGTCTCACCACTTTTGCCACCTATACCGACGAGAGCAGCTTCACGACACGGTCCCTGGAGACGACGCCGGAGGCGCTGGCGCTGGCATTGGGGAGGCCCGCTGCGTTTTTCACCCACCTGCCCGCCCACGGCTCTCCATCGTAACTCGTGTGGTTCCGTGTGTGACGGCGCGCACTCGCTGCGCGCCGTCCTTTTTCTTGTTGTCTTCAACGAAAGGATACCAACCATGCAATTCACATGCGATCAGGAACGGTTCGCCCGCACGCTGGGCGCCGTTGGTCATGCAGTCAATAAGGGGACGTCTGCTCCCCCCATTACGACCACGATCCGCCTCTCCACTGACCAGGGGCGCCTCCGGCTCGATGCCACGAACCTGGAACTGGGGATCACTGCCTGGCTTGAGGTGGTGGTGGCGCAGGAAGGAAGCGTGAGTATCCCGGCGAGAACCTTTAGCGACGCGATCACTGCGCTCGCGCCGGGGCAGATCGCGGTACGCGTCGAGACGGTGACGCACGATGTGCAGGTACACAGCCAGAGTGGCTCGTTCCATGTGCGAGGGCAGGCCGCCGACGAATTCCCGACCATGCCTGCCGCTGAACCGGGAGGGCAGGCCATCGTGCTGGCGGCGCCGCTGCTCAAAGAAGTCATTCGCGAAGTGGTGACGGCCACTGACGAGAGCGGCAGCAAACCCATTTTTGAGAACGTCCTGCTCCAAATGGAGCGGGGGAAAGTCACCTTCGCGGCGACCGATGGCTTCAGCAAGGTGACCTATCGCACACTCACGCTTGCGGAAGCGGGGAGAGAGCTGCGCGATATCCTGGTGCCGGCGCGCGCGCTCACCGAGCTGGCGAGCATTCTCCCGGCTGATGGCATGATCGAGGTGAGCGTGACAGAAAACTCCAGCCAGGTTGTGTTCAGCACGCAGTGGCTGGTGCTTTCCTCGCGGCTGTCATCGGGGAAGTTTCCCAACTATAAGGCCGTGCTGCCACGCGAGCGACAAACGCGCGTCACCGTCAAAGCCGCCGATTTCAGACATGCCGTCCAGCTCTCGATCCTGTTCGCCAAAGCGGATTCTCACGCAGGCCACATTACCATCCGCGGCAGTTTGGGCGCGGAGCCCGGCACGCTCACGATCACGTCGGAAGCGGCCGACGTCGGCGGCAATCAGAATACGATCCCTGTCCAGGTTGAGGGGGACGACCAGGAAGAAGTGATCTTCAACGTCTCCTCGTTGGCAAAGACGCTCGCTGTCATCACGACGCCTGACGTGGTGTTGGAGATCGGCGCCACGAAGGCGCCAGTCGGGGTGTTGAAAGCAGCTGCGGTGAATAGCGCTATCCACGGGCTGATGTCGATGACCTCGGCGCACTGAAAGAGCAAGGCAATGGACACGATCGAACGCCGTGATCTGGAAGCGCACGGGGAATGGGAGCCGATCGAGAGCAGTTGGGAATGTCCTGGAAAGACCGCCGATCCCGAAACGGCAGCAGCGCTCGCGCGTGTGCTGGCGATCCGCCGCGATGGTTCGGCTGTCTTCCACGCCGTTGCTGAGCAGGGAGGCGTGCTGGTGAGAAGCCAGGTGACAAAGGCGTGGGAAAGTAGTTGGCCCGGTACGCGCGCGACAAGGGAGCGGCTTGCTCCGAACGTGGAAGCGCGGTGCTTCTTCGACGAGGTGGTGCAAGGACAGCGCGACGAAGTGAGGGAGCATCCCCAATGACCGTAGACCTTCGCCAGCTTGCCGAGCAGGAACACCTCCCGCTCAGCCTGAACGGCGCGCGGGAGTTCCTCGACGCTCTGCTGGCAACCATAGACCTGCTCGACGTCTTCCGCGCCTGTTTTCCGGAGGAGTTCGAGCAGGCGTTGGCCCACCATCTCCCCATTTTCCCTAGCGGTGATCAGGCATACAGTCGCTGTGAATGCCAGTTCTTCCGGTTGGTAGACCGCTGGCTGTTCCCGCTTCCCCTGGATTACCTGCTTGATGATCCCTTCGGGGAGCGGTTCCTGGCCTACCATATCCCGATTGACCCTCTGGGCTTCGATTTCAGCGGCGGCGACAATCCGCAAGAGTACTCCCCTGGTTGGCAGGTCCTCATGTATCTCGACGAGATCATCGATGAGGACCTGCTGAAGACAGCGCTGGAGGAAGATGCCGAGGCGCTGGTGGAGGGAGATCACCTGCCCTGGAAAGCGCTTGATGCTTCCCTGCTGACCCTGCGCGCAAAGGCGCAAGGAGAGCCACTGGCCTGGCTTCCGCTCGCGATCGACATGCTCAACAACGATACCGAGTCGATCTGGCTGAACGTGACGATTGAGATGCGCTGCGATGACGCTGAGTGGAGCAGGGCTGATGTCGAAGAACTGCACCGGCAGTATGTGCTGAGCCAGGAGATCAAGAGCCAGGCCGACCAATTCGTGGCCTGGCTGGAAGTGGATCTGCCCCGGCGTTCGAAGCTCGTGCTGCGCCTCTGGAATGCCTGCTCAGTGGGAAGCGCTACCGGGCAGCGTAGCCGGCGGGCGGAGGAGAAAGAGCATGGCCCCCTTGTACGAACGATGACGGCAGAAGCGTTTGTGCGGCATGGGACGTTACAGGAACGCTATCGGGGAGAGAGGTGGGTCGCGTACGGATAAGCGCGAAAAAGCGGCAGGCAGGGCGTCAGTCATCGCCGTCGCCGCGAACACCCCATGGAAGGTCAAGAAGCCTCACGCCCTGTGAGGCTTCTTTTTTTTATCAGTCGATGAAAGGAGTACAAACCATGTCTTGGCAAGACGAACTCGATCACATCCTCTCGGGATTAGGCGTGAGCCAGGAGGGACAGGGAGAGCGATCGCAGCAGTGGAAGCAGCAGCAAGAGACCTTCTCGCTGTCGCAGGCAGCACACGATCGCCCCGGCGTCTTTTATTACCTCGATCTGACGGTGAACGGCCCGCAGGTGCGGGTGTTTGTCCCGGACAGCGAGAATGCCACTCACCGGGTACGCCAGTACCTGGTCACGCCAGCCGCCGGATCATTTTTCGCGTGCCACTTTGGGGCATTTCTGGCGTTTGAAGGGGGCAGCCCAGCGTACCAGGAAATCGAAGGAGCTGGCGTGTATCACCAGTTCATCGCGATCACGGAGATGATGAAAGCCCTGTTCTGGCAAGGGAACCGAGAGGCAAACGAGTTTCCGCCGGAGATCGCGGTACAGCGCGTGTTGTAGTTTCCGATCATGGTGTTTCGCTTGTCTCGCCCGCGCATGGACGCGGGCCTGTTTTTTCTCGGAAAGGAAAGACGAATGGCACTGATCAACGCGGAGCGGTTTTTTCGCTCCGGCATCAAACGGCTCTTTTCCGGCACGCCGTGGGAAAGTCTGAATGAACTCATGCAAAACGCGCAGCGGAGCGGTGCAACGTGGGTTGGGTTCTTTTTTCCTGCACCGGATACCTGCGTGGTCGAAGATAACGGACATGGCCTGGTGCATGGGGAAGAGGACATGCGAAGGCTCCTGGAATTTTCGACAAGCGGTTTTGCTGACCCGGCAGTCGAACAAAACCAGGAGCCATTCGGGATGGGCCTGTACGCGCTCATCGCGAACGAGCGTATCACCGGGATCGCTCTCTGGAGCTTCTCACTCCTCGAACGAGCGATCCTCGCGTTCGCCCTGGACACCCGGCGCTGGTTGAACGACCGGGAGTATCGGGAGACCTGGGTGCAGCGCGTCCAGCGTCATCACGCTCCCCGTGAAGGTGAGCGTGGGTTCCGGTTGACACTGACTGGGACACCGCAGTTCATCGAGGAGGTGCGTGCGTGCTTGCTGGATACTGCTGCTGGGAGGAGGGTACGGGGATGTGGTGTGGACGATAGCTGCTGGATCCAAAATAGTATGAGTCCCGCCTGCGGCTATGCAGATCTCCTCCAGGTGATCGTTGATGGAGAGACCATCGACACCAGTCTCCCGCTCACGGTTCTTATCCAGGAACCGCAGATTGTCGATGCCTACCAGGGCAATGAAATCCGCATCTCGCTCTTCTCCGCGCCCTCGACCTTCCTGCCGGTGAGAAGAGGCTGGGCGAATCTGGCGGTCAACTGGTATGGACAACTGGTGTTCGGAGGGGACCAGCAACGCCGCGGGTGGCACGCCTACCTGCATGTGCGCCGCGGTCGGCCGGTGCATCCCAGGGCGCCCACTCGTGTCGGGTTGATCGATGATCCCGCGCTGCGATCGCTCTCTCACTGGATAGAAGATCGCATTTTTGCCTGGGTTTGCGAGCAGGGGCAGCCGGAGGTCCGGTTTGTTGAGCGCTTGTACGCCATCGACCGGGAACGAGCGGAACGGGAATGCCCCTTTGCCGTGATCCAGCAGTGGAAACCACTGCCAGCTGACCAAGTTTTCGGCTCGTACGAGGAGTATCTCGAGGGTGAAGATTGTCGCGAAGATGAGGGAGAAAGCGCACGGCTTGGGCCGAAGGTCGTCGTCCGCAAGAGCGATCTGGAGACCATTCAGGTGCTGAGCGGGACGGTTGTTTGCCCCTTGCCCTGCGATCATCCAGCGCATCCGCCATCGGTCAGTTGGAGCGTCGAACGCGATCCGGCGCTGGCCGCGAGCGCGTTCCTCGCGCGCTTTACGGTTGGCCTGACGAGCCTGTTGCGTGCGACGGGACTTGTTGCGTATAAGGCGTGCGCCGGGGTACCGCTCGAACGCATCAATATGTTCTGGTGGCAGCCTGGGACGATGGTCGATTCATTGCACACGACCACACCGGGGACGTGGGGCATTCAAACATGTCCCACGTCCGAAGATGAATCGGCGTGCCTGGCACGCATCTCCTGGAATCCCTTTTCCA
>Ga0307373_10008538_pt1 | contig 15569 bp, 9 predicted proteins | sample OX2MG_FD_202534 | JGI IMG/M metagenome (GOLD analysis project Ga0307373, IMG submission 202534) | Soil microbial communities from Risofladan, Vaasa, Finland - OX-2 | ecosystem: Environmental > Terrestrial > Soil > Coastal area > Acid sulfate soil | place: Finland: Risofladan, Vaasa | collected... | reverse complement strand
CGGCGGAAGTTTTCTGCCCGCGTTGCAGGAACGCAGCTTCGTGCTGCACATGGTCGCGGTGCCAGGAACTTCGCTTGAGGAGTCCATGCGCGCGGGAACGAAAGTGACGCGCGCGTTGCTGCAAAATTCCCAGGTGAAAAGCGTCGCGCAAAGAATCGGGCGTGCGGAACTGGGCGAGGACACGCTCGGGCCGCACGAAAGCGAGTTCGACGTCAGATTGAAACCGCTCACCGGCGAAAGCGTCGACGATGTCGAGAACGAACTCAAGAAGACACTGGCAAGCTTTCCCGGCTATGATTTCTCGATGAACTCTTTTCTCACCGAACGAATCCAGGAGACTCTTTCGGGCGAGCAGGCGGACGTGGTGGTGAAAATTTTCGGCAGCGATCTCGACACGCTCGATCGCGCGGCGGCCCAGATCGCCGCGGTGCTATCGCGGATTCGAGGCGCAACCGGCGTGCGGGTACAGTCGCCCGGCGGGATGCCCCAGATGGTCGTGCGGCTCGATCCTGCGAAGCTAGTGCAATTCGGCTTCCGGCCGGTGGACGTTCTCGACGCGATCCGGACCGCTTACCAGGGTTCCGACGTTGCTCAGGTTTACGATGGCAACCGGTTCTTCGATGTCGCCGTTATCCTGGATCCCGAAGACCGGCGCCGGCCCGAAAGCGTCAAAGACCTGATGCTGCGCAATGCCGAAGGCCAACTCATGCCGCTTGGCGAGCTGGCTTCCGTGACGCTCGCACCGGGACGTTACGCGATACTGCACGACGGCGCGCGCCGCGTTCAGGTTGTGACGTGCAATGTCCAAGGCAGCGATCTCACATCTTTCGTCGCGGCCGCCGAGCGCGAAATAGGCCAGCGGGTCACCCTTGCGAGTGGCACCTATATCGAGTTTAGCGGCGCGGCCGAGGCGCGCGCGCAATCCGAACATGAGATTCTGGTGAACTCGCTGATCGCAGCCGTCGTGATCGTGTGTTTGCTCTTTATCGCGTTTGGCAACGTCAGGAACCTGATGCTGGTGCTGGTGAATGTTCCCTTCGCGTTCGTCGGTGGCGTGCTGGCCGCACTCGTCACTGGGGGATGGCTGTCGCTGGGCTCGATGGTCGGGTTCGTCACGCTGTTCGGTATCACGATGCGCAATTCGATCATGATGATCTCGCACTTCGAGCATCTGGTGTCCGCGGAGGGCATGACTTGGGGACCGGCGACCGCCCTGCGCGGCGCGTCGGAACGCCTCGTTCCGATTCTGATGACCGCGATCGTGACCGCGCTAGGATTGTTGCCACTCGCGCTCGGCAGCGGCGCGCCGGGTCGTGAGATCGAAGGCCCGATGGCAATCATCATCCTGGGCGGGCTCTTCACCTCTACCGCGCTCAACCTGCTGGTGCTTCCAACCCTGGCATTGCGCTACGGGAACTTCGGATCGGCTCGATGATCGGTGCGCTCGAGGCCTTGCTCGCGCATGCCGGGATTTGGGCGTTGGTGGCGATCTTTCTCGTGATCATGCTGGAGTCCTCGGCCTTTCTAGGTCTCCTGTTTCCGGGCGAGATGGCCGCGTTGATCGCCGGCGCGTTGTCCGCGACCGGCGCATTTTCCCCGTTGCTCGCGTTCGCGAGCGTCGCCGGCGCCGCGATCGCAGGCGATCTCGGTGGCTACGCCCTCGGACGATATCGCGGCGAGGCCGTGCTGGCGCGGTGGTCGTTCGCGCGCCGAGCGTACGCGCGGCACCGCACGCGAATCGGGTCTTATTTCGAGCGATGGGGCAGCGCGACCGTGCTCCTCGCGCGCTTTGTCGCGGTGGGGCGCGCCTTTGCTCCGTTCGCGGCTGGCCTGTCCGAGATGCCCGCTCGGCGCTTCGTGCCGATGGCTGTCGTCGCAGGCGTGCTATGGGGCGGTGCGCTCGTCGGTCTGGGATTTCTCCTGGGCTCCAACTGGCGGATGGTCGAGACCTGGATGCGTTCGCTCGGCGCAGGAATTCTCATCCTGTTTGCGCTCACCGTCGCGATGGCTGCGCTCTGGCGCTGGGCGGTCGCGCGGCAGGACGAAATCACCGCTGCCTGGCAGCGGTTCGCGCGACGCTACGGTATCAATCTCGACCCATTTTCGGAGTTCGTTCGAGCCCGCTTCTCTCCGACGGGCTATCTTGGTCTTCACTTCACGCTCGGACTGCTCGCGATCGGCGCGCTGGCGTGGCTGTTCGGCGGTGTCACGCAGGATATTTTCGCGCAGGATCCGCTGGTTCACGTGGATCGTGCGGTCGCCTCGATTGTCGCAAACCATCGCACCGCCGATCTCGACGCTCTTATGATTGTGCCGCATCTTCTCGGCAACCTGTGGTGGTTGATATTTGTCGTCATCGGCAGCGCCGCTGCCTCGGCGCTGATGGGCGACGCCACTCTTGCGGCTACGGCCGCGCCGATTCTCGGTGGCGCGTATGCGCTGGCGTATGGCCTGCAAGCGCTATTTTCGGGTTTTTCGCCCAACGTGCCAGCGCCGAATGTAGTGCATGGTTTTCAAGGCTTTCCCAGTCTCACGCTTACCGCAGTGACGGCAGCATATGGGATCGCGGCCTACGCAATGGCTGCGCATACACGGAGCTGGCGCGTGCAGACGCTCGGGGTAATGCTTGCGCTATATTTGATTCTGCTGGTCGGATTGGCCGCGCTCTACGCCGGGCGGCTGTTGAGCGACGTTGTCGGTGGCTTCGCGCTTGGCGGTTGTTGGCTGGCGATTTGCCTGACCGGCACGGTTACCTACGATCGGTTGCGGCGCGGCCGCGACTCAACGTGTTGAGAGTGCCTTCGCGGCGTAGTCCCGCGCCGAGGGCGTGGTACGAAACCAATTCTGGCGCGGGCTCACTTCACACCGGCGCGTGAACCGATAGACTTGGACAGTAGTTGTATTGACGCAAGTCACGTCGCTTCGTCCCTTTGGACAGGCTTGACCTTGTACCTACATACAGGGTGTAGGCTCGTGTTCCTAAGGAGGAATGGTCATGGCGACGAAGCGACAAATCGAAGTGTTTCGGATGCCCGGCCTGCGACGAGGCGCAGAATATGATCCGAGGCCTCGCCTGCCCGTCATATGACGTCATTGTGTTCGACATGCACCAGCCGGCGGTTGCCGAGCAAGCGGCGGCAATGGGTGGCTTTTGTCCGAGAGCTGGCGGCCGGGTCGGGCCCGCTTGAGACCGTAGTTTCCGATCTGGCGGCCTTTCTGATGCCGCTGGCTGTGAAGGACAGAGCGTCAACGCGAAACTAATATTGAGAAGACTGATACGATGGCGGGCCCGCGCAATAAGCGCGGGCCCGCCGTAGATTTTATTGCCCGCAGGGTTTGCGATTGAGAATGTAATCGAGCGAATGAAGGCGTGATTTCCACGGCATCCAGTCGGGTAGCGGTCTGCGTCATCCGGTGGGCTGGTCGCAGCGCAACGACAGGAAGTTATGATGAACTAACAGAGGGATGGATGAGTGGCTGGATGGGTGGGCGGATGTGGAATTGGACGGTGATGGGCGTACTGGTGGTGGTCGTGCTGGACGTGGAGAATACGCTATTCGCCAACGACCGTTTCGCTGCGGACCTCGGCGGGCGCCAGCGGCGGGCGTTCGACGCGGCAGAACGCGAACGCTTCCTGGCCGTGATACGGGTTCTCGCCCGGACCGAACGGGGTCTGGATGCGGCAGCCTACGCCGGGAGCGCGAAGCAGGAGGCCCGATGGAAGTCGTTCTCACACTCTCCCCGCAGGACTACGACGCGGTTCTGTTCGATCTCGATGGGGTGCTGACCAGGACGGCGAGTGTGCACGCCGCGGCCTGGAAAAAGCTGTTCGACGGGTTTCTCAAGGAGCGCGCCACACAGGCAGGCGAGCCGTTCGTCCCCTTTGATGTTGACGCCGATTACCAGCGCTACGTCGACGGCAAGCCGCGTTACGACGGCGCGGCGGCCTTCCTCGAGTCACGCGGGATCGAATTGCCGTTGGGTGCACCCGAAGACGGCCCCGAAGTGCAAAGCGTGTGCGCGCTGGGCAATCTGAAGGACCGGTATTTCTTGCAACACCTGGAGCAGGACGGCGTCGAGCTCTATGAAGCGTCGATGGCACTGGTGCGCATACTCCGGGCGCAGGAGATCAAGACCGCTGTCGTGTCCTCCAGCGACAACTGCGCGGCAATCCTCAAGGCAGCGGGTATCGCAGAGCTGTTCGACGCGCGAGTGGACGGGATGGACGTCACCCGCCTCGAGCTCAAGGGCAAGCCAGCACCGGATGCTTATATAGAGGCGGCGCGTCGCGTCGGGGCAGAACCTTCGCGTGCCGTCGTCGTGGAGGACGCGATCGCCGGAGTCGAGGCCGGTCGCGCCGGTCGATTCGGCTGCGTCATCGGCGTCGATCGCAGCGGCCACGCGCAGGCGCTGCGAGATGTTGGCGCTGATGTCGTGGTAACCGATCTGGCGCAAGTCCGTGTAGCCGTGGAACCGCCTTCCGCGTGGTCACTGGTGTTTGAGAGTTTCGACCCAGCGCAAGAGGGTATCCGCGAAGCTCTGTGCACCCTGGGCAATGGCTATTTCGCGACGCGCGGCGCCGCCGCCGGGGCGGTGGCGGATGACATTCACTACCCGGGGACGTACCTCGCCGGCGGCTACGACCGGTTGCGCACCGACATCGCCGGCCGGGTGCTCGAGAACGAGGATCTCGTGAATTTCCCCAACTGGCTCGCGCTCGAGTTTCGCATCGCCGAGCAGGACTGGTTCGATGCGCGAACCGTCAAGCTCCTGGCGTACCGCCAGGAGCTCGATCTGCGGGGCGGCATGCTGTTGCGGAGCGTCCGCTTCGAGGACGGCCAGGGGCGGCGCAGCACGCTCAAGGAGCGACGGCTGGTCTCGATGGGTGACATGCATTTGGGCGCACTGGAACTGACGCTGACCGCCGACAACTGGTCAGCAGGCGTCACGGTACGCTCGGCGATCGACGGGCGCGTCGTCAACGCGGGCGCGAAGCTGTACGGCAAGTTCAACAACAAACACCTGGAGCCGCTGGCAGGCAAGGTTGTTGGCGAGGACAGCGTGTACCTGCTGGTGCGCATCTGCCAGTCGAATATTCATGTCGCGCTGGTCGCGCGGATGCGAGCGTTCCTCCACGGACAGCTTCTCGAGGTCCGCCGCCGGATCATCGAAGAACCAGGATATATCGGGCAGGAACTCAAAGTTGACGTCAAGCAAGGCGAGACGCTGGTGCTGGAGAAGCTGGCCTCTTTCTATACCTCGCGCGACCACGCCATTTCGGAGTGCGGGCTGGAGGCGCGCAAGGCGATCGCGCGCGCGGGTCGCTTTGATGCCGTGATGGCGGACCATGTGCTCGCCTGGAGGCACCTGTGGCGACGCTTCGACGTGCATATCCGGCCGGCCGGTCCTGGTTTCAAGTTAAACGTCCAGATGCTGCTTCGGTTGAACATGTTTCATCTGCTGCAGGCCGTATCGCCCAACTCCATCGGACTCGATATCGGCGTGCCCGCGCGGGGCTGGACCGGGGAGGCGTATCAGGGCCATGTATTCTGGGATGAACTGTTCATCTTCCCGTTTTTCAATTATCGAATGCCCGAAATGACCCGATCGCTTCTAATGTACCGCTACCGGCGCCTGGGCGAGGCGCGCGCTGCCGCCGCGGCGGCCGGGTACGAGGGAGCGATGTTCCCCTGGCAGAGCGGAAGCGATGGTCAGGAGGAGACCGAGGCGCTCAACCTGAACCCGCACTCGCAGCGCTGGGTGCCCGACAACTCCTACTTGCAGCGCCACGTAGGGAGTGCCATCGCTCATAACGTCTGGCAGTACTTCCAAGTCAGTCACGACGTCGAGTTTCTGCATTCCTACGGGGCGGAGCTGATCCTCAATATCGCCTGCTTCTGGTCGAGCGTCGCGACCTTCGATGACGATCGCGGGCGCTACGAGATCCGCGGCGTGATGGGTCCCGACGAGTTTCACGACGGCTATCCGGATTCCGCAACGCCCGGCCTCAACAACAACGCCTATACCAACATCATGGCTGTGTGGGTGCTGTGCCGGGCGCTGGAGGTGCTCGACCTGCTTTCCGACGTGCGTCGCGCCGAGCTCACGACGCGGCTTGGCTTGTCGGCGGAGGAGATCGCGCGCTGGGGCGATATCAGTCGCAGGATGTATGTACCGTTCCATGACGACGGAATCATCAGCCAGTTCGAGGGCTACGAAAACCTGCGTGAGCTCGATTGGGAGGACTACCGGACCCGGTACGGCAATATTCAGCGTCTCGATCTCATCCTCGAGCTGGAGAACGACAGCGCCAACCGTTACAAACTCTCGAAACAGGCCGACGTGCTCATGTTGTTCTACCTGTTTTCCGCCGAAGAAATCGGCGAATTGTTCGAGCGTCTGGGCTATCCGTTCAAATACGAGACCATTCCGCGAAACATCGCCTACTACGCCGGCCGCTCGTCTCAAGGCTCAACGTTATGTCGTGTGGTGTATGCCTGGGTGCTGGCGCGTTCCGACCGGCCGCGCGCCATCGACTTCTTCGTGGAGGCACTGCAGAGCGACGTGAGCGATGTCCAGCAGGGCACCACCGCGGAGGGCGTCCACCTCGGCGCCATGGCGGGAACTGTCGACCTGGTGCAGCGCGTATCGACGGGTATCGAAGTTAGAGGCGATGTTCTGCGACTCAATCCGGAATTACCGCGGGAGATGGAGCGCCTCGACATGCGCATCCGCTACCGCGGGCATTCACTCGATCTGCGGCTGACTCGCGACTCGCTCACCGTCCGCGGGCGTGACGGCGCGGCGGCGCCGATTTCCTTGTGTATCGACGGCAAGATCTGCGAATTCGTCAGCGGTACCACCCGTGTGTTTCGATTGAACGCCGAGGCAAGTGATGGTGCAATTGTTCAAAAGGACACTGGCTGACGGACGGCGAGAGACATTTTGACCGCCCAGGTGGTCGCGGTGAAGCCCGGCACGAGGGTGCCGGAGGTCGCCGCGGTGGACGAGCGCTTCCGTGTTGCCGCCGGCGCTTCCCAGGTCATCCTCGAATTGGTGCAAGCCGATCCGAAACTGGAACGACAGGCGACCCCCTGTGAAAGAACACGAACACACAACCAAAAATAAGGTCGAAATTAGGCCGGCGCATGATTAGGTGACCAAGAAGGCATACGCCCCCTATTGAGATTGAAGAAGTGGCCAAGTTGCTGAAGAATTGAAATAGTAGTATTCGGTTGAAGTCTACAGGGCCTTGGTGTTCATCTCGCGCTTTACGATCTCGCGGCTGAGCTAGGAGAATTCCAGTGTGGGTCACTAGGGCTAGAAAATGATGAATAGACAAGGCAACGTAACAACCCCCGGCGCCGGCAAGAATCCGTAGCGCACACTGCCAATGTCGGCTGCAATAAGAACGAATTCTCGACCGGCGCATCGCTTAGGACCCTTCCTCCTGGCGATCCTCTTGGCGTTGCCTCTGAGTATTCACCCATCGGTTATCTGCGAAGCCTCTCTTGCATGCGGTGGAATTCATTCAGACTGCCCCAGTGCAGGCATCTGTGATCACGGAAGGAGTGATTCGAGCCCGGTCTCTGCGTGCTGCCATTTGTCCCTCTGCGGCATGACCGCGCACCGTCTCACCGAATCTGGAATTGTGGTCCGTAGTAATCCTGCTTGGCCGGCTGGTTCCGTATTCCTTTCGTCCGTGGGCTTCGCAGTGCTCCCGCCTAAGATTTCGACGATTCGAAAGCCATGCCTTGGTGCGGCTGCGCGAACTGGCACTGCCCTGTTCCTTCGATTTCGAAGTCTTCTAATCTGATCCAATCCAGAACCTGCTCGATCTTGACCCCGCGCGCGGGGTTCTTCGGGAACTGAGTTGAGCCGGTTGCCCGCATAGGTGGCCTCCGCGCCGTTGCCCGGATTCGACCGGCTCTCCGACAATTGCGGGAGTGAAAACAGCATCCACGTAATGGGGAATCGCCCACGTATGAGCAGCGCAGCCGAGTGGGTAAGAAACAGGAAGAGAAAAGCCGCCGGCGGGCGACGAACCGATCGAGGAGAGCAACCCATGACGTATACCAAACATCGGTTGGGCTCGCTGGGTGCATTTAGCGCCCTCGCAATGGTGACGTGTCTGCTCGTAACGGCCACGCCAGGAGGTGCGGCACCGATCCGTCAAACGTTGCCCGGAAACCAGACGAACTGGAGCGCTGCATTGCCGGTTCCGAAACGGCGAATTAGCGGGGTTGCCGCGCCGCCCGTGGCCGGGTTTCTGCCCTCGCCAACAGCTGGGTCCGCTAGCGCAAGGAATTTGGAACAGAATCCGTCGCTGGACATTGTCGAGCGTTATGCCACCGAGCACAACCCGGCGATTCGAGCTGCCTTTTACGCGTGGCAGGCAGCGCTGCAACGAATCACGCAGGAGCGCTCATACGAGAACCCGATGGTGACGTACATGCCGGACACCGGAAACATGGCGGAGACGCGGGCCGGCCCGCAGACCAATGGGCTTGGAGTCTCGCAGGCGATTCCTTTTCCAGGGAAACTCACGCTGCGCGGCAAGATTGCCGACCAGCAAGCCGAGGCGGTGCGCGAAAAGCTCGCGGCGGTGACGCAGGAGACTCTGCGCAAAATCTGGGGTGCTTACGCGCGGTTCTATTTTGCCGAGCGAGCTTTAGAGGTTAATGCCGCGAGTACCGTACTAGCCCGCCAGTTCGAGGCCATCGCGGAGGCAAAATACAAAGTCGCGAAAGTTCCCGAACAGGACGTGATCCAAGCGCAAGAGGAAATCAGCAGGCTTGCGACGCAGCGGGTTGACTTCGATCAGCAGCGCAATACCGCCATGGGCGTTCTAAACACGCTGCTCGACCGAGCGCCGCGCGCGCCGCTTGGCCGACCGATGGAGATGGCCACCGCCGAACTGAAGATTCCTCTTGAGCAACTGGTCCAGGACGCGCGCGCCGCACGTCCGGAAATCCGAGCCGAGAACCACCTGGTCGAGGCTCGGGAACACGCGGTGGCTCTGGCCAAAATGGGCTATCTGCCCGATTTTTCGATTGGCGGACAATACATGGGCATCGACGGCCACATGGGTGTCCCCGGATTCAATAAGGACGGTCATGACGTCTGGGCCATGACCTTCGGGTTTTCCGTTCCTATCTGGCTCGACCGCGTGAAGGCGCGCGTAGACGAAATGGGCGCCGCGCTTCATCAGGAAAAGTTCACGCGCCGCGATGTCGAGGATACTGTGAACGATCAGATTCAGGACGCCTACGAGCGCCTGACGGCGGCGGCGCGCAACGAGGCGATTTACCGGACCACGCTGCTGCCACAAACTGCCGAGCGGATTCGCGCGGCGCAGGCCGGCTACCAGACGGGTAGGGTAGACTTTCTGACGCTCATCGACAGCCTCAAGTCTTACGAGGATGTGCGTTTGCTCGATTATCAGAGCGTGCGCGTTTATCAAGCCGCGGGAGCCGATCTCACCCGCGCCGTCGGCAAACCAATTTCCGGAATAGTCAAATGACGAAGCGAAATATACATACGTGCGGAATGGCAATCGCACTTATTGCCGCGATGGCGCTGCTTTCGATGGCGGGATGTGGCAAATCCAAGGGCGCTGGGACGGCGGCGGGTTCGCATTCCGAAACAACGAAGACCGCGAGCGCGAAGGGCAAGGTTCTGTACTGGAAGTCGTCCATGGTTCCCGGCTATCGGTCCGACAAGCCGGGCAAGGATTCCATGGGAATGGATCTCGTTCCCGTTTACGAAGGTGAGGCCCCCAAGGGGCCGCCTGGAACCGTAGCAATCAGACCTGAAACGATTCAGCAGATCGGAGTCAAGACCACAGTCGTAAGACGCGAGACGCTGCGCCGGGACCTTCGCACGAACGGACGCATCGATTACGACGAAAGCCTGGTCACCGACGTAGCCCCGAAAATCGGCGGATGGGTTGAAAAGCAGTTCGTCAATTTCCCCGGACAGATGGTTCGCAAGGGCCAGCCGCTCGGTACGATCTACAGTCCCGAGCTGGTGGCGACCGAAGAAGAGTACCTCAACGCCCTCAAATATCGGGACTCTCTGAAGAATAGCCCGCTCGAGGATGCATCCTCGGGCGCTCAGAGTCTCGTTCAAGCCGTCGAAACCCGTCTGCGATATTGGGATATCACCGACGCTCAGATCAAGACGCTTCGCGAGCGCGGCAAAATCACACGCACCATGATGCTGCACGCGCCATTTACCGGAATCGTTGTCAAGAAAAACGTTTTCCAGGGCGGCTTCGTAAAACCGGGAGAGACGATGTATCGGCTTGCGGACATCTCCAACGTGTGGGTTTACGCCGATGTTTATGAATACGAGGCGCCGTGGCTGAGGCTCGGACAGGAAGCCATCATGACGCTTTCTTACGACCCCGGGGCGAGGTATCGCGGCCGGGTGACCTACATATACCCCTACCTCAAAACGAAGACGCGAACACTCGAAGTGCGGATGGAGTTCCGCAACGGACCACATTTCGAGTTGAAGCCCGGAATGTGGGCGAACGTGAATCTGGAGCCGGAGGTGGCACGTGAAGCGCTGGTCGTTCCGGTCGAAGCGGTTATTCGGACTGGCAAGAAAGACTTCGTGATTTTAGCGCTGGGCGGCGGGCGCTTTCTGCCCCGCCAAGTGGAGCTGGGCGCACAGGCGGGCAACGATTTCGAGGTATTGAGCGGGCTCAAAGCCGGCGACCGGATCGTGGATTCCGCCGAGTTCCTGATCAACTCCGAGAGCTCGCTGCAATCGGCTTTCAACAAGATGACCCCTCCGTCTTCGAGCGCAGTCGCCGGGCCAAATGCCGACGCACCCGGACAAATCGCTCCGACACCGGCGCCACCGGAGATGCCGTGAATGGATATGCCGGAGCACGGGCCGGCGGGGCAACCGAAGCGGCCGAACCGGAGTAGAGGCAGATGCTGAATCGCGTCATTGATTGGTCGATTCGCAACCAGTTTCTCGTGCTGATTTTCGTGGTGGCGATTATTGGCGTGGGTGCTTACGCGGTCTGGAACATACCGGTCGACGCCCTGCCCGATGTGAGCGACGTGCAGGTGATTGTGTTCACGCGCTGGCCCGGCCAACCGCCGCAGATCGTTGAAGATCAAATCACCTACCCTATCACCACCACGATGCTGTCGGTCGCGAATGTCAAGGTCGTCCGCGGCTACTCATACTTCGGGTTCTCCTTCGTTTACGTGATTTTCAAGGACGGAACCGATATCTACTGGGCACGCAGCCGAGTGCTTGAATACCTAAGTTCGCTACAGGGCCAGATGCCGTCGGGTGTAACGCCGGAATTGGGTCCCGACGCTACTCCGGTCGGCTGGGTTTATGAATACGCACTGGTCGATCACAGCGGAAAGAACGACCTCGCGAAGCTGAGAACCATACAGGACTGGTATCTGCGCTATCAACTCGAGACGGTGCCGGGAGTCGCGGAAGTAGCGGACCTGGGCGGCTATGTAAAGCAGTTTCAGGTGAACGTGGATCCGAACCGCTTGCTTGCCTACGACATCCCTCTAGGCAAGGTCGTTCATGCAATTCGGCGCAGCAACAAAGATGTGGGCGGGCGAGTCGTCGAATACGGCGAAACAGAGAATATGGTCGAGGGTATCGGGTATATCGAGACCTTGCACGATCTTCGCACTATTCCGGTGGGGGTCGATAAACACGGCACTCCAATTCTGATTCGTGACATCGCGAATGTTCAGTACGGTCCCGACATGCGGCGTGGCGCCGCCGAACTCGACAACCTAGGCGATGCGGTCGTCGGGATTGTCGAGATGCGTTACTTCAATAACGCGCTCGACGTGATCAACCGGGTCAAGGCCAGGCTCGCGCGACTCAAGAAGACACTTCCTCCGGGTGTTGAGATCGTACCGGTTTACGATCGTTCGGAATTGATTCAGCGTGCACAGGACACGCTGCGCAGCAAGCTCATCGAGGAAAGTATCATCGTCGCGGCGGTGTGCATCGTTTTCCTCATGCATCTGCGTTCATCGTTAGTGGCGATTCTGACCTTGCCTCTGGGGATACTGATGGCGATGACTGTCATGTACTTCCAGGGCATCGAAGCGAACATCATGTCGCTTGGCGGTATCGCGCTCGCTATCGGCGCAATGATCGACGGCGCGATTGTGATGATCGAGAACGCGCACAAACATCTGGAACGCGATCGCGGAAAGAAACCGCACTGGGAAATCGTCACCGAGGCGGCCCACGAGGTCGGCCCGGCACTGTTCTTCTCACTGTTGATTATCGCGCTCGCGTTCCTGCCGGTATTCGCACTGACCGGCCAGTCGGGGCGAATGTTCAAGCCGCTGGCCTTCACCAAGACCTACTCGATGGCTGCGGCGGCCCTGCTTTCGATTACACTGGTGCCGGTCCTGATGGGATATTTGATCCGAGGTCGGATTCGGCCGGAAGCCCGGAATCCGCTTAATCGTTTCTTCCTTTGGCTCTATCGCCCGGTACTTCACTGGGCGCTGAAGCTTCGATGGTTAGTGCTCGTAGCTGCGCTGGCCGTGCTTGCGCTGACCATAGTCCCCTACGAGCGCATGGGTTCGGAGTTCATACCCCCGCTAAACGAGGGCGACCTCCTCTACATGCCTTCGCTATTGCCCGGCATTTCGATCACCGAGGCGCAAGCGATCGCTCAGCAGACCAACCGCGTCATTTTGCAATTTCCCGAGGTTAAGCACGCGCTTGCGAAGATTGGGCGTTCGACCTCGCCGCTTGATCCGGCGCCGCTTTCAATGATGGAGACGACCATCGAGCTCAAGCCGCAGTCGGAATGGCCACCCGGGATGACCATCGAGAAGCTTACCACCGAGCTCAATGCAGCGATCCGGTTCCCGGGCGTGACCAATGCCTGGACGATGCCGATCAAGACGCGCATCGATATGCTCTCCACCGGCATTAAGACCCCGGTAGGAGTGAAGCTTACCGGTCCCGATTTGAATGTTTTGCAGCAGTTGGGCGAGCGTGTAGAGCCGGTCCTGCAAAGTCTGCCTGGAACCCGGAGCGTGTATGCGGAACGGGTATCCGGCGGATATTACCTCGATTTCGTCGTCAAGCGAGAAGAGGCCGCGCGGTATGGGCTGACGGTCGGCGACGTCGAGGATGTCATAGAATCAGCGATCGGCGGGAAAAACATCAGCACCGTGATCGCTGGCCTCGAACGCTTTCCGATCAACGTGCGCTATGGCCGGGGAATGCGCTACACGCCGGAGGAGCTGCGACGCGTGATGATTGCGACGCCGACGGGTGCAGAAATTCCCATCAGCCAAGTCGCCAACATCTTCAGCCGCATGGGAGCGCCCTCAATCAAGACCGAGGGCGCGCGACCGCAGGGCTGGATCTATGTCGATCTCGATCCGCGGGAAGATGTCGGCAGTTACGTCGCGCGCGCGCAGAAAGCGGTCGCCAACGCGGTCAACTTTCCCCCCGGTTACACCATCGAGTGGAGCGGCCAGTACGAGTACATGCAGGAAGCCCGGCAGCGGCTGAAGATTGCCGTTCCTGCCACACTGCTGATCATCTTCGTGCTGCTCTTCCTCAACTTTGGCAGCGTAGCCAAAGTATTGATCGTGATGCTGACGCTGCCGTTCGCGACCATCGGTGGAATCTGGCTTCTGTACCTGCTCGGCTACAACATGAGCGTCGCGGTCATGGTCGGGTTCATCGCGCTGGCAGGCGTGACAGCGGAGATCGGGGTCGTGATGATCGTGTACCTCGACGAGGCCTACGAGGCTATGCTGAGGGAGCACGATGGACAGGCGCGCCGCGAGGATCTGTACGGCGCGATCATGAAGGGCGCGGCCGAAAGGGTGCGTCCCATAATGATGACGGTCTTCGCGGTTGTGGGCGGATTGCTCCCAATCATGTGGAGTAACGAGACCGGCGCGCGGGTCATGAAACGGATCGCAGGGCCTATGGTCGGCGGCATGCTCTCCTCCAGCCTTCTGGCCCTGATCATTGTCCCGGTCCTGTACGAGATGTGGCGTAGCTGGCAGTTGAGACGGCGGACCCGAAATGAACAGTAGAGCGACATACCGCTGCGCCCTCGTCCTGGTTGTTCTGGCGTCGATAATCCTACCGGTGGCAGGATGCCGCCAGATTTACGCGCTATTCGGTCCGAATAGATGCGTCCTTAGCGACCGGCCGATTCATGCTCGTCTGGCGGTTAGAGTGGCCGTCGACGGAGGCCCGCATGGCGAGGCGTGCTGCCTGCGCTGCGCAGTCACTTATGCAGAGCAGTACGGGAAGCGCGTCCGTGTTCTTTGGGTGACCGACTACCCGACAGGCCGCCGGCTGAATCCGGAGCGAGCCACCTATGTGACCGGGAGCGATGTGAATCGCTGCATGGGACCGCCCGAGGAGGCTTCGGGAGGGCGCCGCGAAACCGACATGATTGTTTGGGACCGATGCGCGCCCAGCTCTATCGCGTTCGCGAAACTTGAGGATGCCCAAGCCTTTCAGCGAATTCACGGCGGCCGAATCCAGACGTTTTCCGAGGTCATTGGCTCGGCCCACCTCGTTGCCGCGCACTAACGAAGATGAGGCGAACCTTTCAGAGTTACCCAGGCGCACTACGATGACATTGGTCTGCCCCATCCGGCCGGACGGACGACCGAAAGGAAATTGTTGCGTAGCGCGTCTTCTGGCGCTGATCGAGTATAAGAATATCGTGAATGAAAACGTCTAACCTCTGCGAGCCCGAGAGAGGGAATGAAAGGAAGCTAATATTGGCATTGGCACGGAACTAGCTTAAGCACGGCCCCGCACGATGGGGAGAGAAACAAGAGGAGGAGAAAATGAAGCGAGTGACCATATTGCTCGCAGCGGGACTTGTATTACTCGCTGCAGTCAGCCTGCCCATTATCAAGGCAGGTGCACAACAAACTGCCGTCACCGAGGACAACCTGAATCAGATGATAACCAGCGCGAAGACGCCTGCAGATCACGAGGCGATCGCCGTCTATTACGACACTGAAGCGGCCGATAACGAAAAAAAGGCGTCTCTTCACAGCCGTAACAAGAACATGTATAGCAAAGCTGACTTTTCAGCTCACTGCAACGCACTCATAAGGGACTACCAACAGGCTGCGAAGCAGGATAAAGCGCTCGCGGCGTTCCATCGCGAAATGGCCAAGAAGGCCGGCTCATAAACTGGACAATAAATTAACGACGGGCAGGGCGGCGCTTGTCCCCGCCCTGCCCGTGCTAGTCGGCTTTACGGCCGCGGTGAACGCTCGGCCGCCTATGTCGACCGCGCCGCGGCAAATGCTCAAACCCGAGCATCCGGTCGACCAGCTAGCCAACGTAAGTAGCGCCAAAGTAGCGCGGGGCGCGTGTGTTAACTTGGGACCCGCGCGCCTCTCGTTTCTCGGTCACGATTTCGTGAACATTCATTTAGGCAACCTCCCAAATTGCGATGAAAACGGGAGACCCGCTTATGCGGCTCTCCCCCCTTGCCGATGGGTCAGAACGGTGCGTCGGCCGTCTGGGCGTCAGCCGCCCTGCCGTTGGCGCGC
>Ga0307373_10008536_pt1 | contig 15574 bp, 15 predicted proteins | sample OX2MG_FD_202534 | JGI IMG/M metagenome (GOLD analysis project Ga0307373, IMG submission 202534) | Soil microbial communities from Risofladan, Vaasa, Finland - OX-2 | ecosystem: Environmental > Terrestrial > Soil > Coastal area > Acid sulfate soil | place: Finland: Risofladan, Vaasa | collected... | reverse complement strand
GCTGACGAGCGGGCACGTCATTGATCGTCGTCGACGCGTCGGTTCTGGCCAACGTCATCTGTGACGACGGCTCCGACGGGAAGCGTGCGAGGACCGAGGTCCGATCAGCCGGCGAACTTGCAGCCCCTGACCTGGTTGACGTGGAAACGGTGGCCGTCTTTCGGAAACGTTGGCTCGCCGGCACTGTTAGCCGGCGCCGGTTCGCAACTGCGGTGGAAGATCTGGAGAGGATCAGTATCGACCGATACCCGACGCTTCCGCTGATGCGACGGGCGTTTGATCTTCGCCCCACCGTTACTGCATATGACGCCGCGTACGTAGCCCTTGCCGAAGTCCTCGACTGCGAACTCCTCACCGGTGATGCCAGACTTGCAAAGGCGCCAGGACCGAAGTGCGTCATCAGATTACTCGGCTCAGTGGAATAGTCTTCGTCAAGATCACAACGTGACCATCCCCCCTACCGATATCGTGACGATGACCACCACCGTCGGAGGGTACGGATTCGGCTCCCCGACCCCCCTTCCCCGATCGTCGCATACAGGTATCATGGCCCGTGGCCGGCAACCAGAGGGGAGTCGGGGACACCGGCGGTTCGAGCAGGACCGACCGGGACCGGGACCTCGACACCGTTCGACAGTGGTTCGGCCCGGCGCTGGCTTCGGGCGAGACTCTGCGGGCCGCCCTGGCCACCAACGCCTACCCTCCGACTTTCCTCAACAGCCTCATCGTCACCGGCAAGGAGTTGGTCGGCAACAACCAGGGCCGGGTGCTGCTGCTCACAGACCGGGCCATCCATGTGGCCGGACGGCGCTTCTGGGCGCGGCGCTTCCGGACGCTCTACGCCAGCTATCCGATCGGATCGGTTCCCGTGGGCTATGCCGACGGAGCCCTGTCGATCGACGGGCACGCCTTCTATCTCAACCCGGCCGGATACCAGCTCAAGGGAGTCATCGGCACTGCCACCGATGTCGACCTCTTTCTGCAAGCGGGTGCCACCGGTAGCTGATCCGCCGGGTCGGCAGCTCCGCCGGGGTCGACAGGTCCACCGGCGGCCAGGTCCGGGCACCACCCACCCAGGAGTCCGGGACGGCAACCTCGGCGATGGTGTCGGGGTCGACCTGACGGGGGTCCTCGGTCAACACGCAGAAGTCAGCCAGCTTGCCGGGCTCCAGCGACCCCAGCCAATCGCGCCACCAACAATCGATGGATATCAGGAGCAACGGTGGCCAAGCCTAGGGCATGCGCCGCGCACTCCCGAGGATTCGTTCGGCGCTATCCCCGTATGGGGACGGTCGTCCTTCTGTCGCGCCATTCTGTGCTCGGGCAGATAGGCCATACCGCCGACTCGGGGCTGCGGATCCAGCGGTAGCGGTGATCAGACGCGCTGTCGTTCTGCGCCTTCTGGAAGGTTGCCGGCGGAGCGAGCCTGTTCCGTTGGGAGGGGACCCGGGCACCGCCGGGCGAGCGTCAAAGCTCCGTGCGGGTGAACGTCAGGTGCGTCACGCCGCTCGGCGAGGACGCAGCCTCGAGGTCGAAGTCCTTCTCGAGGCCCTCAAGTCCCTTCCAGAGGCTCACGCCTCGGCCAAGCAGGATCGGAACGACCACGACGTGCATGTGATCGACAAGCCCTTCGGCGAGGAAGGCGCGCACGACCGATGGACCTCCGCCGATGCGCACGTCTTGGCCTCCTGCCACCTCCCGGGCGGTCTCGAGCGCCGCGGCCGGGGGCACGTCGATGAAATGGAACGTCGTACCGCCCTCCATCTCGATCGAGGGGCGGGCGTGATGGGTGAGGACGAAGGTCGGAGTGTGAAACGGCGGGTTCGGACCCCACCATCCCTTCCACTCCGGGTCGTCGTGCCAGCCGGGCGGGCCGAACTTCCCGGCGCCCATGATCTCTGCGCCGATACCGACCGCGTGCTGCCGAGCGACCGCATCGTCGATGCCGGCCGCGCCGCCGGGCTGGCCGAGAACCTCGCCGCGGCCCCACCTGGTCGCGAACATCCACTCGTGGAGCCGATGGCCGGCGTGGCCGAACGGTTCGTCGAGCGATAGGCCCTCGCCGGTGCCGAAGCCGTCGAGCGAGATGGAGAAGTTATGAACTCGGGCAAGCGACATCACCGGTGCTCCTCTGTTGGTTTGCCGGTCAGCATCCTTGCTGACGCGGGCGTGAACCGATCTCATCGGTCCTAGTCGGCTTTGACGTCGACCAACGCCAAATCTCATCGGATCACCCTTTGGCCCACCGGTCAAGGCACGACCTATCCCGGTCTTCCTTGGGAGCCAAAGAAGGCTTTTCGGGCCGTAGCCGACTGCTACGCCCGTAAGTGATCAGCTTTCGATACCACCAGCTGAGACTTCGGAGATGCTATGCACCGGACAGCTCCAAGCCCGGCAGCAACACCGAAAGCCTTCCTGCGTCTGATCCAGCGTGCAATCAGGGCGGTCAAGGTATCTGGTCCAGATCGATTCATTTGAGCGCTACGGCTTCGAGAGTTGCAACGGGACGAGGTGGTGCAGAACGACGGCTTGGCCTTGCCGCGGTCCAACTCGTCGAACTAGCGGCCCTCCCCGTGGCCTGGTTCGCCCGCAACGGCCTCACCGAATCCCCCCGCTATCTGGCTCGGCGGCCCAGCGGCGGCGGATGGCAGCAGCTGACGCATCGACCGTATCGATCGCGGCTTCTCGCGGCGGGGGGCGCTCTCTTTCTCGGCTCTGCATTCCTCGGGCCTGCAGTTGAACTGGCCAATCGCTACCTGGACCACGAACGAATCTTCTCTCCATCACGAATATCGATTCTCCTCGCTGCGTCCTCGATCCCGTTTCTGCCGATGGCCGTCATCGGGGGACGCCTGGCAGATCAGATAGGTCGCAAGCCTGTGGCTGGCACCTCGATTACGGGTGCCGCTCTCTGCTACGGGGGTTTCTTCCTCACCACGTCGCCGTGGATCTGGATCTGGATCTGGATCTTTGGTCCGCTCGGCTCTTCTTTCGCTGCACCTGCCTATGCGGCCGTCAAGGTCTATGCCACCGAGCTCTTCCCAACCCACATACGTGCCCGTAGTAGCGCCGTCGTGCAGGCGATGGGAGTTGCTGGAGCGGCTATGGGGCTGGTGCTCGCCGGGTGGTTCGCCCACCCCTCTATCGGCGCCGGCATTGCCAAGCTCGCTGGCTTGGGCATAGCGGCTGCTGTAGTTGTAGCGATCGGCCTGCCCGAGACTGCCCGGCTCGAACTTGAGATCATCAACGACGGGTAATCAGGTGGCGATGACGTACACGCAAGGACCCAATCGAAGTAGGCGAATGTGGGGCGTTCGACCAGGACGCCGACTCGTGCAGTCACCGGAAGTCATTTGCGGTCAGCCGTGAAGACTAAGCGCTGATGCCAGCGACGTAGGAATACAACTTCGGACTCGGTGAGGTGGGGATCTTCGAGACGGGCGGCGATGACCAACGGTAACGCGCCCTGAGCCGCATCCCGTTGCCCGCTGTGGCGCAGAAAGGCGAATAGAAACGCCCGGCGACCAATATTGACCAGCGCGCGCTCAAGGGTGCTTCCCTGGAACATTGAACTTTGCACGATGACCCAAGTCGAGGCAACGTCGCTTGCGGAGTCGCCCCTTGAGGCATTGGCCCAATCGATGACGAACGGACCCTCTGCGGTCATGAGAACGTTCTGCGGATGCAAGTCCAGATGGACTACGGCGTTCCCCCCGTCGGGGAGTCGGCGGAGATTGGCGGGAGCCGCGATGGCTCCGAGTTGGCGGTGAAGGCAACCAAGCGTCTTGGCCAATGCGGGGAGTTTCCACGGCGAGCGAAGAAACACGTCCATCATCGAAGGGCCGACGAGGCGCTCGAGGAACAACTCCGTCCCCTGGGCACCAATCCCATGGACGGCGGGAGTGGGAAATCCGGCTCGGCGGACGTACTCCATCAATTCCGCTTCACCCTCGAGCGAGTGACCCCCACGACTTCGGCGCATAACTATCCCTGGCCCCGCTTCGAAGATGTCCGCGTCACGTCCTGAGGCTAGAAGTCGTCCGGCTCGAACCTGCCCGGGTTCACCGAAGCCCGTCATCGGACCAACTGCTGGTTAGATCATCGAGGACCCGGGCGAGTAGCTGTGGCGCGCTCACCATCGGGTCGTGACCGGTGGGCATCTCCACGATGGGGGCCCGGATGGAATCTGCCTGGGTCCGCTGGCGCGCGACGGGAAGCGCCCGGTCCCCGTCGCAGAGGACATATCCTCGGCAGAGGTTAGGAGCCAACTGGAGTTGCGGGACACGGCTCGTGGTCAAGCCTGCAGACTCGGGTCCGAGATGGGCGAGAAGCCACGCCGTCTGATCCTCGTCACAATCGTTGGCGAGGCGACGGCGTGCGTTTCGATCACTCATCGTGAGTGGAGCACTCGTTCCGCCCCGCCGCAAGGCGAGTTTGGCCCGAGGCACCCAGCGCAGACCCGTCGGCCACAGGTCGGTGGCCCCTTTGCCAGCGGGGGGAAACACCGCGGCAATCCCGACGAGGCCGATGACCAGGTCGGGAGCCTGGGCCGCGACGGTCCATGCGACCGATCCCGCCAGGGAATGGCCGACGACGGCGACCCGCCGCAACCCGGCACCCTCGATCTGGGCGATCACGGCCTCTGCGCACCCGGAGATTGTCAGAGTGCGCAGTGTGGCGAGGTCGCCCCGACCCGGGAGGTCGACAGCCAGAGCGGGTCGTCCGAGATGAGGTAGCAGCGGATCCCACACCCAGGCGCCGTGATGGGCGCCGTGGACCAGTACGTACGCTTCGACAGGAGCGGTCATGCCTGGTCCTTTCCGGCGATGCCGTCGACCAGGAACGCCAGGACTGTCTTGCGGGCCTCGGTGTCGCTCGGCCCGAGGCCATCAGGGTCGCGGTAGCGATGGCGCGCCCAAAATGTGATCGTCTCCAGAGTCGTTCTGGCAATCATGCCTGGGTCGCCGTCCGAGCGAAACCGTCCAGAGCGTATTTGTGCCGCGAAGTATGCCTGGAGTCGACCGAACAAGTCCCGACGGATCTTGGTGTAAAAGAGTTCTGACAGCTCGGGCCAGTCCCTGGCCGAACGCTCGATCATGTCCGCGGCAAGCCGCGTCTCCAGGGTCAGGTCCCAGATCTCTTCGAGCACGTTGCGAAGTTCGGAGCGCGGCTCCTCGCTTTGTCCAGACCTCTGAGCTGCATCGAGGAGTGGCAACTCGGTGAGGCCCTCAATTCGCAGCCGTGTCCGTTCCAAGAGGTCAGCGGGGGACGGAGTCGGTATCGGAAGTTCAATATCGGTCCATGAACTCTCGGTAAAGGCGCGATCAACCACCAGCCCGAAAAGTGCTGCTTTCGATTCGACATACGAGTACAGGGTGCCGAGGGCAACCCCCGTCTCCCGCGCCACATCGGCCATCTGTGCCTGGCGAAAGCCGGTGCGGGCGAACACCACAAGTGCCGCTCGGGTTAGTTCGTCGAGGGCGCCGGGTCGTCGCTTTCTGGGCATTCTCTCATGCTAGAATACTTGAATCGGATATTCAAATCATGGTCAACTTGAACGGCGCCCGAGCGCAGAGGGCGCGCACCAAACGCCGCCGACCGCTGCCTTGCACGGTGCCACCCATAATGACGACCCGCACGGCCGACCTGCGAGCTCCCCGTGCGACGAGCTTCGCCGTTTCGGTGGTCTCCCGATCAGGGGTTGCTCGGACCCACAGGCGTCGCTTTCCGACGCGAACTTACCTGCGGTCGTCGAGCAGCTCGGTGAGGGTGTCACACAGCGCCGCGAGCCGGTCAGCCCCCATCCGGGCTCGCCACTCGTCCTCAAGTGCCAGGGCGCTCGCCCGCATCAGACGGAGAGCGGCGCGTCCCCTGGCGGTCAGGCACACGAGCTTGGCCCGGCTGTCCCCGGGGTCGGCGATGCGCTCGATGTAGCCGTCCCGCTCCAGGGTGGTCAGCATCTGGGCGACGGCCTGCCGGCTGACGCCGACGATGTCGGACAGGTCCGTGGCGCGCCGGCCCCCGCCGAGAAGTGGCGCGAGCAACGGTGCATGCAGGGGCCGCAGCCCGGCCATGTCGTGGTCGGCGAGGTCGTCGCGCATCCGGATGGCGGCAGCACGGGCAAGGGCCTGGACAAGGCTTGGCACGGGACGCACCGAGTCAGGCCTGGGTATTGCTGCCACGCTGGACCTCTTCCCTCGGTTGCTGTTGACAAGTACCTTGACTAGCGTAGCCGCATGAGGCAAACGTCGCTCGACGCTACGTCCCACTTGTCGAGCCGGACCTCGTTCGTTCAACCGACCGCGAAACGAACCATGCTCAGAGCCTCGATGAGGTGCGTCCTCGCCGCGAGTGGGGTAGCTCTCGGTGCATGCGGAGCAGGCACGACCAACAGTGCGGGCACGACCAGCACGACGAGCACGGCGGCAAACGGCACGTCCACGCCCCATCAGGCCGTCGTCCCCTACGGCGCGCCGATTGAGCCAGCGGTCAATCCAGTCGGTCGAGCCACCGGCGGGACGGTGACGGTGTCGGGCGCGCAACGGACCTACAGGCTCTACGTCCCCGCCTCGTTAGCCCAGAACACGCCGGTGCCCCTCTTGGTGGCTCTCCATGGAGGGCTCGGGTCGGGCCAGCAGTTCGAACAGCAATCAGGCTTCGACGGGCTGGCTGAGGCCAACCGGTTCATCGTGGTCTACCCGAACGGGACCCCGACCCGCCCCGGATCCCAGGAACTCGTGTGGAATGCCGGTACATGTTGCTCGGTCGCCGAGCAAGGCCGGGAGAACATCGACGATGTCGGGTTCATCTCGGCGCTGATCACCCAGCTCGAAACCCAGTACGACATCGACAACAACCGGGTCTTCGCGACCGGTCACTCCAACGGTGCCATGCTGGCCGAGCGACTAGCCTGCCAGCTCGCCAGCCAGATCGTGGCCATTGGCGTCCAGTCGGGGGCCCTCACGATCGGTCAGTGCGAGCCCTCAAAGCCTGTTGCCGCCCTCGAGATCCACGGCACGGACGACCAGAATGTGCCGATCAACGGCGGTGTGGGGTCGAAATCTCTCGTCCAAGATGACTTTCCACCACCAGTCGACGGACTGAAGACGCTCGCCGCGCAGGACGGATGCCCGCCGGCGGCGACGACCAGTACGGACTCTGCCGTCAACTTCGAGATCTGGCACCCCTGCGAAGCCGGCACCCTCGTCGAGTGGGCCAAGGTGACCGGGGCCAACCATGCCTGGATGGGTCACCCGGCGTCGCCAGCAGCCGAGCGCCTCGAAGGCGGAGCGCCCTACATGGGGTTCGACTCGTCAGCCGCTGTCTGGTCGTTCCTCTCCGCCCATCCCCGTCCCTGAAACCCGTGGGCCGTTCGATAACGATTCCAGGACGACCAGGCCTCTTCACAGCAAGTTGACCTTGTCGGCTTTTCCGTAGGCGCAGCCGAATCGCCGGCCTGCGAGGCTCAGACCCCGCTCGGATCCGGAGACATCGCCGCCGAATGTACGGACTCGCACGCAAGGACAGGGAACGAATCTGCCAAGTGACCATCGGTAGCATGCTCAGTCATGGCACCATGGCCGGTTTTTGTCGCGGCGGGCGCGGCCATCGGCACATTGACCGGGTTCTTCGGCGTCGGCGGGTCGTCCATCGCCACCCCGTTGCTCTCACTTCTCGGCGTGCCCGGGCTCCTCGCCATTGCATCCCCACTCCCAGCCACGATCCCGTCGGCGCTCGCGGCCGCCGTCCCCTACATCCGCAATCGAAGGGCGCGTCCGAAGGCGGCGGCCTGGTCACTGGTCGGTGGAGTGCCCGCAACCGTGGCGGGTGCTCTCCTCTCCCGGGTGGTGGGTGGTCCGAAGCTGCTGATGGCATCGGGCGTGGTGCTCGCCATCGTGGGTCTGCGTGTCATCCGACCCATCGAGGAGTCGTCAATCCGGGCCGGTACCGCTCGTCGCCAGAACCGCCCTCTCCTGGTCGTGGCGTCAGCCGGGGTCGGTCTGGTCACCGGGCTGTTGGCCAATGGTGGGGGATTCCTCCTGGTTCCCATCTATCTGCTGGTATTCGGCCTGGACATGACCGAGGCGGCGGGGACGAGCCTTCTCGTCATCGCCGTACTTTCGATTCCGACCATGGCCACCCATTGGGCGCTCGGTCACATCGACTGGGCCGTAGCCGGAGCCTTCGCGCTCGGGGCGGTCCCGGCCAGTGCCATCCGTGGACACCTGGCGCAACGAGTCGCGGCCGAGGCGACGCGACGGGCCTTCGGGTGGTTCCTGACGGCCTCCGGCGTTGCCTTCGTCATCTACCGCATCGTGGCGGGGTAGGCCCGATCCCCCACGTGGTCCTGACCCACCCCCATCGTTCGCGGACCCGGGAGGGCAGATGACCGGAGCCGGGCCCGACTATCGAAGGGTAGGCGGGTCACCGTGGCTCCGACCCCGGTCGATCCGTCGCGTCACCCTCCACGCGGCAATCATCAATGCCATCCCGGCGAGCCCGATGAGAAGAGTCGCGGCAAGGCCGTCAGTCGGTAACTCCAGCGCGTAGAACCTGCGGACCGACACAACTGGAAACAACAGCACGAAGCCGATGACCATTGCCATCACCAGCAGCGCTCGGCGCCACGTCATCGGCAGCGCAACAATGACGAGCACGCAGAGACTGAGCATCAGGGCAACGAGCGTCGCGCTGGTGCGCTGCTCGACGAGCGACAAGCCATGCCGGCGCGCCAGCCAGTACACCGCGAACGCCGAGATGGCGACGATGAGCCCCGCCGGAATCGCGAAGCGGAGCACCCGGTCGACGAAACCGGGCAGGTATCGGCGAACATTCGGTGCGAGTGCCAAGAAGAACGTCGGGACACCGATGGTGAGCGTGTCGATGATCGTCAAGTGCCGTGGCAGGAACGGATAGGGCCACACGAAGGCACTCACCGCAACGGCCAGGACGGTCGCCCACACCGTCTTGGTGATGAACACATTCGCGACCCTCTCGATGTTGGCCATCACCCTGCGGCCGTCGGCGACGACGGCAGGCAGAGTTCCGAATCGTCCGTCGAGAAGAACGAGCTGGGCCACGGCTTTGGTGGCTGGTGCGCCTGAGCCCATGGCGATGCCGATGTCGGCGAGTTTGAGGGCCAGCGCATCATTGACGCCATCGCCGATCATGGCCACGGTGTGGCCTCGAGCCTGCAACGCGGTCACCATCGCCTGCTTTTGACGAGGGGTCACGCGTCCGAACACCGAGTGCTCCTCGAGGAGGCGACCGAGGGCATCGGATTCGTCGGGCAGCTCACGAGCATCGACCGGCCGCTCTGCATTGGCCATTCCCACCCGCATCGCGACTGCGCTGACGGTGCTGGGGCTGTCACCGGAGATCACTATTGTTGCTACGCCTTGCTCGGCGAAGTACGCAAGCGTTTCGGCTGCGTCGGCCCGCACCTGTTCGGCAAAGACCACCAGGGCGGCGGCGTGCACGTTCGCTGGCAGGATGTCACCTTCGAGGAGGTCCTCGGTGTGAGCGAGTACAAGTATTCGCTGACCGGTCGCTGCGAGCTCTGCGGCTCGCATGACCGTTGCGACGTCAGCTTCAGGCACCACCATCTCCGGGGCACCGAGCACCCAGGTGCCATGGTGACCGAAGCTCGCTGCGCTCCACTTGCGTGTCGACGAGAAGGGGACCGTTGCGCTGCGGACCCACCCATCGGTAGGAGGGAATCTGTGGGCGATGGCCGCAAGCGTCGCATTGAGGTTCTCGTCATCCGCCAAGGCACCGAGCGCCAGTTCAACCGGCACGGTCTCATCCATCCGTTCGATCCGATCGAACGCGATGGATCCGTCAGTGAGTGTGCCCGTTTTATCGAAGCACACCAGGTCGACTCGGGCAAGCCCTTCAATCGCAGGAAGCTCCTGCACCAAGACGTTGCGCCGGGCCAGCGTGACCGCGGCCACCCCGAAGGCAACGCTCGTCAAGAGGACGAGGCCTTGGGGCACCATGCCGACGAGACCGGCAACGACTCCGCTGACGGCATCACGAACACCGCCTCCTGCATGCAATTGGCTGAACAACAGCATCACCGCGACCGGAAAGATTGCCCATGTCACGTAGCGCAGGATCCGGTTGATGCCGTCCATCAGCTCAGATTGCGCGAGCGTGAACCGCCGTGCGTCCACGGCGAGCTTGCGAGCGTAAGCGTCAGCGCCCACCGCGGTGGCTTGGTAGCGCCCGGCGCCGGCCACCACGAAGCTCCCGGAGAGCAACTGCTCACCAGGGTTCTTGTCGACCGGCTCGGCCTCCCCGGTGAGCAGCGACTCGTCAACCTGGAGACCGGCAGTCGTTCGCACGATGCCGTCGGCCACGATCTGGTCGCCGGTCAGGAGGCTGACGAGGTCATCGAGAACGACATCTTCGACCGGGACCTCATGTTCGGCACCATCCCGCACGACGCGCGCATGGGGGGCGTTGAGGACCGCGAGGCGATCGAGCGTGCGCTTGGCCCGGAGTTCCTGGACGATCCCGATGAGGGCGTTGGCGACCAGCACGATTCCGAAGAGGGCGTCCTGCAACTGACCGACGGCGAGGATCGCGGCGAGGAGCGCGCCCAGGATGAAGTTGAAGCGGGTGACGATGTTGGCCCGGAGGATTTCACCAACGGTTCGGCTCGTACGTTCGCCGCTGACATTGGTCTGGCCCAAGGCGATGCGCGTTGCCACGTCGCCGGTGCTCAAGCCTGCGTCTACCGTCTCGATGTTGGCGAGGCTACCGGCACCCGACGTGGCTGGGGTGCCGCCGGGTACCCATCAGTGATCAGGACCCTCCACGAGTCGGCCCATCGCCTCGTCGTGGGCCGCCGCGTTGTTCAGGCCGCGATGCCCATGCCGGCGGCCCGAACCGTTGAGGTGTGGACGACCTTGTCGGCAACCGATGGGGAGATATGCAAAATCGATCTGAATTCGATCGCCGAGCTCACCAGGACTGCGAGGTCGGTTGTCGCCGTCACCGTGGCCGTCCGGCACGTCCCCGAAAGCAGTCCCATTTCGCCCAAGAAGTCACCGCTGCCCACATCCGCGACTCTGATCACCCCGTGGGTCGTATTCCGCGACACCTGAGCGCTCCCACTGCCGATCACCACGAATTCGTTCGCCCGGCCGCCTTCCCGCATCAGCACGTGATCCTTCCGCACCTGAAGGTACGTCGTGAGAGAACCGATCTGCCGCAATTCTGCTTTGGTGCAGTCGGCAAACAGTTCCAGATCGGCGATGCGCATTACGGGTGGTGTGGCCATGGTCAGAATGTTAGTGCTCTATCTGTAATACGAATCACCTCTGTCGCAGCGATCTGCCATCCAGATGAAGCTGATCGCAAAACCCGAAGAGGGAGCCCGGTTCCGCGACGAACTCAGCCTGAGGGCGCCACCGCCCGGAAGGTGATCGGCAGGTGCTTCGGCCCGGAGATGAAATTCGACGGGAGCCACTCGGTCGGGCCGGTGGGGCGAAGGTCGCCGAGACGGGTCAACAACTCGCGGAGCAAGGCGTGGATCTCCACCCGCGCGATGTGGGCCCCCAGGCAGAAGTGGGGGCCGCCACCGCCGAAGGCGACGTGGTTGTTGGGCGTGCGGGAGAGGTCAAGCTGTCCGGCCGTCGGCCCGAAGGCATCAGGGTCGCGATTGGCGGAACCGAAGTACATGACGATCTTCTGGCCGGCGTTGATAGGCACGCGGCCGAGCTGGGTGTCGCACCGTGCCGTCCGGCGCATGTAGATGACCGGGCTCACCCAACGCAGCAGCTCCTCGATGGCGGATGCCAATCGGGCGTCGAGGTCCTCCATGAGCCAGGCCAGCTGGGCCGGGTGGGCGAAGAGCGCGTCGAGGCCGCCGGCCACGACGTTGCGGGTGGTGTCCCCGCCGGCATCGATCAGCAGCAGGAAGAACATGTTGAAGTCGATGACATCGAGCTGGTTGCCGTCGACCGACGCCTGAGCGATGAGGGTGGCGAGATCGTCGGCGGGCTCGGTGCGCCGGGCCTCCCAGACACCGTTCGCGTAGTTGAACATCTGGAGGACAGCGGCCATTCCGGCGCCCGGCGCTTGGCTCTCCGGTGCGGCATGGATCGCTTCGGTCAGGGAATAGAGCGCGACGCCATCCTCGTGGGGGATGCCCAACAAGTCGGCGATCACGAATGACGGCATCAACCCGGCAATGTCGGCCACCAGGTCGCAGGCGCCGGCATCGATCACGCCGTCGATGATCCGGGTGGCCAGCTGTTCGATCCGGGGCCGCATGGCCTTCGCCGCCTTGGGGATGAATTCCGAAGCGACGATCTTGCGCAGTGCGGTGTGCCGGGGCGGGTCGGACATGAGCATCATTTGGTGGTCCCCGAGGTCGAACCCGGTCTCGTCGTCGGCGATCAGAGTGGTCGGGGTCGACGAGAACGTGGCCGGGTCACGCTCCACCGCCCGTATGTCGTCGAGGCGGGTGATCGCCCAGAACCCGTCGGCACCGGGCTCGGGGTGCCAGTGCACCGGATCGTGCGCCCGGAGCCACCCGAACTGGTCGTGGGGCTGCCCGTGAGCAAATGATGCCGGCGACAGCAGGTCGATGTCGATCACGTTGACCAGCCTCTCAGAAGGGGTTGTAGCCCGCCTCGGCAAGCGGGCGTTCGGTCAGTCGCTGCACACGGTGCCGACCGCGGGCAGGGACCCGGAAATCAAGTAGGCCTGGTCGATGTTCCTCACACAGTTGCTGTAGTAGTACGAGACGTGGTTCTCGCCCTGCCAGGTCAAGAGGAAGCCGTGCTGGAGCTCGTGGGCCAGGTTGACCGCCCACTGGTAAGGAGTGACAGGGTCCCTGGTGGCTCCAGTCACCAGAATCGGAGCTGAACCAGGGGCAATCGCCGGTGCGGGCGTGCGGGTAGGGGGCGCGGGCCAGACAGCGCAGCCGAGAACCCCCCAGGCGAGCAGGGGTCCGAACACCGGCGCAGACGAGCCGACGGCTCCCGCGAAGGCGGCATAGGTCGAGGTGTCGCGCGATACCGGGTGGTCAAGGCAGAAGATCGCCTCGGCCGCGTCGCTGCCGTTGGTCGAACCGTTCTGACGATAGCCATCGGACATCGAGAGCACGGCGCTCGAGTTGCCGGCGGCCGCCTCCCCCAGCGCGTTGGCCAGAGAAGGCCAGGAGCTCTGGGAATAGAGGCCGGAGAGCAGGGCATCGTAGATCTCGCCCGGTCCGGCGCTCCGCCCGTTACCGGCCGGGATCGGCTGTTGCCGGCTCCGGGCGATGAGGGCGAGCAACGCCGAAGCCGGGTCCCCGGTGAGACGCCACGAGCACGACGACGATCCCTGGCACGAAGCCAAGAAGTCGTCGAGCACCGCCTCGAGACTCTTGGCCTGGTCGAGGATGTACTGCTCGGTGCTCATGGCCGGATCGATCGCGGCGTCGAGGACCATGGCCCGCACGTGAGTGGGGAACATCTGGGCGTAGGTGGCGCCGAGAAGGGTCCCGTAGGAGTGGCCGATGAAGGTGAGCCGGGCGTCTCCCAGCGCGGCACGGATGCGGTCGAGGTCGCGTGCGGTGTCGACCGTCCCGACGTAGGGGAGGATGGAGCCGCTGTCCTGATCGCATTGCGAGGCGTAGCCCTCGGCGTTCGACAGCAGTGCCAGCTGGGCATCGGCGGTGGCCGGCGCCGGGTCCGGGAGCGCGCTGGTGGTGTCGGCGGGCCCACCGTTGCTCCCGCAAACGACAGGAGCGCTTCGCTGTACCCCCCGAGGGTCGAACGAGACGATGTCGAAATCGTCGAGAAGGCCGGAGGTGAGGACGCCCAGCTCGTCTGGGAGGTCGTTGATTCCCGATCCGCCGGGTCCGCCGGGGTTGATCACCAGCGAGCCGATCCGCTGCGACGGTACCTCGGCCGGGTGACGCTCGACGGCGATCTGGATGGTGGCGCCCTGCGGCTGCGAGTAGTCGAGGGGGACGGTGACCGAGCCGCACTGGAGCCCGGAACCGCACCCGCTCCACTGCACCGGGGTCACCGGCAACGGTGGTTCGGTGGTGGTCGTCCCGTTCGTCCCCCGCGTCGAGGAGGTCGCGGTGGTGGTCGCGGATGCCGAGGGCTTCGACGCCGACGGAGCCTTGGACGCGGGCGTGCACCCGCCCAGCAGACAGACCCCGGCCGCGGCGGCGGCGAGCAGGCGAGCCAGGGTCCGCCCGCGGTGGCCGCCACCTCCGTCACCGTGACCATGTCGTTGTCCGGGCACACCATCACCTTGGCACGTGCGACCGCCCCGTCCACAGCACGAAGTTGCAACCGCAACCGCCTCAACCGCCCGTGCCCCCGCCCCGAGGCTCGGCGATCACGGTTCGTCGGGGATTGCTCCGACCTTGGCGGGCTGCCCTCAGGTCCTCCGAGACACCGGAGTCTGCCCGGAGGTCAGTGGCCGGGGTCGGACTCCACTTCCTGTCCGTCCCGCCGGTGCCGGATGCCGGCCTGGCGGTTGGCCAGCAGCATCAACTCGGCGTCGCTCCAGGTCACCTCTTTGGGAACCATCAGGTTCTCCAGCGCCGCGCAGGCGCTCTTGGTCATGGCCAGGGTGAGGGGGTCCATCGACAGCAGCCGTCCGGCCATTGTCCGCGCCGCAGCCGGAAGCTCGGCGTCGGGATAGACGTGGTTGAGGAAACCCCACGCCTCGGCTTGCCGGGCGGTGAAGCGTTCACAGGCCATGGCCAACTCTTTGGTACGGGCCGGGCCCAGCTCCCGCATCAGACGGGGAAGGGCCTGCCAGCTCAGCGGAAGGTCGAGCTCCACCTCGGGAATCGAGAACCAGGCCGACTCGGCGGCCAGGCGGAGGTCGCAACAGCTGAGCAGCACCACGCCACCGCCGATGGCGAGCCCGTTGGCGACGCCGACGATGACCTGGGGAAGCCGGTCGAGGAGCTCACAGGTCCGGCCCCCGAGGTGGACCCGGGCCCGCCGATCGATGTCGTTCACCGGCGGTTCGGCCCGTCGATCGCTCAGCTCGGCGCCGGCCGAGAACGCCCGGCCGGCACCGGTGAGGATCACCACCCGCGCCGAGTGGTCCGTCTCCAGGTCGGCCAGCAGGCCCTGGAGTTCGTCGTGGAGGCCGATGTTGAGGGCGTTGAGCTTCTCGGGCCGATCCAACGTGATGGTGAGGAGCCCCTCGAGCTGCGGATCCCGCTCAACCTTGAGGTATTCGTAGTCTGGCATCGTTCAAGTCAATCACCCGTCGTCGGTGTGATGGCGGTGGCGTCGGCGTCGGTGACGGGGGTGGAGAGACCCGAGGCTGCCGATCTTGGCGGCGATCCACTTCGAGTTGCCGGCACAACCGGGTGACCGGCCGGATGGTGGGGCCTCCCGCCCTGAGCCGATCGGCAGCCGTGTTCGGAATAGGCCATGATTGGGTTCGGTTCACTACGACTATGGAACTCGACAACGCCCTCACCTTCGCCCGCGATCATCGCCAGGCGATCCTGACCACGATCCGATCGAACGGCCGCCCCCAGCTGTCGAACGTGATGTACCACGTGTTCGACGACGGGCTCATCCGCATTTCGATCACC
>Ga0307373_10008535_pt1 | contig 15574 bp, 17 predicted proteins | sample OX2MG_FD_202534 | JGI IMG/M metagenome (GOLD analysis project Ga0307373, IMG submission 202534) | Soil microbial communities from Risofladan, Vaasa, Finland - OX-2 | ecosystem: Environmental > Terrestrial > Soil > Coastal area > Acid sulfate soil | place: Finland: Risofladan, Vaasa | collected... | reverse complement strand
ACCAGGAGAGAATCATCTCCGGGCTGGCGAGGGAAAGCTTCAGGGCATCGAAGTTCTCAAGCTTGAGCAATGCTTGTCCGCCTCCTGGCGAAAGGGTGGGTGGGGGTCGGTCGTGGGGCCTGTCCGCGGCCCATCGGGCGGGTCGAGTTGGGGGTCACGCCTACCTGCCGATATCCTCGGCATCGTCGCGCTCGTCGCGTTCCAGATTGATTCCCAGGCCCAGTGGCATGTCGGGCATGTCATCCTCCGTGAACACGATCTGCTCTTCGTTCTCGGACATGATCTCCACGCCGAGAGCGAGCCCCTCCAACTCCTTGACCAGGACTCGGAACGATTCCGGGATGCCGGCGTCGAGGGTGTTGTCGCCTTTGACGATGGCCTCGTAGGCCTTGACCCGGCCGACGATGTCGTCTGACTTTATGGTGAGGATTTCCTGGAGGATGTGGCTCGCGCCGTAGGCCTCGAGCGCCCACACCTCCATCTCGCCGAAGCGCTGGCCCCCGAACTGGGCCTTGCCGCCCAGAGGTTGCTGGGTGACCAGGCTGTAGGGGCCGGTGCTGCGCGCGTGGATCTTGTCCTCGACCAGATGGGCCAGCTTCATCATGTAGATGATTCCGACCGTGATCGGCTGGTCGAACGCCTCCCCCGAGCGACCGTCGCGGAGCATCACCTTGCCGTCACGGGGCAGGCCGGCTCGCTCCAGTTCGTCTTCGATCTGAGCCTCCGAGGCGCCGTCGAAGACGGGGGTCGCCACCTTGATGCCGAGGGCTTCCGCGGCCCAGCCGAGGTGGGTCTCCAGCACCTGCCCGAGGTTCATTCGGCTGGGCACGCCAAGGGGATTGAGCACGATCTCGACCGGCGTCCCGTCGGGGAGGAAGGGAAGGTCTTCGATCGGCAGGATCCGGGCGATCACCCCCTTGTTGCCGTGCCGACCCGCCATCTTGTCGCCTTGGCTGATCTTGCGCTTCTGGGCGACGTAGATCCGGATCAGCTCGTTTACTCCGGCGGGGAGCTCGTCCTTGTTGGACCGGCTGAATTTCTTGACATCCACGACCACCCCGCGTTCGCCGTGGGGCACGCGCAGGGAGCTGTCCCGAACCTCCTTCGCCTTCTCGCCGAAGATGGCCCGCAGGAGCCGCTCCTCGGCGGAGAGCTCGGACTCCCCCTTGGGCGTGGTCTTGCCCACCAGGATGTCTCCCGGGGCGACCTCGGCCCCGACGTAGACGATCCCCCGCTCGTCGAGGTTGCGCAAGCTTTCCTCGCCGACGTTGGGGAGCTCGCGGGTGACCTCCTCGGGCCCGAGCTTGGTCTCGCGGACCTCAACCTCGAACTCCTCGATGTGGATGGAGGTGTACTTGTCCTCGCGAACCACCGATTCGCTGATCAGGATCGCGTCCTCGTAGTTGTAGCCCTCCCAGGGCATGAAGGCCACCAGCACGTTCTGGCCCAGAGCCAGCTCACCACGATCTGTGGACGGGCCGTCGGCGAGCACGGTGCCTGCCTCGACATGGTCCCCGGGGCTGACCACCACCCGTTGGCTTAGGCAGGTGCCCTGGTTGCTGCGGACGAACTTGTGGACCCCGTACCAGATCTCCGGCCCCTTGCCGTCCGGCTTGAACAGGATTCCCAGGCCGCTGTCCTGGCCACTGCGAACGATCTGCACCGAGTCCGGCCTGAGGTCCCGAATCGGGACATTGACCCCAACCACGGTCCCCGCCGTCTTGGCCACGATCAGCTCACCGCTGTCCTTGGCGGCGTAGACCTCCATCCCGGTGCCAACCACCGGTGAATCGGTGGTGATCAGGGGCACCGCCTGGCGCTGCATGTTGGAGCCCATCAGGGCCCGGTTGGCATCGTCGTGCTCCAGGAAGGGAATCATCGCGGTGGCCACCGAGACCGTCTGCTTGGGAGACACGTCGACCCAGTCCACTTCGGTGACCGGGACATCCTTAAAGGTGTGCCGCGTTCGGGCGGGGGTGTGGGAGACGAGAAAGTCGCCGCCCGTCGAGACAGGCGCGTTGGCCTGGGCGACGGTGTACTTGTCCTCCTCATCCGCCGATAGGAACTGGATCTCGGTGCTGACCCAGGGCCGGATCTCGACCCGCTCAACCTTCGCCTTCTCCAGCTTCTTGACCGCGGCGGCGTCGAGCCGGGTCCCGCTGGCGAGTCCCGCCGCGGCCCCTTCCAGCACTCGGCCTTCCAGCCGCGCGCCGTTGCCCGCTACCTCGAGATGGCGGTAGACCCTGCGGAAGGGAGTCTCGATGAACCCGAAGTCGTTGACCCGAGCGAAGGTCGCCAGTGACCCCATCAGTCCAATGTTCGGACCCTCGGGGGTCTCGATCGGGCAGATGCGCCCGTAGTGACTGTGATGGACGTCCCGCACGACCATGCCCGCCCGCTCCCGAGAGAGGCCACCCGGCCCCAGGGCGGAGAGCCGGCGCTTGTGGGTCAGCTCCGAGAGCGGGTTGGTCTGGTCCATGAACTGAGAGAGCTGGCTGGAGCCGAAGAACTCCTTGATGGCTGCCACGACCGGCCGCGCGTTGATCAGGGAGGCGGCGGTGACCGTGGTGGCGTCGCAGATGGTCATCCGCTCTTTGATGATCCGTTCCATCCGGAGCAGCCCGGTGCGGAACTGGTTCTGCAACAACTCCCCGACGGCGCGGACCCGGCGGTTGCCCAGGTGATCGATGTCATCGGGCTCGCCAAGGCCGTTGTTGAGCTGAATCAGCCGCCTCATGATGTTGATGAAGTCCTCGTGCGCGAGGACCCGCAGCTCCCGCTCCTCGGCGCGCCGGCGCGCCTCCGCCTCGGGGATCCCCAGCCGCTTGTCTAGCTTGAACCGACCTACCCGGCCCAGGTCGAAACGGCGCGGGTTGAAGAAGAGCGCCTGGAGCAGGTTGCGGGCGTTCTCGACAGTAGGCGGATCGCCGGGCCGGATCTTCCGGTAGAGCTCGATCAGCGCCTCATTGACGTCGTGGCTCGGGTCCTTCTCCAAGGTGGCATCCACGTACTTGTGCTCAGGGTCGACGTCGACATCCTGAAAGAAGTGGCGGATGTCGTCATCGCTGGGATAACCGAGGGCCCGGATTAGGGTGGTCGCCTGAAACTTCCGCTTGCGGTCGATCTTGGCGGTGAGCACGTCTTTGTTCGAGGTCTCGATCTCCAGCCAGGCGCCCCGGTTGGGGATGAACTTGACCGCGTAGAGGGGACGGCCCGTGACCGGATGCTCCGGCCCGGCGGTGAAGTACACCCCCGGCGACCGCACCAGCTGGCTGACCACTACCCGCTCGGTGCCGTTGACCAAGAAGGTACCCTGCTCGGTCATCATCGGGAAGTCGCCCAGGTATACCTCCGACTCCTTGATCTCGCCCGCGTTCTCGCCGGTCTTGATGTGGAGCCGGGTCATGATCCGGAGCGGCGCCGCGAAGGTCATGTCCCGGTTGCGGCACTCCTCCTGGTCGAACTTGGGCTCGCCGAAACTGTAATCAAGGAAGCGCAGCTCGTAGTTCTTGCCCGTGTAGTCGGTGATCGGGTTGATCTCGTCGAAAAGCTCGCGCAGGCCCGACTCGACGAACCAGCGGAAGGAATTCAGCTGGGTCTCGATCAGGTTGCCCACCTCGAGCATCTCGGGAATCGTCCCGTAGCTGAGGCGTGCGGGCGCGGCAGGCAAGGCAGCACGAACTGAGGGCATGGGCTAAAGTTCTCCAGGCAAGCGCGGACATACGGTGAACTTCACAGGTGGCGGAACGGAAATGTTACCACATCTGCGGCCATCGCCTCGGGGCTCGTTCGCCCGCCCAATCCCCTCAGGGGGAGTTGGGGCCACTACTTGATTTCAGCTGTGGCGCCAGCCTCCTGAATCTTCTTGGCGACCGCCTCGGCCTCCTCGCGGGTCACCCCCTCCTTGACCGCCTTGGGAGCTCCGTCGACAACGTCCTTGGCCTCCTTCAGCCCCAGCCCCGTGATCTCCCGGACCGCCTTGATGGCGGCGATCTTCTGGTCGCCGGCCTTGGTCAGGATCACGCTGAACTCGGTCTGCTCTTCCACCACCGCCTCGCCGCTGGGGGCCGCCGCCACCGCCACTGCGGCCGGTGCGGCCGCGGTGATCCCGTAGGTCTCTTCGATCTTCTGCTTGGCGCTCACCAGGTCGAGGACCGTCCAGGACCCTAGCGACTCCACGAAATCGTCCACGCTCACCTTGGCCATCTCTGCTTCTCCTTCAGTTCAATGCAAATAGTTTGGTGGGCCACCGCCTAGGCGGTGGCTCCGGCGAGGGCCTCTTCCTGGGCCCCGAGCAACCCCATCAGGTCTCGAGTCGGCGCGTCTAGGAGTCCCGCGAGCTGCGCTACCGGTGCCTCCAGGACCGCCAGCAGCTGGGCGATCAACACCTCCCGAGAGGGCAGCTCAGCCAGCTGGCGGACCTGAGCCGCGCTCAGCACCTGGCCCTCTGCGATGCCCCCCCGGACCATCTCGGCACGCCGGTTGGCCCGGGCATAGTCGACCAGCAGTCGGGCGGGAGCGGAGATGTCCTCGTAGCTGATGGCGATCGCGGTCGGGCCCACCAGGTGCGGGTTTAGGGCACTCAGCCCAGCCTGCTCCCCGGCCCGCCGGGCCAGGGTGTTCTTGAGCACCAGGTAATCGACGCCGGACTCTCGCAGGGAGCCACGGAGCTCCTCCAGCTGAGCCACCGAGAGACCGCGATAGTCACTCAGCACGGCGCTCCGCATCCGGCCCAGCTTCTCGGCGAGCTCGGCTACCTGCTGCTGCTTGGCCTCAGGAATCACGGCCGCGCCGTGGTGACCGTCATCGCTCATGGTTGGCTTCACCTCCCCGACCCACCGGCGCCCAGGGCCAGGGGTGAGCCGGCCGACCACCACCCGTGGTCATCCGGCTGGACACCTGCGCGGGGTGGGCTTTTGAGCAGCTGTTGCCCCCGCGGTCTTGGGTTCCGTCGTGTCGGTCTGCTGCGAACGGACGACGAGTATAGCGGCTGGACGGCCTGGATCAGGCAGAGGTCAGCCGTCCGGCCAGCACCGGGTCGAGCTTGACGCTGGGCCCGATCGATGGCGCCAAGTAAGCCGCCCGGATGTAGGCGCCTTTGGCGGCCGACGGCTTGGCCTTGACGATTGCTTCCAGCATGGCGGCCAGGTTCTCCAGCAGGGCGTCCTCCTCGAAACTCGTCTTCCCGACCGGGACGTGGATGATGCCGTAGCGGTCGACCCGGAACTCCACCCGGCCCGCCTGCACCTCCCGGATCGCGCGGGCGATATCGAAGGTCACCGTCCCAGCCTTGGGGTTGGGCATCAGTCCCCGGGGGCCGAGCACCTTGCCCAGCTTGCCCACCGAACCCATCAGGTCGGGGGTGGCCAGGGCCACATCGAAGTCGAGGAACCCCTCCTGCACCCGCTTGACCAGGTCCTCGCCACCGATGATCTCGGCGCCTGCCTCGCGGGCCTCGCGCTCCTTCTCGCCCTGGGCGAAGACGATGATCCGCCGCACCTTGCCAGTCCCGTGAGGAAGGACCACGCTGCCCCGAACCATCTGGTCGGCGTGACGGGGGTCGACGCCGAGCCGGGCGTGCAGCTCGACCGTGCCCGGAAAGCGCGAGCTGTTCACCGCCTTGACCAAACGGACGCCCTCTTTGGGCTCGACCAGCTCCGCGTCCTCGAGGAGCTTGAGCGCCGCCATGTACTTCCTACCGTGCTGAGCCGTCATGAGCTTCTCTCCCGTGGTGCCAGCGGACGCTCGGGGCGCCCTCCCACTGCCAGTTGCTGATTCAGCGGTTGACCTTGACGCCCATCGAGCGCGCCGTGCCCTCGACCATCCGCGCCGCGGCCTCGAGTTCGGTGGCGTTGACATCCGGGAGCTTCGTCCTGGCGATCGCCAGGGCCTGCTCCCGGGACAGCTCCCCGGCCTCCTCTCGGGGCGGTTTCGAAGACCCCTTCTCGATCCCGATTGCCTTCTTGATCAGGTCGCTGGTGGGTGGGGTCTTGGTGATGAAGGTGAAGCTTCGATCTTCAAAAATGGTGATCTCGGCCGGGATTACGAGCCCAGCTTGCGACTCGGTCTGCTCGTTGTAGGAGCGGCAGAACTCCATGATGTTGACTTGGTGCTGGCCCAGGGCGGGCCCGATCGGGTAGCCGGGAGTGGCCTTGCCGGCCTCGATGTTGAGGCGAAGTACCGCCTTGACCTTCTTCTTGCCCACGCTTGAGTACTCCTACCGCAGCCGCTCGACCTGAAGCAGATCGAGCTCGACCGGGGTCTCCCGCCCGAACATGTTGACCATGACCTTGAGCTTGCCCTTCTCCGGATTGATCTCGCCCACCTTGCCGTGGAAGTCGGTGAAGGGGCCGTCCACGACCCTGACCGAGTCGCCCACGTTGAACTCGACCTGGACCCGGGTGGCGGGCTCCTTCTCCACCTGGTGGAGGATCACCCGGACCTCCGACTCCTGGAGCGGGACCGGGCGGGTCCCCGATCCCACGAAACTGGTCACCCCGGGGGTGTTGCGGACGACGTACCAGGACTCGTCGGACATGACCATCTGGACAAGGATGTAGCCCGGGAAGATCCGCTTCGCGACGTGCCGACGCTGACCATCTTTGATCTCGATGACGTCCTCGGTGGGGACCATCACGTCAAAGATCTGGTCGTGCATGTCCATCGACTCCACCCGCTTGAGGAGGTTGGCCTTCACCTTCTCCTCGTGCCCCGAGTAGGCGTGGATGACGTACCAGCTGGCTGGCTCGGCGGCTTCGGTGGTTTTCGCAACGCTCACTTCGGGGCTCCCAATCGCTTCATTCTGAGGTCTACGGGGTGGCACTGGTGGATGGAGTCGCAGTCGGGGTCGCGGTGGCAGTCGGGGTCGGACTCACGGTCGCGGTCGGAGTCGGGGTCGCGATGCCGGCGGGCGCCGTGTAGAGCGGCTTCAGCAGCGAGGTCAGGCCAAAATCGAGGACTCCTAGGAAGGCACCGAGCAGGACCACGGTGACGATCACCACACCGGTCATCTGGCGCAGCTCGGGCCAGGTCGGCCAGACCGTTTTGCGGAGTTCGCTCCACACCTCGCGGAGGTAGCTGCCCTCGGAGGGATCAGGCCGCTCCTCCCGGGCGACGTTCGCCAAATCTAGCTCCTTTGCGCCTATCACACGTATCTGCAGGGGCGGCACGATTCGAACGCGCGACCTGCGGTTTTGGAGACCGCTGCTCTACCAGCTGAGCTACGCCCCTTTGAGTCTCGGTGGAGGCCCCTACTTGGTCTCGCGATGAGCGGTGTGCTGGCGACAACGGCGGCAGTACTTGCGGAGCTCCACCCGGTCGGGGTCGTTGCGCTTGTTTTTCTGGGTGGTGTAGTTGCGCTCGTGGCACTGGCCGCACTGCAGGGTGATGATGGTCGCGGGCAAGGTCAAAGTCTCCAGACAAAAACGCCCGGCCGAGCCGAGCTGGGCTGAGTATAGCCCTCGGCCCGAAACTGGTCAAACCGGGGAGGGTAAGCCCCGGCTCTCGGCTGGTCGCTCCGATCCAATCAGCTCGAGGCCCGCCCATCGCCGGCTGTTTCCCGGCGGGACGCGGTCGGTGGTGCGGTGGCGATCGCTCCAGGGCACCCGCGACCTAGCTTGGGCCGACGGGACGGGTACTCGCGGGAGAGGTTGGCCAGCGCATCGATGGCGCGAAGACGCGGGCTCGAGACCCGATCCATCCCTGCCAAGTCAAACCCGCCCCCCAAGAGCGGCGACGCCAACGAGTCGGAAGCCACCATGACCGGGGACCCGGGCCTGGCTCGGCTCTGGCTCCGCACCGCGGTCGACTGTGCCGGAGCGGGGATCGCCACCTTGGCCCACATGATCGAGCTGCCGCCGGACTTCGTCAAGCTCGCGATCGAGATGGCCCCGGGTATCGACCAGGACCTCCTCCCCAGCGACGGCAGTGGCCATGCGCGACTTCTCCCGAGCAAGCGGGTGCCTGCTCATCGCAGAGGGCGGCGAGCCTGCAAGCGCTGGGGCAGAGTTCGGCCGGAGGGCTGGTAGGGCCGCCCCGCTCCGGCCACGAACTGGCTCTCCGGGGCTGGCAATGTACCTCCCGCGGAGTCGAGGGCCTGGCAGGGGCTTGCCTGAGGCCCGGCCCCGACCCGGGCGGCGGTTTCCTAGTCCGGCAGGCCCGTGCACCCGCCCAACTCGCCCGGAAGGGATCGGGTCCCCCGGCCCATGCTCAACCTGCTGCGATCGGCCCCTCCCGGCAATTCGACGCCGATCTCCCCTAGCCCGGGCGCTCGCCAGCACCTCGCTGCTCGTCTCGGTCCCAGGCAAGGCGCGCGGCCCGGCTGGACTGTGAGGAAGCCCGGTCGGTGGGCTGGCTCTCACCCCCAACCAGGATCCAGTACTCGATCCCTCTCGAGAGCAGCCCGTCCCGCGTTTCCCAGAACGCCGCAAACCCAAATCGGCGCCCATCCGGGGCGAGAACGGTCACCTCTGCCGCCGCCAATCCGCCCTCTTCGAGTACGCGCCCAACGGCTAGCTCGCCCCACGGTTCCGGATAGCTGGCCTGGAAGGCGAGGACCGCCTCCGCGCCGTCCAGCTGCTCGGCGGTGGCCGGCATCCGAACCACCACTCCCGGATGGAGGTATGCCCGCGCACGCGCCCAATCGCGCGCCTGATAGGCACCATAGAGGCCGCGGACCAATTCGGTGGGAGTGATCACCGAAGGGTACGGGACGGCGGAGCCACCCACAAACGGGGTCCGCCGAGCCGGACCGGGCCGAGCGGCCATAACTGGGCGCGGAGATCCTGAGTCGGGACATTGCGCGCGGAAGCGGCGGCGGTCGATCCCGCCCCCTGAGGGGGGTGGGCCGCACGCCCGCCTACACTCCATATCGGTGCTCTGCCAACCCCGCCTGCCCCCATCCCGCTTGCCCACCCAAGAAGTGCCTACCTCCCCTTCGCGACCTCACGTCCGCGGCATGGGCCGAGCTGGCTGGTGCGCTCCCCCCGCAGCAGCTGGCCGTGATCCGGGCTCACCGCTCCTCGCCGCTTGAGTCGCGCGTCGGTCCGGAAGACCCGATCGATACTCATCCCGCTGATCGGCGAGCCGGCGTTCAGCTATTGCCTGCGGAGCCGGCGGCTGGTCAACTCGCTGCCTCTCCCCTTGCTCCTGGGAGTGGTAGCCCTCGTCGGAACAACCCTCAGCAGCGGGGCGGGTCAGCTCGCCATGGCCGGCCTTTGGGTCGCTTCCGTGGTCTACTGCCTGGTCGCCCTCCTCCTGCTGACCCGCTGGAGGGAAGAGTCAGCCCGCCTGGCCGGCCGGAAGATCAGCGGCGAACTCGGCTACCCGATCCGGATTCGGGGGGTGGGCGGAGTGCTGGAGCTGGGCGTGTGGAAGCGGCAGACCGAGCGGGCTATCCAAAGGCACCGGCGAGCCACTCCGGTCTTCGGCTCTGGGAAAGCGCCTGACTCCACCGACCGTCGCGATCCGCCGCGGCCATCTGGCCGCCCCAGCTAGGGCCGCGAATCTCCGGACCCGGGGATATCCCCGGGCGTCCCTCCCCTCTCTGGAACGGAGCGACCTGAATGGCCAGCCCCCCGCGTTGCAAACCTTGAGCCCGGGATCGCCCTCAGCCGGAGCGCGTTACCCCGCGCAGTGGTACTCCTGGGCGGATCCAGAGCGAGACGCTGATGGGCTCGACTGAGCTCTGGACGGCTCGAACCAGCTCGGCGCTGACCAGTTCGAGGTCAACGTCATCCCGAACGCGCTTAGCGAAGGCTGCGATGGTGGCCTGGGCGTCGTACCGAGCTCGGTTGAAGCGGCGGTCCATCAAACGCTGGACGCGCCCCCGCAACGGGTTGAAAAGAGCCGCCGCGGCCAGGGTCGAGGCGGCGACGCCGAGCGGTGACGCGAAGGGTAGGAGCCGGGTCGCCAAGGTGACCACGACGACATAGACCCCGATCAAAAGCCCCGTCAGGACGGCGTAGGACAGGGTCCGACTCACGATCCGGTCGATGTCGTAGAGCCGGTACCTGAGGATCCCTACCCCCATGCCGATCGGGAAGGCCGAGATCGCTAGCACCAGTAGTCCCGTCAACGCCTCGGCGGCAACGCTAACGCTTCCCCCTTGCGGGCCCCGGGCCCCGAAAATGGTGATAACTCCCCCCGCCAGCGCGGTGACTCCGGCACCGCCCAGGAGCCACTTAAGCTGCTGCCGTCGGTCTCCACTCGCCCGACGAAAGCTCAGTGCGAGACGCAGCACCCAAGCGACCAGGATCGGAAATACGGCCACCAGCAAAACGCTGGACGCCAGGGTCAGCCCAGCGGCGATTCCGGTTGGATGCCCAAGCGCGGCCAGATTGCCCTGGGCATCAATGCGGATCCGCCGTCCCAGCGTGGCGGCCGCTCCCGCGCCGAGGCTGCACAAAGTGGACAAATCCCGAGCCCGAGGAAGACCCAGAGAGTCCAGCGCCAGCCCCGAGAGGGCACATGCCCGGTTGGGAAGACCAGGATCGGGATACCGATGAGAACGAAGGAGGTGAAGCCGAGGCCGCTCAGCCCAAGCATCTCCGGCCCCAGGGGGAGCAGTCCGTGGGCCGCGCGATAGTCCAACACCAAATAAGCGGAGCCGTCGGTGGAGGCCATGAAGCTGAGGCCGACGGCGAGCAGCAGCCAGCCGATCGAGTTCTTCGGCTCATGGCGGGCCAGCACCACGCCGACCCCGGCAAACACCAGGGCCATCGCGATCCAGGGACCGTTGGAAACCCATCCGTTCTGGGGGTCGTGACCGAGCGCGGCCAGTACGGCAAAGCCCGCCAGCAGCACGATCATGAGCAGGCCGAGCCAGGTCGCAAGCGGCGCCAAACGGAAGATGCTCGCCCCCGGCGCCCGCGACGGGAGGGGATTCGGGACGCCATGGGATGTGGTCGGCATCGGTTCCTCTACTCCGGGGCCGCTCCCCGAACAGCCAAGTGCCGAGCAGGAGTTTAGGCGATGGGGCCGCCGCGATCGCTATCCCTGCCGGCTCCTCGGCCCGCCCGAGCATGGCCGCCTGCTCAGCCGCCCATCGCGGGCGAAGAGCCTACTCCCGGTCCGCCTCCATCAGCGCCTTGAGGTTCTCGCTGGCCGACTCGAACTGCTTCCTGGTGACACTCAGGGCGACTGGCTCGGCCACCTTCAGGAAACCCTTGCTCTCACCTCGGACGACCGTCGTGAAACGGGTCCCGCCTGGAATCGGCTCGACTAGGTACTGGATTTCCAGGTGGAAGGGCCCCGAGACGGTCCGGCTCGCGATCATCTGGTTCTTCACATACGCAGTAAAGACAGATCGCATCTCGTAAGTACGTCCCAGTAGCCGACCCACCGCGACGGCTTCGGAGCCCACGCCCAGCGGACCGGGACTGGCCAGGCGGGACTGGGTCACGCCGGAGTTCCATTCGGGGAACCGGTCGAAGGACTCCAGGACGGCAAATACGTCGTCGACTGGACGCTGGATCTCAACCACGTACGAGATCTCGTTCATGCTCGGTTTCCTCCCGCTTGTCTGCCTGCTGGAGCAGGCCTTGGCGACTGAAGCTAGTCGCTTGGGGTTCCGAGAGCGTTACGACTGGTGAGACCTCGGGCGCGCCAGAACTCGAGTTGCGGTCCCGGAGGACAAGGTTTGTCCCGGCCTCCCGGGTGACAGAATGCTGGAGCCGGGGCGCTGTGGTGAGCTGGGCACCTGCGGAAGCGCCCTTCCCCGGGCCGAAACTATCCCGCACCGGGTTTGACGCTCACTGTAGTGACCCCGCAAACGTCCGGCGAGTTGCCGACCAAGGCAACGGTCCCAACCCCGACTGGGAGTGGGTTGCAGCCAGGCTGGACACGGATCCCAGGACGGCGTGCGGGAACGTCGGGCAGCCCGAGGGAACGGCCCACCAGGTCGGAGTCCGGGAACCTGGGTACCGGATCCGGAACCCGCAGAAGTCCGCCCCGCAGGGCGCCCCCCCCCGGTGCGCGTCATGCGAGACTGGGAGCCGTGACGCCAGCGGAGCTGACGACATTCTTCGCCGCCTCCGCGGCCGTGGCAGGAAGCCTGGTGGGCCTGCTCTTCGTCGCTATCAGCCTTCGCTACGAGGCCGTGCTGGGGGCTAGCGCCGAGGGTGCCAATCGGGCCGTAGCCGCCGCCGCGTTCACGGCGCTGACCAACGGCTTGGTGCTCTCGCTGTGGGCGCTCGTGCCTCACCTCGACCTCGGGTACCCGGCGAGCGCCCTGGCCCTCGGCTCCATCTGGTCGACGCTCCGGACCCACTTGACGGGATCCGCCCGGCGCGATACCTCGACCCGCCTCTTCATCGGGTCGCTTCTCCTCTATCTCTTCGAGCTAGTGATCGGAGCGATCCTCATCGCTCAACCGGGGGAAGGAGGGTGGGTCTACGACCTCGCATACGTTGTGGTCGGGGCCTTCGCCGCCGCCCTCGCACGATCTTGGCAGCTTCTCCAGCCCCCGCCGCAACCAGCCCTGACCGGGGGTGATCCGGAAGGCGCCCCAGCGGGCCACGAGCGCTCCGGCCCGATCGCGACGGCGGTCCGAGCCCTGGTCCGGTCGCGGCCCGGGGCGGCGCCCTGGTGGAGGCGATGAATCATTCCGTTCGCGAGTAGTCAAGAGCGTTTGCACACCGAGCCGTCGCTCTGGGCCGGAGGGCGGCACCCAGCGCGCGGTCGGAGTCACGACCGACTGAGTGGGAGTGTCCGACTTCCAGCGGTGCCAGACGGCGGCAGGGCAGATATCCGGGCACGGGATCCCGCACCGCTCCCCGCCGACCAGGTCCCGATTCCCTCCTACCACGGAGGGCCGGGTCGTCATCCATTCATCGCCAGCTCCATCTCGGCTGGGGTCTGATGCAGCGCATCTCAGTGGTAGGCAACTCGGGGTCCGGGAAGTCCCATCTGGCGGCCCAGCTCGCTGCGGCTCTGGGCGCCCCCTGGGTGGAGCTGGACGGAGTGATCCACCAAAAGCACTGGATCGACCTCGACGAGGACGAATTCAGGCGGCGGGTGGGTGCGACGGTGGCCAGCGCCTCATGGGTTATCGATGGCAACTACAGCCAAGTTCGCGACCTGATCTGGGCCCGAGCCGACACCGTGGTCTGGCTTGATCCCCCCCGGCGCACCGTGATGCGGAGAGTCCTGACTCGGTCCTTGATGCGGGTACTCACCCGCCAGGAGCTGTGGAATGGGAATCGAGAGAGATCGCGGGACGTACTTTCCCTCGATCCCGACCGTTCGATCGTGCTGTGGGCCTGGAAGGAACATCGTCGATGCCAGGCCAGTTACCAGACTGCCAGTGTGGACCCGCATTGGGCCTACCTCGAGTTTGTTCGGATTAGCGACGAAGGGGACCGAAACCGGTTCTTGTCCGACTGCCGGGCGTCAGGCCGGGCGAGCCTCGACCCAGATGGTGAGCACCGGGTATCACCAAGCGACTTCTGGGATGCCCCGCCCTGAGCGCCGAGCGCGACCCTCCCAGCCCCGGCTACGGGTGATCTCATGGAAGGGGGAGCTCAGGGGGATGGGCCGAACTCACAGAGCCGGCCCGACTCGGAACCTGGCTGAGCCCTTGCGATGCCTGGGACGTGCGCGCCCGAACACCAGTTTCGGAGACCCCCGACGTACCAAACTAAACACCCTGCGGGGCCAAGTGCCCCAAGCAGCACGGCCTGTCCGCTAGCGCGGTCCGATCGTCTCGATGGGACAGTAGGGACCGAGCGCACGAGCGAGGCGACCATCGGTCGTGAGCAGTACAGCGCCAAGTGCCTCGGCGAGCGCCACGTACATGGCGTCCCACCCCCGCACCGTTGCTCGCAGCTCCCACGCCCGGGCGAGCAGGCGTCGGTGGCCGAAGCGCTCTCCGGGCCAGGCCTCGAGATCCTCGACCGCTTGACTGGCCTCGGTGCGGTCCAAATGTCCGCGTAGGTGCTCGCGTCGAATGACTCCGAACACCTCCGCGTCGACGATGTGGGGCGCAGCGTGATCGGTGTCGGCCCTCAGGCGCTCTCGGACCGCCTCAGCTCCCGGACCGCCAATCACCACCTCACACAAGCACGAGGCGTCAACCACCAGCATCTGGCCACCCGCCCCGCTGCTCGTCGAGCGCCGCTAGGATCTCGGGCCGCCCCACTGACGAGGAGCGGCGCTGGGTACGCTGCAGCCATTCCCGCAGGCTGGGCCGCGCAGCCAGGCGTACGGCCTCGGCGCGCAGCAATTCGGGAACGCTGACGCCGACCTCCCCCGCACGCCTCACCAGGCCGGCGTACACGTCGTCGTCGAGTTGGCGGATCTGAACGGTCTTCGGCACCGACGGATCGTATCATGCGACAACGCACCTCACCATGCGGCGGCGCGTCAATGTGAACGGCCCGCAGCCCAGCTCGGCCGTCGAGCGGCCCTAGCCGCTAGCGGATCACGACCGCGAGCGCAGGCCCGCTTTGCCCCTTACCGAAGCCCTCGCACTCGGTCGGGCCTAGCCGCAGTCCGCCGACTCTCGGGCACCCATGTGACCGACCCGGGTGGGGACGTGGGGGGGTTCCGGGGCGCCTTGAACCGCGGCTACCCGAGCTCGGCGAGGAGATCCTCGACCGGCTTGCTCAGTTACATCCCGGAGAGACGGTTCCACTCACCGCCCATCGTCGTCAACTCCCGTGGTTGAGTGTCCCGGCCGGCCACCTTCGGGGAATCGGTTGCGCCCGCGGCGGGCGCTGATCAGGGCCCCCATCCGCGCTCGGCGAAGCAGGATCGAAGCGGCGGGCACCGAGAGGATGACCCCGAAGATGATCGGCAGGAGTCCGGTCAGGCTTCCCAAGGCGAGGACGACCACCCCGACGGCTATGAAAGTGGCACAGATGACCAGCTGCTGCCAGAGCTTCGCGGTCAACATGTAAAGGCGAAGCATCGCCAAGGGCCCGCTATGCATCGGGATTCACCGAGGTTTCCCGGGGACGCCTTGCGCCTTCCGCAACTGCCCGAGAATCGGACCGGGCTCCCCTGGCCGGATTCTTGCCGCGAGCAGGTCCAACGCGCCCGCCACCGCACGCATCGCCTCCGGGTCGGTCCCACCCAAGGCGTCCCTGAGGGCCGCTTCGACCGGACGGGCTCCCTTTCGCGCCACCGCCCGCGTGTGCTCGGGAGTGACTCGCACCAGAGTGCGGCGTCCGTCAGCCGGGTCGACCTCGGTAACGACGAGACCGTCATCGCGCAGCCTGGCGACCGATTCAGATACATAGCTCTGAGGCAGGGAAGTGCGCTCGGCTACCTCCTTGATCGAGCTTTCGGGATTCGCGTGGACGTCTCTCAGAACCAGGCTCGGTCCCGTCGGGAGGACCATGCCCGGTGCGCGGCGGAGTGATTGTTCGCCGATTCTCACCAGCTGACGACCGAGTTGAATGAGGTCGAGAGCGTCCACGTCGGTAACGATACATCGGCAACGCTACATCCGTCATCAACCCCCCGCAGAGAGCCCGAGGGTCGGACGCCGTGGCCGGGGTGGGCAGTTCGGGCGTGAACGGAGCCCAGAGCGGAGATTGGTGGCGCGACCTCTCCCCCCCCAAGGATCGAACGT
>Ga0307373_10008534_pt1 | contig 15575 bp, 9 predicted proteins | sample OX2MG_FD_202534 | JGI IMG/M metagenome (GOLD analysis project Ga0307373, IMG submission 202534) | Soil microbial communities from Risofladan, Vaasa, Finland - OX-2 | ecosystem: Environmental > Terrestrial > Soil > Coastal area > Acid sulfate soil | place: Finland: Risofladan, Vaasa | collected... | reverse complement strand
CTCGGCCAGCGCCTTGTTCATTTCCACCAACAGCGCGGCGTCGGTTGCGCGCGCCGCCAAGGCCAGGTTCCAATGCTCGCGCGGCACGTAGCCGTCCACGAGACGCAGGTCGAGGTCCGGGTGGAGGTGCAGGTGCCAGGCGGCGAAATCGGCGTCGATGAAGGCAGCGTCGAGCGTATCGGCCGCGAACCGATCGAGCGCTTCCTCGCGCGTTTGATAATGCACGACCAGGTGCTTGTTCTCCGGCAAGGCCACCGTTCCGGCCACGACACCCACGCGCTTATCGATCAGGTCCGCCAGCGAACCGGTGCCTCGCGTGTCGCGCGGAACCACCAGGCCGAACTGGCCGCCGGCGTAAGCCACGCTCGAGGCGATGTCCTTAGGCGCGCCCTCGTCGATCGGATGGCCGAGAATCACGTCGCAGCGCCCGCTGCGCAAACAATTTCGGGAGCAGGCCGGACTTGCGCACCAGTGAATCTCGAACTCGCGGCCCAGTTTCCGGCAGACCAGCCTGGCCACGGCGACATCGAGCCCGCGCGGCGAACCGTCGATGTCTTTTCCGGTGCGCGGCATCGCGGACGGCTCGGCGCAGAACGTCAGGACTTTCGGCTTCTCCTGGGCGCGGGCAGGCGCCACGTCAAGAGAACCAAGCAACACGAGGGTGATGGTCGCAGTGGCCCTTGCCAGCAAGCGCGCAACCGATCCATGAGAAACAATGCAAGAATCAGAATGTGAAATGCGAAACGAGTTAATGACGGGCCATGATTCGCCGTTTTTCATTCGGAATCCTGCGATTTTCACAGCACTCTCCGCTACTGTCTTTACGCGATCTTTGCGGGATCACGAAACATTTGGCGCAGGTCACGCCTTCTTGCCGGCGGCATCGGAAACATCCCGCACGACTTTCCTGATTAATTCCCAGCTTCGACGGTGATATCGTTCTGGAATTTCCAATTTCTCGCCTTCTTTGCACCGAACACGTCCCGCCGATTTTGCGACGTACGTCAGGTTCGCAATTCCCCTACCATGCACGATCACGTCACGAGACGCTTTGATCTCAGCAAGCTCTTCGATCTCGTCGCCAGTCGGGCAACCAAGTTGCATCGTTTTCTCGACGTACGCGAACCAATCCGACAGCCGTTGGTACTTGAGTTCGTTCAGCTCCTTGTCCACGACGTGCAAGATAATCGCGCCTTTGTCCGGCGCTTTCAACACCGTGCCGAACTCAACTTGTTTCCTTGATAGGCTCCCTGGATAGACGGCAAGCCAATGGCGGAGCAAGTCGAAAACAAAGTCCTCGAAAAGCGAGACGAAATGCTGGAAGGCCGACAGCATCAGGTAATCCGTCACATAGAGCTGTGCCTGCGCGAGAAGCGCTCGCTCGTCTACCTTCGTGCCGGTCGTCACGTTTCGGAAACTGAATGATCGTCCCTCGTTCACGATCTGTTGAAGCAACCTCCACACCCGTTTCGTGTAGGTATAGTAGTCATGGCTCGCGTCCAAAGCCAATAGCGTCCGACTCGCGAGATCCCGGACTTCGTCGACCAATGCCATCGTGTGAGTGTCTCAACGCGTTCAGGGAATTCCGTCCAAGAGACGTTGAACCGTCGCCGCGTCGGTCCGCAAGCCGAGATTGATGATGATGATCTCCGGCTTTCCGTCAAGCGATATGGCCTCCTCGTCAACCCAATAGGAGACTTTATTGGCTTCGAGAACGCCTTTTACGTTTTCGAGTTGCAGCACGGGAACCATGATGTACGGCCCCGCGTTGCCCTCCTTCGAGACTCGAAGGGGTTGATCGGTTGTCGCGTCGATCATAGTCAGTCTCCGAAATCGCGTATCTCCCCATACAACCGCGAATGATCCCTTTCGTATTGTCGGCCGCCCGCGCGTTTCAGGCAAGCTAGTTCTTCTCCGGCAGGGCGAACACGAACAGCGTGTTGCCGCGGCGCGCGTTGCGGAGCCAGGGAGCGCCGTCGCCGGCGAAGCCGGCCGTCCAGCCGCCCCAACCGACGGCGACGGCGAGGTATTGCCGGCCGTCGAGCATGTAGGTAATCGGCGAGGCATGGTGGCCGGATCCGCACTGGAAGCTCCACACGGCCTCGCCCGTTTCGGCGTCGTAGGCCGTGAAAAAGCCCTCGGCGTCGCCGGTGAACACCAGTCCGCCCGCCGTGGCCAGCACTCCGGCCACCATCGGCGAGCGCGTGGCGACATCCCAGCGGATCTCGCCGGTCTTGACGTCGATCGCCTTGAACGAGCCGGACGCCTGGTTTTCGATGAGGGTCTGCGAGCTGCCCCAGTAGGGCTGCCCCTTGATGAAGAAAGCCTTGCCCGAAGTGATTTTGGAACAGTTGTTGATCACAGGCACGTACGCCAAACCGGTGCCTGGGTGGTAGGCCATCGGGTTCCACTCCTTGCCCCCCGCCGGTCCGGGGCAGACGCGGACGCCTTCTTCCGTCGGGAGCGCGCCGGGGCTGACGAAGGGCCGGCCCGTCTTCGCATCGAGCCCGTCGGAACCCTTGCCGCGGTCGGTCCAAGTGACCTCGCAGAACGGCTTGCCGTAGATGAACGCCCCTGTTTCCCGATTGAGGCAATAGAAGTAGCCGTTGCGGTGCGCTTGCACGAGCGCCTTGATCTTCTTGCCTTCGCTCTTGTCGGCCGGTTTGGCGACGGGCTTGCTCGCCGCCTTATTTGCCGGCTTGACCGCCGGTTCCTTCGCTGGTTTGGGGGCCGGCTTGTCCATGACGATATCGACCAGTAGCGGCTCGTTGACGCCGTCGTAATCCCAAACATCGTGGGGACTGTTCTGGAAGTGCCATTTGTACGAACCATCGTCGGGATTCAGCGCGACGATCGAGCAGGTGTAAAGATTATCGCCCTTGCGGACCTCGCCGTTGAAGTCGGGCGACGGATTGCCGACGCCCCAGTAGAGCGTGTTGAGCTCGGCGTCGTAGGTGCCGGTCACCCAGGCCGAGCCGCCGCCGGTGAGCCAGGACTTGCCTTCCCAGCTCGCCAGGGCCTTCTTGGCGTGGGCTGATTCGTCACCGCCGTCGGGCACGGTGTAGAACCGCCAGACGCGGACGCCGGTGTTGGCGTCGTAGGCGTCGATAAAACCGCGAATACCGTACTCCGCTCCGCTGATGCCCATGATGACCTTGTCTTTGACCACCAGCGGCGCGACGGTGGCGCTGTAGGCCATCTGGTAGATTTGCTTGATCTCTTCGCCGTTCTCGCCTGGGACGGTGATCTCGGTATCCCAAATCTCCTCGCCCGTGTTGCGGTCGAGGCAGACGAGGTGCGCGTCGAGCGTGGTCATGTAGAGTCGTTCGCCCCAGGCGCCGAAGCCGCGATTGACGGCGTCGCAACAGAGGGCCAGGTTCTCCGGCAGCGACTTCTGATAATGCCAGAGCGGCGAGCCGGTCTTGCAATCGACGGCGAAGGCGTGGTTCCAGGGCGTCGTGATGTACATCACGCCGTCGATCACCAGCGGCGTACACTCGAAGCCGTCGAGCACGCCGGTCTGGAACGTCCACACGGGAACCAGCTCTTTGACGTTTTCCTTGTTGATCTGCTTGATGGGGCTATAGCGGTGGGCGTTGTACGTCCGGCCGTACATCAGCCAGTTGCCCGTGTTGCCGTCGGCTTCGAGCAGGGCCTTTTGGTCCACCGTGCCGACGGGTTCGGCTGAAGATTCGTCTTGCGCCGCTAGCGAGCGAGCCAGGACCAGGACGAACAGCACGATCCGTAGCGTGGACTTCAGTCCGCGTTCCAGCACTGTCTTACTGACGCGGGCTGAAGCCCACGCTACACAACGCAATGAACGAATCGCCTTGATCACGGCCGCCACCTCGCTTTCTCTGCAGAGCGTTGTCAGAAGAAAAGCAGTGTATCAGGGGTAAGCGGGTCGTCAAGTAATTCAGCGGGCCGGGAGAGAATCTCGTGCCTCCGCGCCAAGCAACTTCAGATTCAAGGATCCGCCGCTGAAAAGCATTTCGTCAAGGGCGTTTTCGACGTCTTGCAGGCCGATCGTGCCCGTGCCATTTCCTTCAAGGTGGAATTGGGCGGACCGACGCATCAACTCCTTGATGAATGCCGCGCTGACTCTCTCCGTCCTCCGCACGACCGACTTGATGACGTCATCCGGCACATTCACTCCTGGGGAGTAAAGCCGCACGAGCTTTTCCCGACCGTCATCGTCGGGCAACGGGAACTCAATGGCCTGATCGACACGCCCCGGCCGGGATGCCAGCGCCCGCTCCAACGATTCTGGGCGATTCGTGGTGAGAATGAAAAGAATGGAAGCCTCCTGATTCAGACCATCCATTTCGTTGAGTAGCTTGTTCAGGAGAACTTCCTCGCACGTGCCCAATTCAGTGCGGTCTCGGGCGATCAAGTCCACGTCTTCGATGACTACGATGCTCGGCTGAAGCAAGCGGGCCAGCGTCATGTACTCACCTAGCAGACCGATCTGTTCCGCAGTGATCAGCAATGTGGTGTGACCCGCAAGGGCTTTGGCAAGGTAATGCAACGTGTGCGTTTTTCCGGTGCCCGGTGGCCCGTAGAACAAAATGCCTTTCTTGGTCGCTTGTCGGAATTTCGCCAGCTCCGGTCGCTGGCGAACGAATTGGATTACGTTTCGCTCCAGCAGATCCAGCGTCTTCCGGGGCAGGATGACCTGGTCCCGTTCCACGGTACGCAGCTTATGCACCTTGATCCCCGACGACCGCCCGGAGTAAGAGTGCTCGGCCCGTTCGAGCGAAAGAATCTTCCCTCGATAGGATTCGGCCTTGAGCACCGAGTCTTCGAGGTGCTTGAAGAACTCCTGGGTGATGCGCGTTCCTCCCGAAGTGTTCGCGGTGGCGATCTGAAACTGGATCCCGGTGACCTGTCCGTACTGGCCGACGGGAGCCAGCAGCACGACGTACTTGCTTTCGCCTTGCTGCAAGAACCAAAGGCCCTGAGTGAGGCACCTGACAGGCTCGTTGTCGCCGACATCAATTTCTTCGAACTCCGGCGGAACGGAAACCGCCGGATTGTGTTCACTGCCAACCAGGCAGCCGGCCAAAGTGGTGCCCTCGTGTGAATACTCCTGTCGCACGCCACAGAAATGGCAAATGGTCGTGTTTTCGCTGAACAAACCGTCGATGGCTCGTTGCAGGTCCGCGCGCACCCGGAAGGGGAACTGCCGCTGATGGATCGTGATGCTGCCGCTAGGCGTCGGATAAAAATGGGATTGGATCAAGCCGGAAATGTCCGTGCTGGTGCGCCAATCGGAATTCCTTCGACGAGGCCGCGTTCGGGCCGCGACCGCCGCCGCTCCGACCACCGCCCCGAGCAGCACCCAGGCGCCAATGGAAAGGAATTGATCCATCAATCGAACCTCGTCGCGATAATCGCCAGCCCGTTCTTGTGTTCGACACGCGCCCGAGCCGCCAGGTTCACATGCGGAGGAAACGTTCAATCCGCTCAGAGGCGGATGGGGGCGGTTCGCGCAATCGCGAGGTCTTACTTCACCCCGCTTGCAGTATAACGGCTGCACTCGACGAGGGTAATTGCCGCACATGACACGCAGAGTGTAGCGTGGGACACGACTGCGGAGCGGAAGCCGTCGGGAGTCGGCTGACAGAGCACTTGACTAGGCCAAAACTGCCTGCACGACCTGGCCGGCGACGTCGGTCAGCCGGAAGTCGCGCCCCTGGTAGCGGTACGTGAGCCGCTGGTGGTCGATCCCGAGCAGGTGCAGGATCGTGGCGTGGAAATCATGCACGTGGACCAGGTCCTTGACGGCGTTGTAGCCCAGCTCGTCGGTCTCACCGTAGGAGATGCCCCCTTTGATGCCGCCGCCGGCCATCCAAAGCGAAAAACCCTTGATGTGGTGGTCGCGGCCGTCCCCCTGGGCCATGGGCGTGCGGCCGAACTCGCCGCCCCAGATGACCAGCGTGTCGTCGAGCATGCCGCGCTGTTTGAGGTCCTGGATCAACGCTCCCGTGGCCTGATCGACCGCCTTGGCCGTGACCAGCATTCCGTTCTTGATGTTACCGTGATGGTCCCATTCGCGGTGGTAAAGTTGAATGAAACGCACGCCCCGCTCGGCCAACCGCCGGGCAAGGAGGCAGTTCGAGGCGAACGAGCCGTCGCCTCCCGGCGCACCATAGAGATCCAGAATGCCCTTGGGCTCGCCCGAAATATCCATCAGCTCCGGCACACTGGCCTGCATCTTGAATGCCATCTCGTACTGTGCCACGCGCGTCGCGATCTCGGGGTCGTCGGCCGTTGCGCCGTGCAGTTGGTTCAGCGAGTTGACCGCGCCCACAACGTCATTCTGCTGCTGGGCGTTCACGCCGCGAGGGCTGCCGACGTAAAGCACCGGGTCGCCCTTCGAGTGGAACTCGACCCCCTGAAACCGGCTGGGCAAAAACCCGCTGTGCCACTGCCTCGCCGCGATGGGCTGCGCCTGGCCGCCCGTACCGACCGAGGTGAGCACGACGAAGCCCGGCAGGTTGTCGCAGTCGCTGCCAAGCCCGTACAACAGCCATGAACCCATCGCCGGCCGGCCCGAGATCGTCGTGCCCGTGTTCATGAACGTGTGGGCCGGGTCGTGATTGATGGCCTCGGTGCGCATCGATCGGATGATGCACAGGTCGTCGGCGACCGAACCGATGTGCGGGAAGATCTCACAAATCTCCTGGCCGCTCTTGCCGAACTTCTTGAAAGGGTGTTGCGGGGCGAAGCAAGTGAGTTTTTGCCCTTGCAGTTGGGCGATGGGTTGTCCCCTGGTAAACGACTCGGGCATCGGCTGGCCGTGCAGTTCGGCCAGCTTGGGTTTGTAATCGAGGGTCTCCAGGTGCGTCGGACCGCCGGCCATACAAAGGAAGATCACCCGCTTCGCCTTAGGCGCGAAGTCCAGCGGATGGACGACGCCCCCGCTCGCCGCCGAAACGGCGTCCGGCGCCGCTTCGGCGAAACTGCCGCGTAGGACGGCCGCCATCGCGGCCGAGCCGATGCCCACGGCGGTTTGATTCAGGAACGCGCGCCGGAGCAGTTCATTTGTCATGGGTGTTATTTGTCAGTTGTCATTGGTCAATTGTCATTGGTCACGGGTCATTGGGCTGGTTCGGCCGCCGAACCAATGACAAGTGACCAATGACTAATATCTTGTAATCGTTTCATGCAGATTGAGGATTGTCCGCGCCACGCTTGTCCAGGCCGCCAGCTCGGCGGCCGCGGCGTCGGCTGGAGGTTTGGTTTCGCCGACTTCGAGCAGCTTGCCCGCCGCGTCGGGCGTCGCGGCGTATTGCTGGGCGTGTTTTTCATACAGGCCAACCAGGATCGCCACTTCGCCGGGCCTGGCTTCGCGACCCAACGCCTGCTTTAGCGCGAACGCCGCCCGTTCGGCCGGCGCGCCGGACACTTCGCGGATGATCCGCGCCGCGAAAACCCGTGCCGCTTCGACGTACGTCGGATCGTTCAACAGCACCAAGGCTTGCAGCGGCGTATTCGACCGCGGCCGCTCGGCGGTACACTCCTCGCGGCTGGGCGCGTCGAAGGCCAACAGGCTGGGGTGCAGGAACGTTCGCTGCCAATAGGTGTACAGCCCGCGGCGGTGCTGGCTCTCGCCGTGGTCGTTTTCCCATTCACGGATTGGGAAGTTGAGGTGCGCCCAGTAGCCGGCCGGCTGGTAGGGTTTCACGCTCGGGCCGCCAACTTTCTCCGACAACAGCCCGGCGATCGCCAGCGCGTTGTCGCGAACCATTTCAGCATCGAGCCGGAAGCGGTCCTGCCGCGTGAGCCATTGGTTCGTCGGGTCGCGCTCGCGAGTACCGGGCTGTGCGTCGGACGTCTGCCGGTAGGCGTTCGACGTGACCATCAGCTTGAGCATGTGCTTTACGTCCCAGCCGCTCTCGATGAACTCGACGGCCAGCCAATCGAGCAACTGCGGGTGCGTGGGCCAGGCGCCCTGCGTGCCGAAGTCTTCCAAAGTGCGCACGATACCGTGACCGAAACAGAGCTTCCAAAGCCGATTGACGAATACGCGGGCGACCAGCGGATTGTCGCGAGAGGTCAGCCAGGCGGCCAGATCGAGCCGTGTCGCCCGCCGCCCCTCGATGGACGGCTGCGGCAGGAAGGCCGGCACGGCCGGCTGCACGATTTCGCCCGAGTCGTCGAGCCAATTGCCGCGCGGCAGGATGCGAACCACCCGCGGCTCGACCGACATCGAAACCAAGGTCGTCGGCGCCGCGGCGACGATATCGTTGCGCCGCTTTTCAAGCGCGGCGAGCTTGTCGCGCGTCGGCTGCAGGAGCGGAGCGATGGTACGATAGTAGGCGGCCAGGGCCCGCTTTTGTTCGTCGTTTCGCGTTGCCGGCTCGATGGCCAGGATTTCGACGATGCTGGGCGGCGGTCCGCCCGCGCCAAGGGCGCGCACCGGCCGCGGCGAAGTGGTGGCCGAAAGACGGAGGCGGCCGATCGTGTGTTGGCTGCCGTAGTTCTGGTGCAGTTGCAAGGTCAAGGCCGCGGCATTGCCGTCGCCCAGGTCCGCGGCCGTTTCGAGCACCAGGTGGTTTGCCTGGCCGATTTGCGGAAGGACGCCCCAGCCCGTTTCCGGCTTGTCGTCGGCGGCGCCGGCGGCGGGAAAGTCGTTCTGCGAGTGCGAACCGGTCGCCGCCGACCATTTTACCGGCGCGTCGTTCAGCGTCGCCGAAACCTCGTGCAGCACGAAGTTGCCGTTGGCGGCCCGGCCCGGACCCTTGGCAGGGAGTGTGTCGTCAGGCAACACTTCCAAGCGAATCGCGGTCAGGCCCTTGAGCGTCGTCGATATGGTGAGCGTGTAGGTGTCGCGCTCGTTTCCGCCGGCCACGAGCAGCGAGCCGTCGTCGAGCGTCTTGAACGTCGCGCCGGCCGCCGATTGCATTGCGGAGACGGCCAGTGGAGTCCAAGTGACTTTTCGATCCTTGAGGTCGGTTTCCCATTGGGCCAGTGCGGCTTCGAGCTCCGGCGTTGGTCTTTCGAGCTCGGCCCGCAAGGGCGCGATCTGGGCATCGAGCCGGGCAATCTCGACGGTCTGCGTCTCGGTGGGCATCGCCGTCTGTTCCTGGCGACCGACGGCAACTTCTTTGACATCGGCGAAGAACGCCTCGAAGCCGTAGAAATCGCGTGTCGTGAACGGATCGAACTTGTGGTCGTGGCACTCGGCGCAGCCGAACGTCGCGCCCATGAAGATGCCCCCCGCGTTCCGCACCCGGTCGGCGGCGTACTTGGCGGTGTACTCCTTGGGCTGCGCGCCTCCCTCCTCGGTGGTCATCAGCAACCGGTTGAAGCCCGACGCGATCCGCTGCTCACTGGTCGCATTGGGAAGCAAGTCGCCGGCCAACTGCTCGGTGACGAAGCGGTCGAAAGGCTTGTTGGAATTGAAAACCGCGATGACGTAGTCGCGATAGAGCCAGATGTCGCGGTGGTTGTCGCTGTGATAACCGCCCGTGTCGCCATAACGGACGACATCGAGCCAATACTGGGCCAACCGCTCGCCGAAGTGGGGCGAGTCCAGAAACTTGTCGACCAGCTTGTCGTAGGCATCGCCACTCGTATCGGCCAGGAAAGCGTCGATCTCGGCCGGCTTCGGCGGCAGACCGGTCAGGTCGAACGACAGCCTGCGAATCAGCGTGCGGCGGTCCGCCTCGGGGGCGGGCACGAGCGCGTGCTCTTCCTGGCGGAGGGCGACGAACGCATCGAGCGGGCCGCGGACCCATGCCTGGTTCTTGACGGCGGGTAGCGCCGGTCGCTGGGGTTTGACGAATGCCCAATGCGCGTCGAACCTGGCCCCTTCGTCGATCCAGCGCCGCACTAGTTCGACCTCTTCCGGCGAAAGCGGCGGCTTTTTCGAGTCGACCGGAGGCATGCGGAACGCAGGATCTTCACTCGTCAGCCGTTCGACCAGCGTACTGGCCGCCGCGCTACCCGGCTTGATCGCCTCCTTGACCGCCTCGCCCCGGACGTGCAGCGCCAGGTCGCCCTTGCGTTGGCCGGCGTCCGGACCGTGGCAGGCATAGCAGCGGTCTGAAAGCAACGGCTTGATCTGCCGGCTGTAATCGACCGGTGGTTTTGCCGGGGCGGCTGGATCGTCGGCTCGCGCGGAAGCACCCGCGGCGAAACATGCAATGACACAACAACAGGCGATTCGGCGGCAGAGCATGGGAGTGGAAGAAGGCGGGTTGGGGGCGTGCGGGGACAAACTCAAGTTTAGGCGGGGAGTGCGGCGGTCGCAAGCGGCTTTCGGCGGTCGCGACCATCGGCGCTGTTGCTCCTGGGTCGTTGACGACCTAGAATATCGTAAGGCCCTTACCTTCTACTTCCGTGGCGGGTCGATCACGATGCGGAATAGCGCAATGCATGGCGGAATCTGCTGGCTGCTGTCGGGGTTGCTGACGGCAAGCAACGGCTTGCCGTTGGTGCTCGAGCATGCGCACCCGGTGGGCCAGAACTTGCAGCACGATTTCAATCGAGGCATGGCGGAACTACCGGCGAATGGGCTGCCCGGCGGCACACGATCGTCGCGGCCGCGAGGGTGTGAATGCTCCGCGGCGGTGTTAGCCGTGACACCACACATCCACCTCGTCTGGTTCGGGTTCGAATTCACTTTGCTGGCCCCTGACGGCGCGGGGCCCGAGCAGGATCAATCAACGTCAGCCTGCGGCTCGTTTGCGCGCATGGCGGACAATCGCCCGCTCGACAACGGGCGCCTGCTCGACCGTGGATCGTCGGCTTTCACTCCGCCTGCGATCAACGAACGAGCGATCACTAGCGGCCTGGTGGCGCCCCCGGCACGCCGCGCCGCGCGCGACGTCGCTTCGCTTCCCTTGTGTGATACCGCGCGCCACGAGCGCTCGGGCGTTCAATTGATTTGACGCCGGCCGCGAGTTGGGTGTACCCCTTCGGTTCGTTCGCCGAGGATCTCCGTTTGCCGCCCGCTATAGCGGGTGGTTACGAGGCCAAAGGCACCCCCTGTTTCAGCCGGCTTTAGCCGGCTGGGGAAATCTGTCACGGTCGGGCGGTCGAGCAATGCCAACTTCGCTTTCAGCATGGATCCGGGCGGTCGCGCTCGTCACGTGCGTGGCCCTTGTCAGCGGGTGCGGACCAGCCGCACCGGCGGCGTCCGGTGTACCGTCGCAGCCTACCACGGAAGCCAACGGGAAAGATGTGCCGATCACCGATGCCGATGTGAAGATGCCCGAGGGTTATGCCGAAGCCGTCGAGCGGATCGACGGTTACTGCGAAACGGTGCGCAAGGCGATCGAGGACGGCCATCCTCACGGAGCGCACCGGGCGCTCGACGAAATGGACATCGTGCTCAACCGCCTTCCCGAAATTGCCCGCGACGGCGGCGTTCCTAAACGGCATTGGGAGCAAGTCGTCGTGGCGGGCGAGGAAATCCGCGACCTGTTGAACGAAATCCACGCCGCGATCGACGACAACCGCGCGCCCGATTACGCCGCCGTCGCCAACCGCGTCGACGCGGCACTCGCCAGCCTGGCGGAAGTGTCGCGGAAGACGACCGACTAACCCAAACCCTATTTCACGCGGCCTAAAACGAGACATTCCGCGAGTACCAATATGAACCAGCCAATGAATCCGCAATCCGCAATCCGCCATCCGCAATGGGTCGTGGTGCTGCTTTCCGGTCTGCTTTCTCACCCCACGGCGCTCTTCGCTCACGGCGACCACGAGGCCCTGCCCGCCAAGGGCGCGGCGGTCCACGGCGACCAGTTGTTTCTCTCTCCCTCGGCACAAAAGGCCCTGGGCGTCAAGTTGGTCAAAGTCACGCTTTCCGAGTGGGAAAGGACGATCGGCGTCAACGCGGTGGTCGACTTGCCGTGTGGAAACCACGCCTACACCTCAACCTTGGTGGCAGGGCGGATCGAGCGAATTCTGGCACGAGCGGGCGACTCGGTCGAGGCGGGGCAGGAGCTGGCGCGGGTCGAAAGCATGGATCTGGAATCGTTGCGAGCGGCCCTGTTGGCCGCCGAGATCGATCTGAAGTACGCCGAACAATTGCTCGCCCAAACGCAGACGATCGCCGCGAGCGGAGGGGCGGCCCAAAAAGACGTGTTCGCGGCGCAGTCCAAGTGTTCACAGGCCAAAGCGCTGTTCCAGATCACCCGGCTCAAATTGCGTTCCGTGGGACTGACGACCGCGGCCATCGAGGGAATCCTGGCCGGCGATCCACGAGCCCACACCCTTCCGATCACCAGTCCGATCGGCGGCGAGGTTTCGCTCGACGATGTCCGCGTGGGTCAGGCCGTCGAGCCGCTCGACCAACTGTTCCAGGTCGTCGATCGCTCGACCGTGATGGTCGTGGGCCATGTTCTGGAGTCCGACGCCGGGAGGGTGCGTACCGGAATGCCGGTCACGATCACGCTGGCGGCGATGGGCGATCGCGAGTTCACGGGCCACATCGATCACGTCGGCCTGAAGGTCGACGGCGCCCAGCGTACCGTGCTGGTGCGGATGCACATGCAAAACCCGGGCGGACTGTTGCGGCCCGGCATGTTCGGCCGGATGCGGATTCAAATCGAGCGCCGCGATGAATGCGTGCTTTGTCCCAGCGAAGCGCTTTTCGAATTCGAAGGCGAAACCTGCGCCTTGCTGCGGCAGGGGCCCGGCAAGTTCGTCCGCCGTGGCGTCACGGTTGGGGGACTGGGCCGCCAGTGGACCGAAATTATCGACGGACTCTTTCCCGGGCAGCGAGTCGTGACGGTCGGTCGGCACGAGTTGGCGGCCCTGTTTGCAAAGGAGACCCAGCACGGTAAGGAGACGGAATCGGACGGCTCGCGACTTGTAGTGAGCACACCGGCGCCGAACTCCACTGCGCCGAACGCCAAAGCGCGGAATGCCGCGGCGCGGAATGCCGTTCGGACCGCGGGGTACGAAAAGAACCAAGGACGTAGCGTCGTCGTCCAAGGACGGGTCGTCATGCCGACCGAACGCAAGCGGTTCGCGACTTCGGCGGTCGAGGGACGTATCGAGCAGTTGCTCGTCGAGCGCGGCGACCGGGTCCGGGGCGGTCAAGTTCTGGCCACGATCGACAGCCTCCAATTGCGGAACCTCGAATTCGACCTGCTCGCCGCGCGGGCGAAACTGGCCCTGAACGAGCGATCTCTCGATCGTTTGCAAGGACTCGATCTCAAGGTTGCCAAGACATCCATCTGGCAACTCCAGGCCGAGCGCGGCACGCTTGAATCCAACGCACGGAGCATCGGCGATAAGCTGCGGCTGGTCGGGCTGGCCACGAGCGAGATCAACCAGATCGAGCAGTTGGAACTCTCGAATGAGTTGGGCGTCTCGACGGGGTTGGGCCTCGCGACCAGTGCTCACGACAAAATCGCCATGACCTTAGCGGTGCGCGCGCCGGCCGACGGCTGGGTCGTCGATTTCGAGCTGGGGCTGGGGCAGGTCGTGCGCCCCGCGGACCACCTGTTTGAGATTCAGGACCTGTCCACGGTTTGGGTCCAGGCCCACGTTTTCGAGCGCGACGCGGCTCGAGTCAGTCTCGGACAGGGGGTCGAAGTGACTGTGGCCGCAGAGCCCGGCCTGGTGGCCAGAGGCAGGATCGACCGCATCAGCCCCGTACTCGACGGACACGACCGTCTACTGGCCGTCTGGACCGAATTGGACAACTCCGAGTTGCGGCTCAAGGAGGGGATGCTGGCGAGGGTCGAGATCGCAGTGGATGCAGCGGAGGGAGCGGCAGAGAAGACGCGGAGATGGGGAGACGGGGGGACGCGGAGTTTCGAGTAGTGGAATTCGTGGGAATTCCGAGCCTCGCGGAAAATCGGAACTCTTACGAGTTCCGCTACATTTGACTTTCATCCTTCATCCTTGCGTCCTTCGAAAATGTTCAACCAACTCATCGCCTTCTCGCTGCGCAACCGGTTATTGGTGCTGGTGGCCGCCGTCGCGCTGTTGCTCTACGGTGGCTATCAGGCGACGCAACTGCCGATCGACGTCTTTCCCGACCTCAACCGTCCGACCGTGACGATCATGACCGAGTGCCACGGCCTGGCGCCGGAGGAGGTCGAAACGCTGGTGACCTTCCCGATCGAGTCCGTCATCAACGGCGCCACGGGGGTCGAACGAGTCCGCTCGGCATCGGCCATCGGCCTGTCGATCGTGTGGGTCGAGTTCGACTGGGGAAGCGACATCTTCACCGACCGCCAGATCGTGCTCGAAAAGCTGCAGCTCGCCCAGGCGCGGCTCCCCGCCGACGTCACGCCGCTGATGACCCCCATCAGCTCGATCATGGGCGAAATCATGCTGGTCGGCCTGCGCTCGACGGGCAAGACGACACCGATGGAGCTTCGCACGCTGGCTGATTGGGTCGTCCGCCCAAGGCTCTTGGCCCTGCACGGTATCGCCCAAGTGGCCGTGATGGGAGGCGAGTTCAAACAATACCAGGTACTCACCTCGCCCGAACGGCTGGCTGAATACGACGTGACGCTCGACGAGCTGACACGGGCCGTCGAGAAGTCGAATGCCGTCACGGGCGGCGGCTTCCTGCTTGCCCGCGACCGCGAATCGCTGATCCGCATCGTGGGCCGGGCCGTCAGCCTCGAAGACCTGGAAAACACGGTCGTCCACCAGGGACCGCCCGTCGCCGTCACCGTGCGGCAGGTGGCCGAGGTTCGCTTCGGCGGGCCCGTGGCGCGGGGCGCCGGCAGCATCCGCGGCGAGCCGGCGGTGATCATGACCGTCCAAAAACAGCCCGGCGCCGACACGCTAACGCTCGACGCGCTGATCGAGGAAACCGTCAAGGATATGCGGGCCACTTTGCCCGACGACGTCGAATTGCAAACCGAACTTTTCAAGCAGGCCGATTTCATCCGCAACGCGGTCCGAAACGTCGAGGGGGCGATCCGTGACGGGGCCGTGTGGGTCGTGGTCGTGCTGTTCATCTTTCTCTGGAACTTCCGTACCAGCGCCATCACGCTGGCCGCCATTCCGCTGTCGATGGTCATCACGGCGCTCGTCTTCCGCTGGTTCGGCATCACGATCAACACGATGACGTTGGGCGGGCTGGCCGTGGCCATCGGCGAGCTGGTCGACGACTCGATCGTGGACGTCGAGAACATCTATCGCCGGCTCAAGGAAAACCGACAGCGCGCCCGGCCCGAACACCCGCTACGGGTGATCTACCAGGCTTCGGCCGAAGTCCGTAACAGCATCGTCTATGCCACGCTGATCGTCGTGCTGGTCGTGGTGCCGCTGTTTTCGCTTTCCGGCCTCGAAGGGCGAATGTTCGCGCCGCTGGGGCTGTCGTACTTGGTGACGCTCTTGGCTTCACTGGTCGTTTCGCTCACCGTGACGCCCGTCTTGGCGTCGTACCTGCTGCCGCAAGCCATGTTCCTGACAGCCGAGGGCGACCCGTTTCTGCTCCGCTGGCTGAAGCGGTTCGACGCGAGGCTGCTGCGCTTCACGCTACGGCACGCCTATGCGCTGTTGGCCGTCGTGGCCGTGTTAGTCGCGGTTTCGTCGACGACGATCGCCTGGATGGGGGGCGAATTCATGCCCGACTTCAACGAGGG
>Ga0307373_10008532_pt1 | contig 15576 bp, 16 predicted proteins | sample OX2MG_FD_202534 | JGI IMG/M metagenome (GOLD analysis project Ga0307373, IMG submission 202534) | Soil microbial communities from Risofladan, Vaasa, Finland - OX-2 | ecosystem: Environmental > Terrestrial > Soil > Coastal area > Acid sulfate soil | place: Finland: Risofladan, Vaasa | collected... | reverse complement strand
TTGGCTCTCCAGTCCAACTCCCGCCCCCGTCCTAAGCTCACGCTCAGTCCAGACTAGGAGTTCGTTCTGTCCAAGGGGTGGGCCAAAACAAACCGCCGAAGTGGGCCATTTCATAATGCCGGAATCAGTCGGTGAGCGCGTTGCTCTGTTGGCCGCAGTTGAGCCAAGGGCCACTTGTCCGGAAAGGCGACTACACGTCCATGTGAATTTTGTGTCGTCAACGAGTGACTTGGCGATTTTGCGTAAAAAGAGAACTCTCCCGGCTAAGTACGCATTTAGCAGGAAATGCCGTGTTCCGCGCTGGGTTTAGACCAGGCAAACCAGATATCGAGAAGCCTCGGGAGCCGTGACTCTTACCTTCAACGACTCCTAAGTAGACAGAAGCTGCTATCGCTTTGAGGCGCGGGATCGGTCGGATCGCTTAGGGATTGCGCTCTTCGGCAATCGCGGAACAGCCTGGACGCCCGCCCAAAGCGTTGCGATCGTCTGCTCGACCACCAAAGCCTGGTCAGGCAGGTCAGGCACAACCCCCTGGATAACAAAGAGCGTGGCGAGGCCAAAGATCGCAAACCACCAGGTGTGGGCTACCACTAAGTCATCCCTATTGGGCAATCCTTTATCCTTGGCAACATCGAAAAAGAGCTGCACGAAACGTCCGAACAACGGCGCGCCAAGGTCGTTGATGTATTGTCCAGCGCGGATGCCGTTGCGGTTCTCCGGCCCGAAGAAGACGTTGCGGAACTGCTGTGGATGGGCAACGCAGAATTGAATCAAGCCGCGTGAAGTCGCAAAAAGACGCTCTTTCGGTTCAGGATATTTAGCGGCAATCGCGTCGAAGTTCTGAATCATCAGCCCGATCGTCTCCCTGCTCAACTCGGCAAGAATGTGCCCTTTGTCGGGAAAATGCTGATAGATCACGGCGTGCGTATAGCCGATCTCTTTAGCGATCTCACGAAGCGTCACGGCTTCGTAACCGCGATCGGCGAACATTTTACCTGCAGCCGCAAGGATTTCGCTCCGCAACTTCTCCTTGCGCTCTACCCGGCGACTTGGTGAGATGGATTTCATTTCAATAGCCTAGTCCCATTTTGCGATTTATGCAACCATCTGTTATTTTATGACCGTTGGTTGAAAACCATCGATTATTTTGCAACCAATGGTTGCGTCGATCCTCTAATAGTCAGATCGCCCGTTGGATGGGCGACCAAATACGAGGCAAAAGGAGGAAGCGATGAAAGTTCTAGTGATTGGAGCAGCGGGCAAGAGCGGAGAAGCGCTGGTAAATGAGGCGCTGGCGGCCGGGCATAAGGTGACGGCCTTCGTGCGTGGTGCCGCGTCGTACAAGAAGGCGAACGTAAGAGTTGTTGCGGGCGACGTGCTGGACGCGGATGCGGTCGACGCTGCGGTAGCCGGACAGGATGCAGTGATCGACGCGCTGGGTGGCAAGACGCCGTGGAAAGTGACGACGATGGAAACGAGCGCGGCACACAATATTGTGGACGCGATGCGGCGCAATGGCGTGCGGCGATTGCTGAAGATTTCGGTGGTTGGCGCGGGCGAGAGCGTCAAGAACGCCGGCTTTTTCAACGAGCACCTGCTTATGTTGACGTTTCTGCGGGGTCTGCTGGTTGACAAGGCGGGCATGGAGGCCGAGATCGAAGGCAGCAACCTGGACTGGACGCTCGTGCGACCGCCGATGTTGACCGACGTCGAGAAGACCGGCGTTGCCAGGGTGCTGAGCACGGAGGGCGGCGAGAAGGCGCACAAGATCGGGCGAGCCGATCTGGCAGCCTTCATGGTGCAGCAACTGGAAAGCAGCCAGTATCTTCGTAAGGCCGTGACAGTGACGACCACATAGCAACGCTTCCGCGAAGAGTACGAGAAGGCAATTCTGAAGTTTGGCCTTCGTTCCCTCATCGGTCGGCCAACCACCTCTCTCATCGAGGCGATCCGGCTGGCCGTGTAAAGCCCTGTAACGATTCATGCGACAGATAACCGTGGAAATTCACGGCTCTAGCGGAGTGCTAGCTGCGCAACTCACAAGCTCTGGCGTTCGCATCAGAGCATCACTTTCGTTCTAACAAGGAGAAAACGAGCATGTATTTAGTCATGGGCATTACTGGAAAAGTTGGCGGCGCTACCGCGCGGCATCTGCTCAAGCAAGGCAAACAGGTGCGAACACTTGTGCGCAATCGCGAGAAAGCGGCGAAGTGGGCAGACCAAGGCGTGGAGTTGATGGATGGCGACTGGAACGATGCAGCAGCCATAGCGGCGGCGCTCAAAGGTGTTGAGAACGCGTTTGTTATGTTGCCAGCTGTATGGGCTCCCTCGCCCGATTTTAGAGAAGCAAGGGGCGTGATTGCGAACTATGTCGAGGCGCTGACCAGGGTAATGCCCCCGCGCGTGGTAGCGCTCTCGTCGACGGGCGCACATAGAACCAGCGGGGTGGGGATGATCACGGCCTTATCGCTCCTGGAGCAAGGTCTTCGCAGCCTGCCATCTCCGGTCGCATTCGTGCGCGCAGGCGGCTTTTTCGAAAACTTTCTTTTCGGCTTACAGGCCGCCCAGGGCGGAACACTATCGGTCTTCTACAATCCGACAAACCGGAAATCGATGATGGTCGCGTCAGACGACATCGGCGCTGAGGTGGCAACGCTTCTGACCGGGCCGGCATGGTCAGGGCATCGCATCATCGAGCTCGGTTCGATGGTAAGCGCGGATGAAGTGGCCGCACAGTTGGGTGAAGTCCTGAAACTCGACGTGAAAGCCCTTGCAATCCCGCGTGCCGGATGGGCGGAAGCGTTCGAGCAGTTCGGCATCCCGAAGAATCACACTGGACCTGCCGAAGAAATGTATGAGGGCATTAACGCGGGATGGATAGGCCTCGGAATCGCGGGTACGGAGCACGTAGCGGGTACGACGTCCGCACGCGATGTGTTTGCGGCTGCAAAGAACACCGTCAAGGCGTAAGTCCGGGGCAAGCAGCTTCAGCGCCCTGGGGGCGGGAACAGCCAGCCGTGGCCATCGCGGCTTCGTGTTCGATCGGCGGTTCCTGCCTTTGCTGCTCAGCCATGGCCGACTGATTGCAGAACGATTTAACCCATTTAAACCGCAAGGGGAGGATCTTTTCAATATGAAAGCTGAACTCACAATCGATAAACCCGCACGCGCGGGTCGAGCAACTCAAATAGCCGCAATGGTAACAACCAGCGTTGTCGCCTTCATGTGGTTGTACTTCGGAAGCTTATATCTAATTCACGATCCCGAGGAATGGAGGGTCGCCAATCAGCAGCTCGGATACCCGCTCTATATCCTCCCCCTGGTTGGCGTGACCCACATCCTTGGTGGCGTCGGCCTTCTGATTCCCAATGTGCCTCGACTGACTGAGTGGGTCTATGCTGGTTTCGCGTTCACTCTTTTGCTTGCGTTCTATTCACAACTGAATGGCGGTGGCAGTACTTGGGATAAATTTGATCCGATTCTCGTCACGGCGTTCGTCTTTGCCTCGTATGTATTAAGACGCTGCATGCGCGCAAACAAGTGGTCGATATGAAGGACGCACTCGGCGGGCTGTTTACTAACTTGTGGGCAGAGAAGGCTCAAATGACGAGCCCTTACCGCGTTTCCAGAATCAGGGGTCTGGAAACAAGCGTTGGCGATTTGGCGCCATTTGAACCTTTTGGTTACGCTTCATCCAGAAGTTCTGTCCGGTACTTTGGGGCAATTGCCTCTGCCTTCTCCAGAAATTCGGCCATCTGCTTCTCGTCGAGCCAGGGCGGCGGCGTGGTGCGCGTGGCCAAGGGTACACCGACTTCAAGGAAAAACTTGTCATTCCCGGCGGGAGAGCAGATGCAGATCATTCGAACCGCTTCGTCGGATGCGTTATGAAACTGGTGAGGAGCATTGGACGGAATGTTGATCGTCTCGCCTGCATGCACAGTGGATTTCTTACCGCGGAATGTGACTTCCATTTCCCCGTCGAGAAGGATGAAGGTCTCTTCGAAGTCATGGCGATGCGGACCAGGGCCGCCGCCGGGGGGCACATGCATGTCGATTACGCAGAACCGATCGTTGGTATCCTCTCCCGCGACGGTAATGGTATAGGTGTCCCCGACCAGGCCTATATGTTGAGCTGTTCCCCCATCCACCTGGGCGAATCTTAAGCCGCGATTGAGATCGTCAGGAGGGAGAAGCGGCTTTCTGGGTGTCGTTTCAACCATGTGATTTCTCCTTGGGATTGCGAGTGATTTACGGGCCCAAAGCTCGATCGAGGCAACATCCGGGCCCCAGAGCATGCGGCGTTTACAGTATGATGCGCTAACTCGAAGTTGAGTCTCGGTTGGCGAGAACAGACCTTAGCGCGTTCCCAGGTATTGCGGCTCTGGAAATGCGCATTGGCGATGATGTGCTCATTGATGAGCCTGTGCGCTATGCCTAGAGCAGCCTGATTCCGGTCAACTCCGCTAGTCGTGCGATGAGCCGCTCCTGGAAGCCGGTATCGGCGACTGCGGCGGCCGGGGATTGGATGCGGCGATGATGCCAATATCGGCCACTCACCCTGGCGGCGGGATCATTGCTGACGGCAAGCCAGGTCTGGGTCAGGTGTCCCGATTCGAGGTCATCTGTAGCGCCGGGGCCGCCCATCTTGGTTGGCACCCATCCCGGATCGACCGCATTGCTCACGATATCCGGCCAAATTTGAGCCACTGCAAATGCGAGCGCTGTGACGTAGAGTTTGCTGTCGCAATAAGCTTGGGTTTGATCCCAGCTGCGCTTCAACCAGTCCACATCGTCGAGCGAAGCGCTTCCGCTGAGATGCATGCCGCTGCTGAGGTAAATCATGCAGTCGGGGCGCTCGATTTCCGCTGTGAGGATGTACGGCGCCAGCGTGTTCACCGCGAGAGTTCTGGCGTGACCTTCGGGTGTCGCGCTGCGAGTCGGAACGCGGTAGATACCGGCGTTATGGATGACGACATCCATTCGGCCGATGGCGTTCACCTGTTCGGCGAGCTTGTGGGTCTCTGCGGCACTGCTGAGGTCCCCGATCACCACGCCAAGAGATTGCGAGGCAAAATCGCTGATCGCTTCGGCGCGGGTTCGCGAGCGTGCATGCAGCAGGACCTGGTGGCCCTCGTGGATGAGGGTCCGTGCTGCAGTCAGGCCCAGGCCGTCCGTGCTGCCGGTTATAAACACGCGACTCATATTTCAAGCTTTCCGATATTGCTCGTCTGAAACATACTCCATCCAGTCCACCATGTTGCCATCCTTTCTCTCCTGAATGGCGATGTGTGTCATGGCGGTGGTTGGAGCGGCGCCGTGCCAGTGCTTTTCGCCGGGTGCAAACCAGATGACATCTCCGGGATGGATCTCTTCGATTAGGCCGCCCTCGCGCTGTGCTCGTCCGCAACCGGAGGTCACGATCAGGGTCTGCCCGAGTGGATGGGTGTGCCAGGCGGTGCGGGCGCCGGGCTCAAATGTGACGCTGGCGCCGGCAACCAGCGCCGGTTCAGGAGCTGTAAACAGAGGGTCGATGCGAACGGTTCCGGTGAACCAGTCCGCGGGGCCTTTGGTTGAGGGCTGCGACCCTACTTTTTTGATCTCCATCGTGTTCTCCTTGGAACGGATGTTTTTGTCGATGTGTGGGCCGGGGCGAAGTGCGTGCGCGGCGTTGCCCAGAGCTGCAAGGTACAGTGCGGCGGTTCCCTTGAGAAAATCGCGGCGATGCACGGCGGCGAAGGGAGCGGGATGCTCGGCCGGGTGCACGGTTGCGGTGACGGCATCAGGCTTGATCATGGGCGCAACAGGGCCTTGATGGCGCGGCGTTCGTCCATGGCGCGGTAAGCCTCGGGCACCTGGTCGAGCGGCAGGGTGAGATCGAAGACCTTGCCGGGATTGATTTTCTTCTCCCATACAAGCTTGATAAGATCGGGCAAGTATCGGCGCACCGGAGCGGGGCCGCCATGGAGACGAACGAGATGGAAAAAGATCGGGAACACGTCGAGTTTCATTCCGTGCGGCACGCCAACGTAACCGATGGAACCGCCGGGGCGCGTGGAGAGAATCGCCTGCATCATGGATTGCTCGGTGCCGACGCATTCGAGGACGGAGTCTGCGCCAATGCCGTTGGTCATGTCCTTGATGCGCGCGACGCCCTCATCGCCGCGCTCGGTGACGATGTCGGTTGCGCCGAATTCGCGGGCGAGCTGCTGTCGTTTCTCGTGGCGGCTCATGGCGATGATTCTCTCCGCGCCCATCTGTTTGGCTGAGAGTACACCCAACAAGCCCACTGCGCCGTCTCCGACAACGACGGCGGTCGAGCCCGGCTTGACGTTGGCGGCGTCGGCTGCGAACCAGCCGGTTCCGAGAACATCGGAAATGGTGAGAAGGCTCGGGAGCAGATCGTCTGAGGGCATGTCGGGAGTGGGAACGAGGGTGCCGTCGGCCCATGGGACTCGCAGGTACGGCGCCTGGGCACGGGTCATGAATTCGAGATTCACGCATCCGGATTGATAGCCGTTGCGGCAATTGGGGCAGGTGTTGTCAGAGATGCAGAACGAGCCGATGACGAACTGGCCGGGCTTGACTGTGTTGACGGCGCTGCCGACCTCTTCGACGATGCCGCAGTATTCATGGCCCATTGGCGTGGGTTGCGCAATCTTCTGTATGCCGCGGTAGGGCCAGAGGTCAGAACCGCAGACGCCGGTGACGGACATGCGAATGATTGCGTCGGTCGGCTTTTCGATCTTGGGCTCTGGGTGATCTTCAAATCGGATGTCGCGGGGGCCGTAGAGAACTGTTCCGTTCATGATCCTCTCCTGGTGAGGTTTTTCGATTGGGTTCGAATTGGTTCAGTCTGCGGGGTCGCAACACACCTGGGGTCCGCCAGGCAGACTGCTGAGGTCAGAGCGGGTTCGATGGTATTCGAGCGCACTCGGTTGGATGCGTGGCCCCCTGCCGAGGACCAAAGAAGCGAGGATGAGAAGAATGGAGCCGCCGATGAAGGTTGCAGCGACTGAGATGTGGTCGAGAAGCAGGCCTCCGAATGCGCCGCCCAGCATGATGGAGAGTTGGATAGCTCCGACCATGAGCCCGCCGCCGCTTTCGGGCTCGTCGCTGATGCCCTTTGCGAGCCAGTTGGACCAGCAGACCGGAATGGCCGAGTTGATTGCGCCCCACGCGATCATTGCGGGAGCGACAGCCCATATTTGGAATCGCACAGCTACGAGCGCCAGGGTGACGGCCGCGAGAATCAGCGGAAGAGTCATGATGAGAAGGTAGAGATGGCGGCGCAGCAGCGCGCTTGCCCCGTAGGTGCCGGCAAAGCCCGCCAAACCGAGTCCGAGCAACAGGAGCGAAAGTTGCGGGACCGTGACGTGGGTGTAGGTTTCAAGAAATGGCCGCAGGTAGGTGAAGGTTGCGAACGCGCCCGCGAAGGTCAACATGACTCCGAGCATGGCGAACACAACGTTGCGCCGCCTGAGGAGCGCAAAGATTTTTGACACTGGATTGGCGGCTTGCGGCGGAAGTGCGGGAAGACTGATCCATTGCCAGATCAGCGTCGCTACCGCGATGGGCACGAGGGCCCAGAAAACGCCGCGCCACCCGATGATGCCGCCGAGATAGCTGCCCATCGGTGCAGCGAACGCCGTTGCGATTGCATTTCCGGTGTATACGATTCCCAACGCTTTCGGAACCGACTCGGATGGAACGAGGCGCATGACTGTTGCGGTTGCGAGTGACCAGAAGCCCCCGATGACGAGACCCAGAAGGGCGCGAGCCGCCATAAGGACGAGGAAGTTGGGAGCTTCCGCAATCAGCACCAGAGAGGTGAGCATGATTGCGGTCAATGCCATCAGCACGTAACGGCGGTCGAAGCGGCCGGCGATGGTGGCGATGAGCAAACTCATCCCCACTGCAAACAGCCCGGAAATCGAGATGGCCTGGCCCGCCATCCCCTCGGTGGCGTGCAGGTCGTGAGCGATGGGGGTGAGCAGACTGACGGGCATGAACTCCGATGCAATCAGCAAGGCCACACAGAGTGACATTGAGCCGACGGCGCTCCAGATTTGGCGGGGAGATTGTTGGCGATTCTGTTCGCGCCGGTTTGGGTTTTCTGCCATTGTGGGACCTCGTAAGGGGGAATACGTCCATCTCCAGAAATAGTCCTTTTGGGCCGACCGAATCTTCCCCGATCCTGCCGATCTTTTGCCTGATCCTGTTTGAGCCCTGGATTTCGTGCAAAAAACAGCGTTTCCGGGAGTACGCTTAGGCAAGAAGGATGGAAACGCGCTGTGCCGAAACATGCCTCTGAATCCGCAGTGAAGAAGCCAACGGTTGCGGAGCTGCGCTCCGAGCTAGCGGCGAGAATCGTGGCGCATACGCCGTCCCCCGGTCAGAACCCCAGCGCTATTCCTGCTGTGACGCTGTTCCGCATGACCGCTCCTTCGGCTTGCTATTTGACGTCGGTTGAGCCGAGCGTCTCGATCTTTGTTCAAGGCAAGAAAAGGATTGATATTGGAGGCGAAGAGCACCTCTGCGACGGAACATCTTTCCTGGTTGCTTCGCTCGATCTGCCGATTCGCAGCCAGATTATCGAAGCGTCGGAAGCGGGGCCGCAACTCGCGATGCGCATTCTTCTCAACATGCAGATGGTGCGGGAGGTTGTGAGCCGGGACGACTTGCCTGAGGTGGAACGTCGCAGCGGTCGATCTGGCCTGGCGGTGGGCAAGTCAACAGCCGGACTGCTTAGCGCTTCGTTGCGGCTCGTTGATCTGCTGGACACGCCCGAAGACATTCCGTTTCTTCAGGACTTGATCGAGCGCGAGATGATCTATCGGATTCTTCGCACTCCGCAGGGACAGCGGCTGCGGGAGATCGCCACGTCGGGGAACCTGAGCCAGAGAACAGCCAAGGCGATCACATGGCTGAGCGAGAACTATGACAAGCCGCTCCGGATGGAAGCACTGGCCGAGATGGCGCGCATGGGTGTGTCAACACTGCATCATCAGTTCAGGGCGCTGACGTCAATGAGTCCTCTGCAGTTTCAAAAGCACCTTCGGCTGAGGGCCGCGCGTGAGCGGATGCTGAACGATGGTCTTGATGCGACCAGCGCCGCGTATGAAGTGGGATACGAAAGTGTCAGCCAATTCAATCGCGAGTACAGCCGATTCTTTGGTCGACCGCCCTTACGCGACATAAAGGCATTGCGGGAAGCCAATTTTGTCACGAAGGATGCCGCATAGCAGACCAGGCCAGCCTTGTTCTGAATCGAGCGGCAACTCGGGGTGCGAGGATGCCGGCTCCGCGAATTCGCGTCCGTTGAGGGTTTCAGGCCATAGCACGTTTCCAGGCTGATCACATCTGGAAACTTGCTTTGGCAATTTGGCGTGAAGCCAGAATTCCTCCCGGCTACATCGGCGTTATCGGGATTGATCGTAGTCCGCCACTCCGGCATGACCCTGGCCTTCAAAACCACGTTTGAGGTATTCCCCGGGGTTGGCCCCGACAACTCGCTTGAACGCCTTACTGAACGCAGCGTCGGACTCGTAACCGACCGACCGAGCAACGTCAACGAGCTTCTTGTCACGCTGTTGGAGTAACTGCATCGCCTTCTGCATCCTCCACTCGGTTACGTATTCCAGGGGTGTTTGTCCGAGTAGCTCTTTAAAACGCGCTGCGAATGCGGAGCGAGACATACCCGCCGCCCCGGCCAGAGATTCGACTGTCCAAGGTGTATTCACTCTGTCGTGAATGGCACTCAGGGCAGTGCCCACTTGAGGATCGAAAACAGCACGAAGCCATCCTTTGTTGCGTTCCGGTCCCGACGCGATATGCGTCCGGAGTACCTGGATAAACAGAACCTCGGCCAGCCGACTCGCGACTACTTCAGATCCCGGCGCCTGTTCTGCCATTTCTGATGCCAGCGCCTGCATTGCGTTGTGAAGAGCAAGCGTGCTTTTCTGATCGGCCTTAATCAGAATGAAGTTCGGCAATAACTGAGTGATCGGCGCCAGGCTGGCGCGATCGAAACTGAAGGACCCACAGACGATTGTCGTCGGTGCGCCACCACCTCCATAGTGAGCGACATTGCCGTTGGCTTTGGCCCCGATCTCGTTGAAACTCCACTTCGGACGTGTCCGCGGGCTGTCGCGCAAAACAATTGAAGTCCCCTTAGCCAGCAAAAAGCAATCACCACCGGTGAGGGGAATCGGATCCGCAATCCCTTCAACACTCAGCCAGCAGTTGCCGCGAGAAAGCATGGCGAAGTGCGCCAAATCTGTTGGGGAAGTCTTTTTGCCGGAAGCCGTGACTTTTTCTTTGGCCTGATTTTCCTGTTTCACGCCCCACGGGGCTGTGGCTTCGAGCCTGTGCAGACCGAAAGCGGTTACGTGCATCGTTCTGAAGATGTCTGTTATCGGGTCCAACTGAGCCTCCATCTACTCTCGCAAGCCATCGTGTTCTGTGAGAACTGTACGAAACTGCACAGCTTCGCTTGTCGGACAAGGGCAGCATCAGGCAGGGGAGGCCTCAACATTGACGGACATTCTCCTGCCTTCCAGCGTCACAACTTCTACACTCCTTTTCCTCGAGCTGCGCGTCGCAGCTCCATCAAATGGTGCAACACAGCTCGGTCGAGCCCTCTTTTTGGACGAATAGACAAAAGATTAGGACTCCCGAGCAGTTCTCGTCCATCGCCAAAGAATCTAGCTTAGTGTACCGAATGCTTCATACATTCCGAAGGGGCGTAAATATGGGAAAGCTTCAAGGTAAGGTTGCAGTCATCACGGGTGGAGCTACCGGCATCGGCCGCGCCGCAGCAAAGCGCTTCATCGAGGACGGCGCCATCGTGTTCATCTTCGGCCGCCGGCAGGCAGAGCTCGACGCCGCTTTGGCCGACCTCGGGCCCAACGCCCGCGCAGTAAAGGGCTCGATCTCCGATCTGGCCGACCTCGACAGACTCTACGCCGCGGTCAGGGCCGAGCGCGGAACCCTCGACATCGTCTTCGCCAATGCCGGTGCGGGAAGCCCGCTTCCGCTCGGCAAGATCACCGCCGAGCACATTGACGAGACCTTCGACACCAATGTGAAGGGTACGATCTTCACGGTCCAGAAGGCGCTGCCGCTGATGGGCAAGAGCGGTTCGATCATTCTGACCGGCTCGAGTGCCGGCACCACGGGCGCCCCGACAATGAGCGTCTACAGCGCGAGCAAGGCGGCGGTGCGCAACCTCGCGCGGACCTGGGCGGAAGACCTGAAGGGCACCGGCATCCGAGTAAACGTGCTGTCGCCCGGGGCGACGGCGACCGAACTCGCGAAGGCAGCGCTAGGCGAAGAGGGCCAGAAAGTCTACGCCTCGATGACTCCGCTGCAGCGTATGGCGGATCCGGCGGAGATCGCGGCGGCGGCGGCCTTTCTCGCGTCGGACGACAGCAGCTTCATGACCGCCAGCGAACTCGCCGTCGACGGCGGCCTGGCGCAAATCTGACGCGCTGCGCCCGACCGTAAATTCAACACAAAAGACAACGAAAAACAAAAGGGAGAGAACATATGAGTAATAATCTTGGACAAAAATTGGCGGGCAAAATTGCGGTTATCACAGGCGGAAGCAGCGGGATTGGCTTGGCCACGGCCAAGCGCTTCGTGGAAGAAGGTGCGTACGTCGTGATCACTGGGCGACGACAGAAAGAGCTGAAGGAGGCCGCAGCCTTCATCAAGAGAAACGTTACGACGGTCGTGGGCGACGTGTCGCGCTTGGAAGATCTGGACCGGCTCTATGCAGTCGTGAAAGAGAAACATGGTCACATCGACGTACTCTTTGCGAACGCCGGCGCAGGTACAATCGCACCGCTTGCTCTGGCTTCTGAGGCCCAATTTGACCAGACCTTCGACGTGAACGTAAAGGGAATGTTCTTTACGGTCCAGAAGGGCCTTCCCCTCTTCAAAGACGGCGGCTCGATCATCCTCAACTCTTCTGTCTCAAACGTGAAGGGTCTCCCAGGCTTTACCGCCTACGCCGCGAGCAAGGCGGCGGTGCGCAACTTTGCGCGCGGCTGGACGATGGAGCTGAAAGACCGCAACATCCGCGTGAATTCGATGAGCCCGGGACCAATCGATACCCCGGCCTTAGCGACGACGACGGGCCTCACCGCTGAACAGGCCGAGCAAGCGGTGGCCCAGTTCACCTCGCAGATTCCAATGGGCCGCAGGGGCATGCCCGAGGAGATTGCGGCAGCAGTCCTGTTCCTCGCCTCTGATGAAAGTTCTTACATCACCGGTGTGGATCTCGCCGTGGATGGTGGCATGGCGCAGGTCTGACCCCGGCGCGGTCGCTTCTCGAACTTTAGTTCTAACAGGAGATCGGAGAAACATTATGAGCTATGCGATTGTAGGATTCGGCAAGATAGGCCAGGCACTCGCCCACGCCTTTGCCCGTAAGAACATCGAAGTCACCGTTGCAAGCCGCCGGCCCCCCGAGGCGTTGGAACCGCAGGCTAGAGCGATTGGACCCACGGTTGTCGCCAAGTCGCTGCGGGATGCACTCGAGGCCGACACAATCATCTTGGCGGTTCCGTTCGGGGAACATCGCGAGATTGCGAAGGCCCTGCCGAGTTGGAAAGGCAAGACGGTCATCGACGCGATGAACTCGTTTCCAGTCCCGCCTGAGGAACTGGACGGCCTTCCGTCCTCCGCATTCGTTGCGAAGTCGTTCACCGGCGCTAAGTTGGTGAAGGGTTTTAATCACTTGGGTGCAGCCGTCTTGGCTACCGACCCGATCGTCGAGGGCGGCCACCGGGTCGTCTTTCTGTCCAGCGACGAAGAGGACGCGATCGCACCGGTGGCGGATTTGGCGAAGAAACTTGGATTCGCACCCGTCAAGCTGGGAAAGTTCAACGAGGGCGGCGCGCTCGTGCACGCACGCGGCAAAACTTGGGGGCGGTTGATCTTCCAGGACCTGTTCAAGAAGGAGCAGTAATCGATCTGCGACGGTGCGATTTGGCCGAGAAGGATGGTTCCGAAACGTCCGATTCGATCGGACACGCTTGATGTAAGAGAAAAGGAGAGATTTCGATGAGCATCGAAAAGAATGTCCAGACTGTGAAAACTTTTCTTGCGGCACTCGGCCGCCGCGATAAGCAGGGCTTGCTGGCATTGTCCGCCGAAGATATTGAGTGGATCATTCCGGGCGAGAACTGGCCGCTGGCCGGCATGCACCGCGGGCACGCGGGATTGGAGCATTTACTTCAGAAGGCTAACGAAACGGTGGAAACTTCCTACCCAGAGCCCCCCGAGTTCATAGCGCAGGGAGACCGGGTTCTGGTCGTCGGCTTCGCTACTGGGAAAATCAAAGCGACGAATAGGTCGTTTGAGGACCACTGGGTCTTCGACATTACCGTTCGGAATGGCAAATTGACGAACGTCCGGGAGTATGTCGACACGCAAGCACTGGCGCGGGCCTCCGAGGTGGATGCGAGCCCCAGGCCCTCACCCATCGACACCGATCGGTTCGTAGAGTCAACGATGGCGTATCGATCATCATGACCGGGTCAGTTGCTTCGGTGAAAGACTTTCCCGGTTTCGGCGTGTATGCGGCGAGCAAAGCGGCATTGCGCTCATTCGCGCGCACGTGGGTCAACGAACTGAAGGGCAGGCATATCCGGGTGGACGAAAGACAGTCTGATCGGACAAGTGATTGCTGCCGATTCACTCGTCACGGCCTTCTCGATGAGCCATGCACTTATTGAGACGCGGATCCCGCCTGTATGGGCTTGCGTCACTCCGCAATTCAGGTACCCCAGAACGCTGCCGCCGCAAGGCAGTGTTCTCCATCATTCTGGCCCAAACCGAGTTCTCCTCAACATCGCAGGTGCCAGCGCGTATCGTCATGGGTGAACATCTTCCTTGCGCCGCTACCGCGGTCCCGGAGGATGAAATGCAAAACTGCAGTTTGATCAGGAAGAATCGAAAGCGGGGTCCCGATGTCTGGCTGCTTCGTTGGTCTGACAAATCCATTTCAGGGAAGCGCATCTATCGCAAGCGAGCAATCGGAACAGTTGAAGAGTATCCCGATTCCGAATCCGCGCGACGGGCGGTTGCCAGTTTGATCGCCAGGATCAACGCCGCCAATCCTCGCGTTGGCCTTTGTTCGACGACTCTGTCGCAACTTTCCAACCATTTTGAACGAATCGAACTCGCTCCTGGCAATACCTGGCGCAGTTACTCGACGAAACGATGCTATGCCGGTTACCTCAAGCGCTGGATCGTTCCTCAATGGGGAACCTACGAACTGCAAAACATCAAGACAATTGAGGTCGAATCCTGGCTTCGTCGGTTACCGCTTGCGAGGAGTAGTTGCGCCAAGATTCGGGGTGTCATGTCTGTTCTGTTCAACCACGCTTGCCGATATGAATTGTTCGACAGCAATCCGATTCACTTGGTTCGTCAGGGTGCGAAACGCAATAAAACGCCGTGCGTCCTCACTCCCGCGGAGATCAGGGTGCTGGCGGATGGTCTTGCGACTAGAGAACGTACTTTGGTGTTGCTTGCCGCATCCACCGGATTGCGTCAAAGCGAACTGTTTGGTTTGCAGTGGGGTGATATCAATTTGACGGAGGGAACGATGAACGTAACGCGCTCAATTGTTTGTGGCGTCGTTGGCCCCTGCAAGACTGAAGCCTCGCAGAAACCGGTTCCTATCCATCCACTTATCGTCGAGGCCCTCGCAAAATGGAAGGAGCATCAACACTATCGAAAGCTCGACGACTGGGTATTCGCGAGCAATTTTCGCCGCGGACGCAAGCCGTACTGGGGGCAGGCGATCCTGCGGAAGTACATCCGGCCCAAGGCGCAGGAGCTTGGAATCGAAAAGAACTTCGGGTGGCACACGTTTCGACACACATACTCGACTCTTTTGAGAAGCGTCGGCACCGAATTTAAAGTGATGCAAGAACTGCTTCGGCACTCCTCGCTGCGATCGACGCTCGACGTCTACACCCAAGCCATTACGCCGGCCAAGCACGCTGCCCAAGCCGCCGTCGTGTCGCTGGTGTTTTCTCCACAAGCACAAACGGAGACGCGCACCTAAAAAGCAGAAAGTCGGGAGATCGGAAACGAAGCATTGCGAAATCGGGGTGCAAGAGGGCACATTTCCGTGTCCCTTTTGCACCCCAATTAAATTCCGCCAATTCCAAATAAGTGTTTTGGAATGTATGGCGGGGACGACGGGGCTCGAACCCGCGACCTCTGCCGTGACAGGGCAGCGCTCTAACCAACTGAGCTACGTCCCCTCTGCAATTTCAATCGTTTAGCGCAAATCGCAGATTTTACTGTCTTTTCTTACTGTCCATTCCTTCGCCTGTTTCCATGTTTTCCAGCGGATATAACCGAATTCCGGGATTAATGGACAGTATGGACAGTAAGCGAAGACCCAGAATCTCTGTCCACCGGCAAGCGAAAGCGAACCGCGAAGTTGTCACCACTCCGTTGTTCAAATTGTACCAAACAAATCGGTCTAGTGAGGATGGCCTCGCGAACTTCTCCAGGCAAACCCGGGTGCTTTTTTGAGAATTCACGCGGCCC